>Ga0172366_10000392_pt1 | contig 30977 bp, 27 predicted proteins | sample LakKivSesite69cm_FD_114533 | JGI IMG/M metagenome (GOLD analysis project Ga0172366, IMG submission 114533) | Sediment microbial communities from Lake Kivu, Rwanda - Sediment site 69cm | ecosystem: Environmental > Aquatic > Freshwater > Lake > Sediment | place: Rwanda: Western Province, Lake...
TCTGGTGGTTTAAGAAGCCAAAGAAGGATTTTTTCTCTAAAGTATCTCAGTCTTTTAATTTTCTCATATATCGTCTTCTCAAATATTTTTTCGCCTTTCATGGCACCTTCGCCTTTATTCTACGGCTAATATAATCTCTGACGATAATGGTCCAGCCGAATTTAAGCAGCACTGCGAGGAAAATATTGAGGTGTGGAATCCCCAAGAAATCCTCTCGGTTCAAATAAGGTCTTAGAACGAGCCCAAGTATTAACCGATGATGAAGTAATGCCCAGTATCTCTTGAAGGGATTAAGCTAGTTTTAGTCTCTAATTTGCTGCTTTCTTGTTCTTGTTGTCAACAATTTCTGTAGACATTCGATTATCTTTCTGACCTCTTCTTCGTTCAAGTTCAATTGAAAGTATTCTTTTATTGGTACGAAACTCCCGTGTACACAGAAACGTAAATCATCCTTATCAGGTATGTTTCTCAATTTCCTACGTTCAGCGGTAGTTATGCCAAAACAAAACCACTTGTCTCTCTTACCTTTGTCAAACACTGGGTCGTTATGTATGCAATCTTTGCAGTATTTCTCTTTGTAAGGCAATTGATTGTTCTTATCCTCTTTCTCTATTTCCTTCATTATTACGTCGCACCTTACCCATAATCTTGCGTCTAAGTTGAGAGTATATAAAACGTACGATTCATGTTGTATAAAGCAGAAAATCTCCTCAAATCACCGTTCTTTTTAACCCGCTGATAACAATAATTAAACGTAAGCTCTTTGCACTTTGAACCCTTCAGGGGAGTGGGCTGATGGAAAAAAAGGTATGAACCTCTGAAAGCGGCAGGTGTCACTTGATAGTAATATTACTAGTAGGGTAGGCAGCCCTCCTTCTTTTCTTCAGGTTCAGGCAATAGTGAGAAGCAGTATCAGTATATAGCAGGTGTTAGCGCGCGCTATCGAGTATACGTCCTTTGGACAAAACATAAATTCAGAATAGAGGATAATGCCTTGAAGGTAGGGCAGATTGCCATTCAAATGCTCAAGATGCGGAGTAGAGCTTCCTAATGGCTGGGTAGGTCCTTGCTGGAATTGTGGGAGCTTGGATATAGTCTCCAGTCTAGGTGAAGCCTACAGGAATGTGTTTACAAAAATTATCGGACCAGAAAACTCAGGGTCGCTTGTAGTTGCTACTCATGCAGTTTCTACTATGAGTGGAGCTTATTCCAATGCAAGTGCAAATCTGGGTAATCTAAAAGCAATTGGAACGCCAGAAAAATACCTGAAGCCCCTCGAAGACGACATCAGAAGATTATATGCGGACAAGATAGAGGCGGAGAAGAAGGTCGAAGCTCTGACTAAGTCGTCCCCGAAAGAGCTTGACCAATTTGCCGAGAGGGTGATAAAGAAGCTCGAAGAACATACTTCTGCAATTCGCCTAGATGTTCAGGCGGTTGGCTTAAAGGTTGATGGAACTGCTCAAATGATAAAAAGACTTAGTCAGCAGGTAGCAAAGAAGGAGGACGTGGAGGAGGTAGAAAAACTAGTTCTTCAAAATCGAGAAATATTCATTGACCAGTTAAAAAGAAGTAAGAATGAACTCATCAAGACTCTGAACAAGCAAATCGGAAAAAAAGTAAATCAAAAAGAAAAGGCTACACTCTGGGAGATTCTGGAGGGACTTTCAGTTCTCGGAGGGGCAGTCCAGTTTGCAGAATATGTTAAGAAGCTTTTCGATTTTCTAAATGAGAAAAAGATACTACACATTGTATTGCCGATTATTGTAAAATTCATTTTTGGGGGAGTAGCTTAGTATCTTAAATTGAATTGATATCTGGAAACAGGGCAAGTTGTGGCAGGACAAAAGCAGTAGTGAGAGGTTCCTTATTATTCACGAGCTTCAGGGATGCCAAAAGTGAAGAGTGCGGAGCGTACCGAGAAGAACCAGCCTACGACATTGAAGATCATTTGGAAGAATAGCCAAGAATGCCAAAAAGTAGGCAATCATTCAACGGGTTTAAGAGCCTTATTTCGTTCTAAACCGTACCACAGTCTCTTCAATTGCTGCCAGTAAAGGATATCCAATCAATACCGCAGCGATGAATTCTCCTGTGGCTATTGTGGCGACGCTCAAAATGTATGGCACACCATAAAAAGAATAGACATACGCGCTCACACCGAATGCATTAATCAAAACCGGATAGATGCACGCCACAACTCTGCTTTTAAAATTTAGTTTCCAGGATAAGAGAGCAGCGCAAAGTGTCAGCAATGGTCCAAAGATCAAGTCAGGCAATCCGACTGGACTGAAAAAATTGGCTATGACGCAGCCGAGTGCTAATCCAGCAACAGCAGGAAAGCCTAGCAAAAAAGGAATAGGCGTCAATGATTCACTTATTCTGATCTGAACCCAAGAATACCCAAAAGATCCCAGAGCAATGGTCAGCAATGAGTAACCTGAAGCAATTAGTGCAGTAATCGCAACCTTTAGACTTGTTCTAAGGTGAATTTGCAGTTAAGTCCTCTCCTGTTAAATGAAGAAAGCTAGCAAGAGTTAAATTGTTTGCTCATTTACAAATTCAAGAATGTGATATGACCGAAACTTATGAGAAATGAAAGCCCCAGTGAGATCACAGGATGATAAATCTACAATGAAGAGAACAACTGTGGTTCATGAGTCTAAGAAACTTTCAAGAGTCTTAGAAGTTTCTTTGCAAGACAAAAAACTTCAAACTCCGACATACTTTCCTGCAATTTCGAGCTACGGAATTAAGTTTTCAGTGCTTGAACAGTTCTATTTTCTAGAGCAATACAATTACCATCGTGTTCTTGTTTCCGCGTATGACCTTAACAATCTATCGGAAAGTGAAAGAAAGAAAATGTTTTCTTGGATGAAAAGATACAGAAAAAAAGGAGTGCTATTCTTAGATAGTGGCCTTTTTGAGAGCTCTTGGAAAGTTGACACAAAATGGAATATCGGCTCATACAAGAATCTAATGTCGCAAGCGAAATTTGATATTTACACCTGCTTTGACGTCCTTCCTGCAGAAACTGGTAAGGAAGATAAGACGAAATTCAAGGAAAAAACTTTTGGGAACATAGTCGAGTCGTCAATGTTCATAAACAATGCTGTGTTTTTCCCAATCCTGCATGGGTCATCGCCTGGCGAGCTTATCGGATTAGTCAAAGATTTCGTAGATCAATTCCCTCAGCTGTGCAACTTCGTTGCGTTGCCTGAACGAGATTGTGGGAAGAGTGTCTTAGAAAGGGCTGAGACGATCTTGGAGATTAGGAAAGTATTGAATAATAATGACTGTAGAAACCTCTTGCACATACTTGGGTGCGGAAATCCTTTGTCAATGTTGCTCTTCTCTTACTGCGGCGCGGATTCTTTTGATAGTTTGGACTGGGTCAAATCGGTGTTTAACCCGACTACTTTGTCGATGAATGATTTTTCTCACCTTGAACTGCTTGATTGTGCTTGCCCCGTCTGCACAGAGGCATTATACAAAGATGCAGAGTATTCGGAAAAAGCATTACTGCATAACCTTCTGTTCTACAAGAATTTTGCCACACAACTTCAGTCTATGATCCTCAATGATAACCTGTTTTCATACTTGAAGATACATCTGGGCAGCAAGATAGTCGATCAAGTAGATAAATTCTGAATTTCTCAAGAAATAAGAGAGTTAACTATGTGCAAGAAGAATCAACGCATCAAAATGTTATATTGACAGAAATCCAAAAAAAAGGTAGGTGCGAATCAGCTTGAAACTGGAAAAATCGCAAGCAAAGAATAGAGTGCTAACAGAAACCTTACTTGAATATTCAAGACTGCTAAAGACTGCTAGCAATCCCAGAAAATGGGAAGATATGACGGAAAGCGAACTCTGGTATGAACTTGTTCTCTGTATTCTCTCCAGCAATGTTCCATATGAGTTGGCTCAATCTGCTTTCCTCCACTTGTTAAATGAGGGTTTTCTGCAGCTTAGATGGATCACAAAAATGCCCAACTCTCAAGGGATGATTGCAAAAGAACTCTCTAGACCAATCTACTTGCCAAAAAAGATGGATGGTTCGCACAGAAGATATCGTTTCCCTAACATAAGGGCGAGGAATATTATTGATGCTGCAAGGGTAATCTCTTCGGAGAAAATGTGGCTGAAAAAACTTCTTACAAATTCAAGGTCCGAAAAGCAAGTGAGACGTTCTCTTGTTGCTTGCATTCCAGGTGTAGGATTGAAAGAGGCCTCTCATTTCCTAAGGAACATTGGATACTCTAATGAACTTGCTATTATTGACTCGCATGTTTTTTCTTTTCTGAAAAAGATTAAAGCAGTTGCACAAAAGGACATAAAAACGATAACGCCCTCGATCTATCTTGAGCTCGAAGAGATGCTTCAAAATATATGCTGCACGTATAATCTCAATCTTTCAGTATTTGATGTGGCCATCTGGAATTACATGAGGAGGGAATAGGCATTGAGAGTTGTTGCTTTAAGCTCTGGCGGGGTTGACTCCTCAGTCATGATGCATCTGTTGAAAGAGAAGGACTGCAAGATATTTCCACTCTTCGTTGATTATGGACAGCGTGCAGCAAATGCGGAGTGGAAAGCATGCCAAAGGATATGTCAATACTTAGGTCTGGAAGCTGATCGAATGGATGTAAGTGGTTTCGGTCATTTGGTTAAGAGTGGACTTACTGACAGCAATCTGGACATTGAAACAGAAGCATTTTTGCCAACTCGCAACCTAATGTTCTTGACTTTGGGTGCTGCATATGGATATGGCAGATCTGCATACGTGGTCGCCATAGGCCTCCTTTCAAATCCAATCTTTCCGGACCAAACTCCGGAATTTGTGAAAGAAACACAAAAAACCATTAGCAGAGCACTTGGCACAGAAATCACAATTCTTGCTCCGCTGATATCACTCGATAAATATGATACATTAAGACTTGCCCGAAAGCATGGGATACCTCTTGAGTATACGTACTCATGCCACTCGGGAAACGAGAAGCCTTGTGGGAAATGTATTTCTTGCAAAGAGAGAATTGCAGCAGAAAGAGGCTTATCACAATGTCCTTGATTTTCAATCTAAGACTGTATGTAGACTCACGCCGCAGGCTCCATTGATATGATAAAAAGAAAAAAAGATATTTATCAGTGATTCTGCGTAAGTTAAGCACGAATTAGTAAAGGAGTTAGCTTTATGGGTGGAGGGAGTTCCGGCTACTGTCTTCGTCCAACAAGAACAGAAGGAGAAGCTGAAGGAATATTTGGAACTGCCTTTGAAGAGGCAAAAAAGGCACATCTTAGAAACGTCTTCATCAGTTTTAATGTAGATGACGAGGCGCAAGTTAATCTTTTACGGGCTCAAGCAAAGGGTGAAGGATTTGACATAGAGTTTAGGGACTATTCCGTGAAAGAGCCCTTTGATGAAAAATGGAAGACCAATTGCAGAGAAAAGATTGCGCTGACGTCTATGGTAATTTGTATGATTGGAGAAAAAACGGCGCAACGCGAAGCGGTGATCTGGGAGTTGGAGGAAGCCTACCGACAGGAAAAGAAGGTTATTGGCGTCAGAATATATCGAGATGAGAATCATGAAGTTCCCAGACCGCTTGTAGAGCATGGGGCGCCTATCATTAATTGGGATCTTGAAAGAATTTCGAAGATACTTAATGAAAAGTGACAAAGATGGGAAACGAGATTTCCGATGATGAAATGAAATCTCGGTTGTTTGCTATTGATGAGAAGACCTATGGTAGCAATTACAAAAAACATCTTCTAGTACAATACAGACTTTGTGTAGAGATGGCTGATAGGAATTCTACACGGCGAGCGGCTTCCAACAACTTCTTTCTAAGTGCGAATACTCTGTTGTTGACTGCAATTGGCATTTTGTCAGGACTTGGATTTGGATTCGGTGCATTCAATCTATGGTGGGTCGTCCTGACATCCCTTGCCGGTGTTCTCTTGTGCTGGGCCTGGTCTGTGACTATTCGGAGCTATAGAGATCTAAGCAGAGCTAAATTCGCAGTGATAAATGCGATTGAACGAAAGCTACCAGCAGCGGCATTCTGTATGGAATGGGCTTGTTTGAGCCCAGACAGTAGAACTGACCGATATCTCGAGTTAACAAGAGTAGAGCGCTACGTTCCAATGATCTTTGCTTTCTTGTATTTGACCTTGGCAGTAGCAGGAATCATTCTGTATTCATATCCATTTTTTAGTAACTTACTGAACTAGTGTTATCTAAGACTGGAATACACGAATAGGAGCTGCCCTACAGAAATCTTGCTGAGCCGAGACTTTTATATGAGGCTGTGCGAGGCGTTAACAACGTTTTCTGATGTTGCAGTCGCATGCGTAAAGTCGAGAAAGCCAGCGAACGACACAACTTGGTTCTCGATGTCATCATTGACGGCTTCATCCGACTACAGAAGGTGTAAGGTTCAAAGAGAGTCATTATACCATGATTTATGGTTAATTTCACAGTTTTCTTGCCCGAAGAACTCAAGCCTAACGCGACTTTAGTGCTTTCGGGGTTGGGTTGTTTTTTTGTCTTGTCACTGCTTGTCATCTCATGACTCGGAATGAAGAAACCATGTCAGAAAGTAATGTTGTAGTTCCAACCGACTTGGGAGCCACATTCCTTAATCGATATGCCTCGTCTATCGTTCTTGTTTCTTCATACCATCTTCTCTCTTGTATGGTAAGGGGTCTTGACTTTGTAATCACACTTGAACCGACGCGCCCTAGTCTCTCCGTAAGAGTCTCAATGAAAGGCGCAGCATCGTTTGCGCTTTTGAACGTAAAATCCTCTATACGCCATAGTTGTTTTCTTGCACCTCTCAAATCAGCTCTAACCTTCCCATCATGACTATCGCAGTAAAGTTTACATTCCCATCCGTCTGCTGTAAAGAAACCCCAAGTCATTATGGCTAGACCTCATAAACTTTATGAGTTTTGCGAGAAATAAGTTTTGCCTCGTAACCGCACCAAGCCTCGGAAGTAGTAGTTGTTTCAGAAAAGTCCCGACAGTTACCACGAGAAGGTTTTAAATCTCAAAGTCCCTAAGAGTTACCAGAACCTGAAAATTGAATTTTGATTTCCAGAATTTGTAATTTCGAGTCAGAATGCCAAATCTTTTCAATCGATATTTTCACTTCATAACTCTTAAAATTCTCAGACTCTCTCCATTAATTACTTCAGCATAGACAACACTTCGCCGTACGTGATAGACAGGAAATGCTCGTCTTTTGGCTTCTCTTTTGCATTAAGGGTAAGAAAAATGAACATTTCCTTTGGACATATTCCGTGATTATCCTTGTAGAGACGCCTCGTCTGATCGACTCCTTCTTGAGCGAATATCTTGTTCTCAACAACGCAGATGAAATGGCCCGCTGGGTCCATTAGGCGTATGTCTGCTCTGCTGGTCTCAGTGGGAACCTCTCTTTCGACCAGCAAGCTTGAAAAATCAATGTCCGATAAATCTGAATCATCTGCTTTGGATGCTGCCTTATAGAGGAAAGCCTCCATAAACAGTGATCCCAAACCATGGTTTTCCAAAGGATCTAAGAGCCACGCCAAAAAGTGACTATGAACAAGTTCATCCTCCTCTATGCCGAATATCTTCAAGAAACTGTATTCCCTTTTCTCGATGTTGCTTAACTCGGTTGCTAGACAGCCAAGTCTTTCAGTATCTTCATGAAGTTCTTTACTGCCAATATCAGCCAGATCTCTTGCCAGCATACCAAGTTTCTGTTCCGAATCGGCGATTTCCTGCTTCTTAAGAATTCCAAGCTGGTTCTTCAGCTGTTCAAGACCAATTAGCGTGTCCTTGAAATCGCTCATGAACAGAGTTGTAGAAGATATTAGGAAATAACGCTATCGCTTGGTCACATGGACAAGTCCACGCGCGCTTCCAATAGAAGCAATCCAGTGTTCTGGAGTTCATTATATGTGTGGGTTTCACGACCATAATGAACACCTGCAGTAGATTAAAAAGGCTGTAAAACCAATGAAACTCGTTAATCAGTTGGACGCGTACTAGTGTCATATTACGAAAACAGAAAAAGAAAAAGCAATAATGCGAGAAAGATATTGCAGGTGAGATCTATTATTGGAGGTTTCCGCTTTGCCCATTGAGGTTATTCCACATGTTGAGTTTTTAGAAGCAGGGGATTTGCCTTCGAAGATACGTGATTTAAGTCTTGAGTTGACAGATGTCAAGATCGCCGCGGCTTACATTAGAGAAAAAGGATTTAGACTGCTTGCGCCTTCCCTGCAGCTTTCATCAGTTCGGAAGTTTGCGGACAGCAAACTCAGAATCAAGCTGCTTTTTGGTCTCTCCGAAAGGCAGTTCATAACTGATCATGAGCCATTGAGAAAACTGCTCAACATTAGAGCTAAGCTTGGTTTCAGAGCCAAGAAATTGCAACTCCGCTACTACAATGACGCTAGATTTCATCCAAAAATGCTTATATTAACGAATGGAGAGAGAGCTGCCTTGTTTGTAGGTTCATCCAACATAACAAAAGGCGGACTTAAGAGTAACAAGGAGGCTAATCTGCTCCTTGAAGCCGAATCGGGTAACAAGGCGGTACAAGATGCAAGCACTTTTTTTGATCAGCTTTGGAAGAACGCAAACAAGTTGACGGCAGAAACCTTAGAAATTTACAGAAAAGACAAAGAAGAATACGAGAAGAAAAAGCTGACGCAGCCAACGTTAGGCAGATTGCCTAGAGGAGGGCTTCCTGCTGGCGCACTTCCTAGGAAAAAGGAACTCTATTTGTATATTGAAGGAGTTCGATATCCACTAAGCAAGATTCACAGTTTTTGCACCAAATGTGGTAGACCTACCGTAATTCCAATGAAATGGCTGGAATGGTGGAAATGTGAGAAGCATGGAACTGGACGCTACGTACTAAAAAAGAGGGCGAAGACAGCAATAAGCCTAGCCTATTCAGGCAGAAAGATCAGAGATGTAGAGGAAGTCGAAGGCGATTGTCTCTATAGATTCAAGAATGGGCGAATATGCTCTGAACGTTTCAGTCTCAAGGCTGATTTTTCGCATCAAATCTGCAGACGGTGTTACGAAAATAGGGAAAAAGAAGGAGCGCCACACTCAAGAATTCCTAGAACACTGGATCGAAACGAAAGCTTCTTCTATGACGTTGACAGAGAGGCGATCATTACGCGTTCATGATCTCAGTATCCCAAAGCGTGCAACTGGTAAATGGCATGAAGCATTCTCTAATCGTATTTTAGCGCGCGCACGATGGATATTTCAAAGTCTTTGTTCTTTCGTTTCAAGGAGAAAGACATTCTATCTACATTGGATTCGTCAGTCAAGTAGTAATCGCTTAATAGGAAAATGGGAAGTGCTCAACTGGTTTTTGTCACCTCAATCCTTCTATCCAAGTCATGAGTCTTTTTCCCCGTTGCCAGAGTCCCTTTTTGATCCAATACCCGTTGATGTCGGGTTCGACTTCTTCTGGTGTAGGAGCTTCGATCAATCTTTCCGCGATTCCTTCAATGATGTAGGAATTCTTCTTTATCAGTTCCACTATTTCTTCTTGCTCGTATTCGGAGGATTTGTCATAATTCAGCAGTTTTTCCTTAAGTTCTAGAGCTCCTTCTACAACTAGCACAAAGAAGTTGTCTTTGACATGTTTTGCAACCTCAGCTTGTTTTCTGCTTATTCTTGCGCGGTTTCCTGTGGTGAATTTTATTTCCACTAGATATGGGGTCATGTTCATTGCACCGCCATCCCACCCTTCCTCTTCTGGCCAAATTTCAATATCAGCCCCCTGGTAGATTATGTCATATTCTATCCCCTCTGCATCTAGCATTTCTTGTACTCTGCTCTCAACCGTATGACCAGTTGCTTGGTTCTCCTGTGCTTTTCTCTCATTCTCTTTGCTTTCGGCAAGTCCCGAAACCATTCTTAGGATATCCTCTTCTGGATAATGAACTAGGCTTAGAACATCATCCCGATCCGAGACCTCCGTCAGTTCTTCGCGAATTTCTCTTTCTGGTCTTTTTGTATCAATACTCTTTCTTCTGATCTTGAGGTCGAGTTTTTCGAACCCTAGATGAGAAAGGAGGTCAAGACCGTTTTGTGTTTGTATGATTTCCGCGATTTTTTCAGGCGAGAGCAATTCTTCTATGACTTCTCTGGATGCTTCCCTTGGCACTGTCTGCGGTTCTTCTTCATCGCCTTTTTGAAATGGTATCCAACTGTCGCATTTCACGTTAGCAAGCCACTCTGCAGGGACTATAGAGTGCTTCTCATCAGAGCAGTTGCACGTCACTTGAATCTGCTTCTTCCAATTCTCGTCTCTCGCACATACAACTGTCAAAATCAAATCAAGAAATTTTCTGGCTCTTTCAGGCACCTGACTTATTCTTCCGATTATTTCGCCCCAGAACGGTAGGGTGGAAATGTCTTCCTTCATTGTTGATATCTCATGCTCTTTAGCCTTCAATTCAATGTTTGCATCAGACAATATTGTTCTAAGTTTTTCCCTTTTTATTTTGACATTCTTCACTTTTTGTATCAAGCCATCACAACAGATTTTTCTTCGTATTAATTCTCCTCTCAAGATCCCTGTTTTTTCTTTGGCCAATTTGAAATATATCGAGTGCATAATTCTGTTTTCAGGGATAACGTCTTCGTAGTTTTCGTCGATATCAATAGCTTTGAATGGTAGAAACAAAATCGGATCTTCATCCAGTTTGTCAATAGTTCTAACGATGTTGTCTTTCGTGAAAATTGGAAGACCAACCGCCATCTTGTCGTTCAACGCGCAAAAAATAAGAAGTTTCGCCCAGCTTTCATGCGTCTTGTTCTTGTCGACCTCAATCTTCTCACCCACGGGAGGTTTGTATTTTAGGAGCGCTTCGATAACATCCTTTGTCGATACTTTCTTGTCTAATAGCCTTTCCACTATCTTAATTCCTGAAAATGCCTGATCGATTAGTGTTGTTCGGACATTATATCCAACTAGACCAGAAATGTCCTTCAATTCATCTGGAATTTCATCCTTCTCTCGGCCCAGACTGATTTGTACATATTCGCCGATTACGTCCGTTATTCTGAAGTTTTTCTTGAGAATGGTCCCATTCTGGGTCAGCAACAAACCATCGATAAAATCAGGTTTGATCTTTCCATCTGTGCAAAGTTGGTCACACAATTCGAGGAAGTGTTGAAGTAGTATCTTGAGTTGTCTTTTTTCCACAGCAAGACCTTTGGCAACTATTGAAATAGACTGGAAATTTCCTTCGACAATACTGACACCCTCAACTTCGTTCTTAACAGATTGAATCGTGTAAAAGCTGAGTTTCGAATCATTATAGACATCCTTCCACAGTTTTGCTACTTGTTGCCATTCAATTGCACTTTCCTTTGCAGGAACGGTTTTTTTCAAAGACTTGACAATGTCGTACAACATCCCGAATTGCTCAAGGTTGAGACTCGACGTTCCATCTATGTCTGGTGCCGGAAAAACAACGTTTAGAGGCGTCCTTTTTTCGTCTGCGGTCTCGACTATCTCGAGTTGTAGAAGTCTGATAACTATTTTCTGAATAGCTTCTTGCCAGTACTGCCAAAATTCTTTCTTCAGACCCATCTGCTCCTCAGGAATTCTTTCGAAGAGACATAGATCATACATTCTCTGAAGCCCCCTTTGAATGCAGAGGTCGACAATTTCATAGTAGCAAGAGAATGCTTCTTCTAGAATTGTTCTGTTCCGTGTTACATCTTCGTTTTCAGTTTCACTTGCAAGCAAGACGCCGTCTCTTTCTTCGGAGGGCTCCAGGATGGGAGAGTTTACAACGAATGGAATGGGCAACTTTTCGGTGCCTGCCAAAGGCATACAGACAAAAATCCTTGGTATGTCTTTCTCGATTCTGACCAGCTGATTCTCCTTAATAGCGACGCCCACAGCAACGTCTGCATGAGAGTTGATCAGGATTTCCCCATTGCACGTCTCGTTCACGCTAGACATGCGAATTGTCTTGATTGTTGAGAAGTTGGGTTCAATGTCACCTTTCTCCTTGCTGAACGTTACACCATCAATTATTATCTCGACCAAGTTATCATTGAAGGCCAGAATCCATGGCATCAGCTTCTCAATTTCCTGAATGCCAATTTCAGTTGCCTCTTGTCCCATAGTTCCTTCCAAATCATACGTGTACTCTGTGAACGTGGAGGTCTGATCTTCTTCCATTATAGGTGCTTTGGAGAGTTGGTTGAAGCAATCATCGATTTCGTCTATTATATCATCTTGATTTTCGGAAGTTCTATCAATGCAAAGTCTAAAAATATGTTTTCTCTTGTCCTTGTCTTCACCTATTCCTTCAATCTTCACTTTTCTGCTAAGAATGTGAGTCACCAGGAACCCGCTTCCAAAGCGACCTATGTAACGCATTTCAGGAGCATAAGGTCCAAGCTTTGTAGTCCCACCGTAGATTATTGCGCAAAGCTCTTCATGAGAAAAACATCCTCCGTTATGTCTGAATACAAGATATTTCTTTCCTTCTTTTTGAAATCGTTTTAATTCTAGCTTGATTGGTCTTCCTTCTTCTCTGACCGAATCGATTGCGTTTTGTATTAGTTCAAAGACCCAGCGCTTTTTCGCAGTTCCAGGGTTATCGAATCGCCAACCTTTAATCTTATTGATTATCTCTCTCGCTGACGTTTTTTTAGTGTGTTCAACTGCTGCCTCTCGAGCGTCTTCACCCAAGTCTCTCATAGTCATGCTCGCATCTCTGATTACATTAATTCTGGTCAGAGAATAATAAACACCTATGCAAGACACACATCCGTGCTTTTGCTGTTTAAGCTATACCAAGGCTTGTTTTAGATCATGCCTATTGCATGAGGGCCTTTTCTGACACTGTTCCTTGGCGAGCTCTGCGCCCACGCTTTTAGGAGGAACGGCCCCGAACCGGTTTAGGTATGGGGACATAGAGACCAACGTCTGCTCTTCTTATTTCTCGCACAAGACATGAACGTGAAAAATCGGAACATGTTAGAGAATTCTTCATGGTCGTTCTGGGTGACCCCAAGAGGTTCGACTCTGGTGAAATGAGACATTAGAGGTAGTAGGGTTAGCTCGACAGGTTCAATTTCGTATAAAGCTACTACTGGTCCTTCTCAAATCCAGACATCTGGTACTGTGTGTCAGTAACCAAATTTCTCCTCACTTTTGAGAGCAACTGCCCTATCTTTCTACACCTTGGGCACTGAGCTCCAATCAGTTCATTTATGATTTCCACCTCTGAAAGGTATTTACAGAAAAACAGATTTAGGTCTTCCCTAATATCCTCTTTTGCAATTTGGGGGTCCTCACATGGGCAGTCATTTTTCTAGTGTACGAAATAGGATGATAAGGGGGTAGCATTATTCTTGAGAGGAACAAAATTGTTTTTTGCATCAGACATCCATGGCTCTGAAAGGTGTTTTAAGAAATTTATCAATATCCCGAAATTCTATGGTGCGACTGTATTAATCCTCGCAGGAGATCTAACCGGGAAGGCAGTTATCCCTATAGTCAAACGAAGAAATAGCACTTGGGAAAGCTATCTCTTTGGAGTCAAACATGTGGCGAAGTCCGAAGAAGAATTGAAGAAATTAGTAGACACAATTGGATCAAGTGGATTCTATCCTTATTGTACCGACTCTCGCAAACTGGAGGAGCTAGACTGCGTGGACTTGAACATCAACTTATTGTTTGAAAAATTAGCATTAGAAAGACTTGGACATTGGATAGAATTAGCCAGAGAAAAGTTTTGCGGAAGCGATGTGAAATGTTTCATATCACCTGGCAACGATGATATTCTATTATGCGATCAAGTCCTAAAGGAACGCCAAGATGAGACAGTGATTTATTCAGAGGGACAGTCTCTCTTCATTGATGAAGAACACGAAATGATAACCATTGGCTGGTCAAACAAGACCCCATGGAACAGCCCAAGAGAAACCACTGAAACGGAATTAGCTAAGATGATCGGCAAACTATCAGGCAATATTCTTGAAAAGAAGAAATCTATTTTCAACATTCATGTTCCACCTATTAACTCTGGGCTTGATGTTACAGCTAGGCTGAACGGTGATCTTAAACCAGTCACTTTGAGTGGTCATGTCGAGATGATAGCTGCTGGAAGCACGGCTGTGAGAGAAGCTATTGAGAAGTACGAACCGATTTTGGGGCTTCATGGTCATATTCATGAATCACCTGGTTTCTACAAGCTTGGAAGAACGTTGTGCTTAAACCCTGGAAGCGAATATACAGAGGGTATACTAAGAGGCGTATTGGTTGAAATGGATAGTACGAAGATACGTAGCTACCAAATTACGAGTGGCTGAACAACATGATTACTCGGAAAAGTATAATCGATGAGGCAAAAAGTATAGTATACAAAGCTGGTCAGAGAGGTATCAAACTACGTCTTCTCGGAGGAGTTGGTGTTGAGGTCGTGTGTGGAAAGACATTTTTTGACAGAGAGATTGGAGATATCGATTTCATAGGTTGGAGAAAACAAGCGTCTGCAATTAAAAGACTGCTTTATGAACTGGATTACTGTTCACGAGAGAGATTTAACAGAGTTCACGGTGCATCGCGCCTAATATTCGATCACCCTATCCTCAGACTTCGACTTGATGTCTTTCTCGACGAATTTGACATGTGCCACAAATTCAACTTTCGAGATAGGATTGGATTAGGTGAATTCACCTTACCAGTATCCGATCTTTTAGCCACTAAACTCCAGATTGTTGAAATGAACGAGAAGGATGTTTTCGATATAATGAAATTGCTAGTTTGTAAGGAAGTGGTTGAACAAGATGAACCTGACAAGATTAGTCTTGAACGCCTAGCACAATTGTGCTGTAGTGACTGGGGGGTTTATCAAACATTTTTGCTGTCCATAGACAAGACTCTGAAAAAGACGAGTGCCTTATGTACCGACTTTAGTCAGCAAGCGAGAGTTCGAGACTGTCTTAAAAGAATTGTGGATAGACTGAAGAATGAGCCTAAATCTGTGAGATGGAGATTACGAGCCCTCATTGGCACAAGAAAACAGTGGTATCAGCTCCCCGAATCTGAATTTGATATGAATCCTCCAAACGTAACGACAGCATCATCACAAGGTAATGGAAGTCTAAATTACGGCAAAGCAGATGAGCGTGACGAAATTTGAGCAGTAGAAAACGTATTAGGCTTCTGAGATTGACTTCCTCATTCTATTTTTCAAGGCCATTCCCTAGGGGACGACAATTGCGGTTTGATACGATTGGAGGGATGGAAATTCAAATTGCAAATCAAACCATGAGACTTATGAAGGAGAACATAGAACAGACTGCACTTATTCTAGGTATGCCTGGTGTTCCTCGAGCCCTCAGACTTGCTCCGAATTCTGTTGTATACTCGACACGCGCACCTCTTCCCATATTAATAAAATCTGAAACCGGAAGAGGAACCATTGGCCTAGAACAATCTTGGTTTGTCGGAGCTTTCTCTTGGTTGATTCTGAATCGTTCGAGAAGAAGGAACAATCGCTTTGACATAATCCACGCACATGGCAATGGTTATGCATGGCCTTTGCTGATTGCGACCATAGCTCGCAAATTGTATCGTTTACCTCTAGTTCTGACAATTCATTGCAGCTGCATTGCTACGTACAGTCCTGTTTCTGGTCTAGACAAAGCTCTGAGATTTGTCGCCAGAATGGCTGAACGTTGGGCACTTTCTAACGCAGAGAAAGTATTCGTGCTAACACCAAGATTGGCCAAGTTCTATGTAGAAAAGAATATGGTACCAGCAGCTAAGATTCATGTGATCCCGGATTGCATCGACGTAAATAAGTTCCGATCTCTGGCAACTCCTGAAAGAATAGAGTCTTTTTTCTCTAAGTATGGCATCCCTAGGGACAAGAAGATCGTCATCTTTCTTGGCAGAATAGCTCCGGAGAAAGGTTGGTGGTTTTTTGTTCAGGCGGCATCACGTATGCGACGGACAGATGTTCACTTCCTCGTTTGTGGTGGTGGTGTCCAAGAACAAAAACTTAAGGAAATGATTACTAAACTTGGTCTTGCCAAAAAATTCACCATTACCGGTTTTGTCCCACACGAAATGGTTCCCTCGGCATTGTCAATAGCACATCTGTTCGTATGCACGTCAGTTCATGAGGAACTGGGCAGTTCGATCTTAGAGGCAATGGCTGCTCGTTGCCCGATTGTGGCCCATAAAACTGGTGGCATTCCATATGTGATTGAGGACGGTGTTAGTGCTATCCTCGTTCCCCTTGGCAGAGTTGACCTTCTCGTGCAATCGATAGAGAATTTGATTGACGATCGTAAACTGGCTCAAAAACTAGCCAGCGAAGCCTACCGGGTGGTAAATGAACGTTATGACATGAATCGCATTGTCAAGCAGTTGATGCAACTTTATGCCAAAGTGGTTAGTGAGACAGATGTGCGATAGAACCTGCATCCCTATGAATGTCGATGAAGATACTCTTTTGAACGTGGAGACAGTTCTTTACTTGTCACCCCATTTTGATGACCTTGCATATTCAAACGGCGGTCTTATTACGAAGAAGACAATGTCTGCGAAGTTCACTCTAGTCAACATTTTTACTCGGAGCGTGTGGGCACCAAACTTGAAGAGCCACGGCATTAGCGAAGAGAGGATTTCTGAAGTCAGGCAGATTGAAGATTCCAGATTCTGTAGAAAAATCGGTATAAGATCCTTATCCTTAGGTTTTCCTGACAGCAGTTGTCGTGGTTACAGCAACAGCAACGAAGCCCCTTTGCTTATCAATGAGGAAATAATTCGAAAGGATAGCATTCTAAACAAAGTCCGTACTGCAATTGCAGAAGTCCTGCATCGATCTCGTTTCGATTTGGTTTTCGCTCCTCTGGCAATCGGCAATCACGTGGATCATTATTGCGTATTCAACACGGTACATGAAATGAACCTAGAAGGAACGCAGAAAGTATACTATGAAGATTTGCCTTACTGTGCTCTGCTATGTATGAACGAGATTGATCATGTGGTTTCCCAAAGACTTCAAGATGCACATCCGATAGTTATCGATATCAGCAACGAAATTGCGAAGAAAATAGACAACATCAGGATATACAGCTCTCAAGTAAGTGCTAATGACATTGATGCTGTGAGATTCCATTCAAGAAGGATTATGGGAAGTGAGCACTTATTTCATGAGCGGATATGGGTTCAAGTTTATGGAAAATGATTTTACAGCAAAAGTAAGATTATCATTCTTCGGGGATCTGCTTGAACACCAAATCAAGGTCTATACCATTCCGTTTACGGTACGCACGAATAAGGTAGAATAACCCTGCCGCGAATAGCATAACAGACATAGGTACAGCAACTGAGGGTAGGTCGAGGGTTATCGTAGCAGCAGCAACGCCCGCCCATATAACATATGCAAGGTAGACGAGCGAAATCGCACCGAAGACGGTGATTAAAGGTATTTTCCTGATTTTTGCCTTGGTTATTGATGGAGAAGAAGCCCATATCTCAGTTCTCCGAAACGGTAGAAGCATACCTACGATCATTACAATCGCTGTGACAAATGTATAACCGATTATTAGATTCAGGAGATTCGCAAACCAATCTGTGTAGTTGTACAAGACAAGGCATATTATAGCCCCAATGCCACAAATCGCCGTAGCAATATGCGGTGTGTGCCATCTATCGTTAACATCAGCTATTTTGGATGGTGCCACTCTGTCAAACGCCCAACTAAACAGTATTCTGGCTCCAATCGGAAAGGATGTCATTGTAAGCCAAAAGCCGCCAATAAGAAAGGCAAACTCGATGAAAAGAATCAAAATTGGATTCAGAGTGAGGCTCGCCAAAAGGTATGGGATGATTGGAGGTCGGTTGAGAAGAAAACCGTTGGGGCTAACAGAATAGTATATGTAGTTGGCGCCGTTGAGAAAATCGTAGCCTATCATATTGTACGATAAAGCGAAAAGCAATGAATACATGATTGCTCCGACCAGTATCGAACTCATAATCGATATAGGCAGAGATCTACTTGCTTTCTTAACTTCCCCACCAGTGTATGTGGACAGGGAATAGCCTCCTAACAATAGAAATACGTAAGGCATAGCATAGGTCAAAGTATTTTGCATGGTCCATCCTGGAGAGTATCCAACATCAACGGCCTTGTTCATCATAGATTGATATAGGCCAGGGATGTGATTTGAGGTCTCAAGCTGAGCTACAAATGTAGCGCTTGGGGTTATGAGCGACACAATTCCAAATAACAAAAGGCCAGCAAATGAGACAAAGAGCATTATTGCCATTGTCTTGAAAACCTTCTTGACACTCAACACTGTAAGTGAGGTGGCCAACACTATCACAACTACTCCACCTATAGTGTTCCAAAATGTCTCATTCAGTGCTGTTCCCATATTCAAGAGAGCTTGATTATGTAGGAGAGTTCCTCCTATGTCGAAAAATACTGCCATTATTGGAACAGTTTGCGCGCCAGCGTTTATCGCACCAGCAGTCAGCGTCCAATAGAACAAGAAGAAAAAGCTAACAACGAATCCCAAGGCAGGATTTATGATTCGACTGACGTAGACGTAGTCCCCCCCAGATCTAGGCATGGCCGCACTGAGCTGAGAGTAGACTAATCCAATGAACAATATTGGAACAAACCCAACAATTACTGCCAATGCAAGGTTACTTTGTGGAAATGCACCTACCCAGTAAAATAGAACCCAAAAACATGCTGCCGCGATCTGTCCGGAGTTTAGAATGAAACCATCAAACGCAGATAACTCTCGAACCAAACCAGTTGTCTTTCGCACAAAGACATGTTTATCGCTCTGCATATAGAAGAATGCAACTGATCACAATATAAGTCTTGTATTCTGACTAATCAAAGCTTACCGAGAGTATGTTTTATTTGTGATTTGCTGATAATACTATATGGTCGAGGAAAGCAAGTTGTACGTAACAAAGTATCAGCTCATAGAGCAGGAACCGGAGCATGCGCAACGTTCACTTTGACGTTTTTATTCCTGGTCATCTGGATAACAAAACAGCCACCGAAATTGTTCTTCAAGCGGAGAGCATTGGATATGATTGTGTATGGACCGAAGACCACTTATTGGATGTCTTGGGAGAATGTTGGGTGAGACTAGCCTTTTGGGCAGCAATTACGCACCGAATTCATTTGGGACCTCTCGTTTCCTGCTCCTTCTACCGCAGTCCGCTTCTGCTTGCAGGAATGAGTTCAACTGTAAACTCTCTTTCAAAGGGAAGGTTGAAACTTGGATTAGGAGCGGGATATTGGAAAGAAGAATTCGAAGCTTTGAGTACACGATTTCTTCCATACAGAGATAGACTGAGGGCTTTTGAGGAATTCATCATCATCACAAAAGGACTTCTCCAAGGAAAAGAGCATTTCCGTCATAGAGGTGAATTCTATTCAATCAGTAACCGAAAATTCATGTTTTCTTCAACACATGAACTCTGCCCCCCCATCCTAATAGGAGGCACAAGTCAACCGATTTTGCAGATAGTGGCAAAGCACGCAGATGGTTGTAACTTCGTAGATGCCACATATTCCGATGTTAGAAATCTTCTGTCTGAACTCAATAAACAGTGCAAGATGGCTGCCGTTTCTTATCAGAGAATTGAAAAATCGTGTCTTTGGCCTTGGGTTTTTGTTTCTAGAAAAAACGATCACTTTGCCACGCGCGCACGAAAAAGAGTTCTTCAACGTTCTATTCAAAAACACGAACCGCGATGGAATTGGGGCTTCTCGTTATCAGGCTGCGGCGAGTCGTGTGTAGATCAGATTAGGATGTTCTTGGACATCGGCATAACACGATTCATTATTGGCTTTGCCCCAGACCACGAGCAAGTTGATCCTTTTAGTTCTAACTGGTCATCGACTAAGAACATGGAGTTGTTCTGGGACCACGTAGTCCGGAATGTAGTTTAATGTATTTGATATGGATTGAAATAGTCTGACGAGAAGGAGAGCTAATGAGAGGAACGAGGTTGCAGAAATTGTACAGAGACGCACAAAGAAAACTACTTGTTCGCTTGTCTAATGAATACGCACTTGGTGAATGTACCATTCTGAAAGAGATGGACCGAAACCCAGCTCAGACAAAATACGAGCTGGAGACTTCTAAGGGGATAAAACTTTTTCTAAAAGAAAAACCTGAGTATATTACGTACGATCACTTCGTACTGCACCTACGTCTCCAAGAATACGCAAAAAGAAGACTGGGTCCTATTGCCAACATCATGAAGACGACCAATGGACAATTGTGGTTTCAAGTGGACGAACGGATATTCGAATTGCAGGAATGGGTTGAAGGAAAGCCTCCGATTCCACCTAGTCTTAGAGATTCATCAAAGATGGGTGGACTTCTCGGTCTTTTTCAGAACTCCGTTAAGGAATTTAAGAGCAAGAGGAATAATAATTGGCGTTTTCCTACAAATCGTTCAATAATATGCCCTGAAAGGTGGCAGGAAATTGCTAACTATACTAAGTTCCTCAAGAATGCACTTAGTAGATCCGAGAAACAAGACGCTGATCTGACTGATGGCATTCAGCGGTTTGTAGAAGAACAGGGCCATTCGGTAGAATGGAGAAAGCTGCCGCGGCAATTTATATATGGTGATTTCGATTGCCTGAATTGTTTGAAGGATAGCTTTGGCATAATGATGTTGGTTGATTTAGATCTTGTCCATTGGGGATACCGCATATCCGACATAGCTTATGCCATAGCCATTATATGTGGAATGGAATATTCAGAATCTTCTGGATATCACATGAGAAAAAAGTGGCAGTCCGCATTGGAGAGACAACTGCTGTCCGGATACGAAGAACATGTGCAATTGTCAAATTATGAGAGACAATATCTGGGCAAACTGATCGTGTTGAATCTAGTTCGAGCTTTCGTGAGCTGTCTTGACCTAGATTGTGCAAATCCAAAGATTCCAAATGACTTTCTTGAGCAATTTTACGTATTGTACGAAACTCTAACCCGTTTCGGATGATAAAGCGTATGTGCACACTCAAACTGCCTGACATCCCTCAACCGACTGAGATTGAAGTCGAGTTGACGAACTACTGTAATGCTAGTTGCGTTGCTTGTCCTCGAGATCGCATTACAGTTCCGCAGGGATTAATGAGCATGAAGACCTTTGAGACCGTAATATCAAAGTACGAAAGATACCTTGAAGAATCCCCAATCAACAAGATATCGGGGAAGATGCATTATCCTTTCATTACATTTGCAGGACTTGGGGAGCCATTGCTACATCCTCAAATAGCAGAGTTTGTCTCCAAGTCGAAGAAGAGAGGCTTTTCTACTGTACTCTTTACAAATGCATCAATGCTTACCCCGAAATGTGCACGCGCACTATTGAAATCAGGAATTGACCGAGTCTACATTAGTTTCTGGGGCATAAAGAAAAATGAATATGAAAAAGCGATGGGATTGGATTATGAAAGAGTGCTCAGAAACATCGAACACTTCGCCACGTGTGGTTCCAATAGTGTATCCTTAACTATTACATGGATTCAGAGTCCGATAATAAGCAGTACGGTGTCAGAAATCAGGGAATTTTGGAGAGAGAAGGGAATTGCTGTTGACATCGATGCACAACCTTGGAATCGTGCAGGATACCTTACAAACAGTATCTTCGACTCAGTTTTTTGCAGATATTCATCCATAGATTATAGCAAGAAAATTTGGTGCAGTCAGCTTTTCTTCGCGGACACAATCAGCTGGAATGGTGATGTGATCCTTTGCTCTCAAGATTACTTTGAGAAGAGGCATGTCTTTGGCAACATAAACAACAGCAGTCCGTTGCAGATTGCACAGAAGAAGAAGAAAATTCTCACTAGAAAGATGCGGTTGGAATTATGTCTTCGGTGTAAGAAACCTAGCCACAATTATCCCTTTGGCAGTCAACCTTGGGATAATGTACTAGATGCGAATGAAAAATCGAAATACTGGTATCCGTGACAGTACAAAGAGGCTAAGGAATTGCATGCGCGCGCTTAAGAAGAGGATACGACTATATGGCAAACTTGTAGTAGCCTAATGATTCGGATTTCGTTCCTTCGCGGTCATCGCGCATGTCCTTAACCATCTCCAGCAACTCTGTTCGTAATTGAGCAAGCTTCTTTTCAGTCTTCATTAAGAAAGATGCAAAGCAAAAGAAATCATTCAAAAACTGCTTTGACGGCCTATCGTCAGGAGTGAAATTGCACAATCTGAAATTTCGATGAAGCTCGTTTACCCAGAAGTAATGACCGACTTTTTGGCAGATATCAGCTGGTGTCAGGTCAAGAAATATTCGTATCCTATCAAGAATCTTTTTTATGCCTGGGCTGTTCTGATAATAGTCCAGTCCTGCATTTACCTTATAGGATTCGATCATATCTCTCCAAGAGAAAGTGGTCGTCCCTAGAACATTATGGGGTGGAAGAGGGTCAAAAAGAATCGAATGTTTGTCGGTCACTTCTCGAATGGCGGTTCCGTCGAATACTCTCAAGGGCTGATAGTATATGTGCGCTCCTAGTGAAATCACAAAATCCACAGATCGCTTATATTCGTTTACATCGTCGCCAGGCAAGCCATAGATAAGATCCACATCAATTCTTACGTCTTTTCCTTGCATTTTTCTAACGATTTTCTGTATGTTCTGCTGAAATCTCTCGCGGATGAAGACTCTGTTCAGGTTGAGATTGGTTGAAGAACTGATTGTCTGAAGACCAAATGCAAGTTCAACTATGTTTAAATGGCCAAGTTGTTCGATTAACTCATCAGTAAGAAGCTCAGCCCTAAGCTCAAGTGACAAGCCCACTTTTCTGTTGTATTTCTTTATGATTTCAAGAATTCTTAGAGCTCGTTTCTCATCATAGTTGAAAGTCGGATCGGCAAAAGAGATCAGTGTTACGCTTTTAGATTTGCACAGAAACTTTAACTCAGACTCGATCCTTTTCCATGAATATGACCTTATTCCAAGCATATTCTTGTGATATAGGCAGTAATTGCAGTGAAAAGGGCAACCTCGAGCCGTTTCTATTGTTACTTCGCCACTTGTGCAGGTCAAATCTACTATCCCTTCAATGAATGGAGAGGGAATATTGTCTAATTCCTTCAACAATGGCCTATCAGGATTCTTTACGACTTTGTCACCTTTGCGAAAAGAGATACCTTCAACGAATCTGAGGTCGCTCTTGGATTTTTCTACCAACATCCTGACTAACTCACCAAATGTTACTTCTCCTTCACCACGCACAATTATGTCGATCTGAGGATTCTTCGCGAGAATTTCTTCCGAGTTGAATGAGACTTCAGGACCTCCAACTACTACAATGACATCTGGTTGAAGCTTTTTTAGAAGCATGGAGTATCGTAGAACATTGTCCATGTTCCAACAATAACAGGAAAAGCCCACCAATTGTGGTTTCTTTTCGTAAATCTGAGCAACCTTAATGTTAGCGTCTCCTTTCTGAAGGGAATCAAAAGCGAATAAATCTACGGATAGTCTATTTGCAAGATCTTTTTGACCAAGAAGATAGGCCTTCAGATTATAGATCGCACCACCGCCCGAGTGATACTCTGAACCAATCAGCGGATCAATCCGAACCAAAACAATTTTCATAACGTATCCCACAAAAGAGCGGTTCAAGAATTAGGCAGTTCCTCAGCATATTTGCTCACTTTCTCAAAGGCTTGAACTATGTCATTCATGTCGTTAGTCGTACCCAGAAGAAAACGATGATGGAAAGCGATGTATTGAGAAAAGGCACGTTCGGCTCCTTCAAAGGACAAATTAGATATGTCCAGAGATCTGAAATACTCTGGACTGATTCTATGGCGCCGCTTTGTCAACGGACAATACAGCACGTTTCTGTTGAGCGGGGGATCTATCTGGTGCATGGGAACTCCTAGTTCGGCTTTCAAAGCTTCAGATATAACACTCACGGGCTTGTTACAGAATTCTGCTGAATCGCATACTATCACATATTCGTTGTAGGTGCGTTTATCCAGTTGTAGAGGACGTTTGAGCGGACGCAGACCTTGAATTTCTGCGAGATGATGGTCAAGATATCGAGCGTTCTTTTCACGAAGATCATTCTGTTCACTCAGGTAATTGAGTTGGGCGACCAAAACTGCTGCTTGAAATTCCGACAGACAATAGTTGGCACCCTGCAACCCACCTAAATCAACAAATTCAGATTCCCCAAGACGAGGAGGATCCGAAGAGAAATTGCTCCCATCTGTTCTTAACCTTACTAGCCGGTCATATAATCGTGAATCCTTTGTGACAACAGCACCTCCTTCCCCGCATGCTAAGACTTTCTCCTGATTCATGCTGAAGACGCCTAGGTCTCCCATCGTTCCAGCGCGTTTCCCATCCCAAGATGATCCGCAAGCTTGTGCACAATCCTCAATAACAAACAAGTCATTGTCATAGGCAATGCGCATCACTTCTTTCATGTCTGCCATAGAGCATAGATAATGGACTGGAAGTATCGCCTTAGTATCTCTGGTGATTGCTGCCTCAATGGCGTCACATGAAATGCATGCAGTATCTGGATCTATGTCGACCAACACTGGTCTGGCGTTGACGTTGATCACTGAAACAGGCGTAGCGATCCATGTCAATGCGGGGATTATGACCTCGTCTCCTACCCCGATATCAAGAGATTCAAGCGCAATAATGAGCCCGGCAGAACCACTTGCAACAGGCACACAATAGGGCACATCCAAGTATTTTGAGAATTTTTCAGCAAAGTCTTGCGTCTTTGACTGCGTTCCTGTCCAAGCTTCTTTGACACTCCACCTACCACTGCTCAAAACTGAACATAGCAATCTCTCTGTTTCTTTCGTGTAAAACGGCCATTTGGGCCAAGTATTATCCCTGAATGGTTTTCCCCCACTGATTGCCAACTTAGTCAATCCATCACCTTGTCAATCTGGGTTAGATCGATGCCTCAGATTGTTTATTATTCGCTTTGCGGTGAAGATATCTTGCCACCATCAGCAGTACACTTCTACATCGATTCGTCAGCATGTGTAAGGAAGTTACAGATGTTTGTAACAACAGCTTCTAGGATCTTTTCTCCCTTGCCTACGGAGGCTTTCGTTGCATCTCCTACTGTTCCAGTAGTTGTATAAGCCTTTTGAAAGGGTAGGAAGACTAGAGGCATATTCTTTGGCTTGCCATCAGTCATTTTCATGAGGAGGTTCCTTCTGAAGAAGTCTTTGGTGGCCTTTTCCATCTTGACGCACTTTGGTCGACAAGCAAGCATCATACTTGTCTCACCCTCATCTGCATGGTAGATCTCGCTCTCACAGATTTTTGAGATCTCTTCTGAAGCTATTGTCCACCAATCAATCAAGACGATTAGAGCTCCTGATTCGATTCGTGCCCGATGCCCTATGAACCTAAGAACGCAAGTGTTGTCACCATGACCGTTCAAAAAAACTATCTTCCTCAAACCCTTTTTTGAAAATGATTTGCTCAGATCCAGTGCCAAGCAAGATAGCGTTTCTGGCGTTATACTGATCACTCCTTCCATTTCATCCATTATGGTCGAATTCCCATAATAGATAGGAGGAGCCACCAGAACCGTTTTTCTTTCGGCGACACGTTTCGCAATTTCAATTGGAATCGCCACATCTGTTCCCAACGGCAGATGAGGCCCGTGCTGTTCGAGAGTTCCCATAGGGACTATAACTGTGTCTGTCCTTTTGACGGCTTGCACGAATTCAGCCGAAGTCATCTCCTCGATCAGATATTTCGTCTTCAAAACATCACACCCACCGTTAATTGTTCTTTGAGTATATAGAAAAGACTTTCTAAAAAAGTAGTAGCACCCGCTAAACATCAAGATGGGCGACCCATTTCACTCGACAACGTTGGAAAAGTAGAACTTAAATCTATTGCAAAGTATAAAAGTGACACATTCCCTAGCTATACTGAGCGACCAGTCGGCGCTGAGAATAGCAATGTCATACTGGAAGAAAGATGTGGATCCAGACATAACAGAAGACAACGATATCTGGGTATTTGATCTAAGCAATTACTCTCGACTCGAGGAGCAATACTATTACACTGTCTACAAAAAGATGGGCGATAACTTATTAGGTACCGACGTTTTTGGGTTCTCTCTCCGAATGACTCCGGACAGAACTATAAGGATTCCCAAGTCAGACTTCAGAAGATTGAATAAGGTTTTCAAAGAAAAAATAGTTGATGACCCGAGATATACATACCAAGTAATAGATAGAAGGCGACAAAAACTAGCTCTGTTGGCAAAAAGCCTTTGCATTGAAGAAACACTGGTCGGAACAAGAAAATGTTCGCGATGCATGCCATTAGAAATCTTTGAGCGTCTAACCGACTTTGCAGCTTTTCGTCTCGAAGACTGCTTTCCGCACGAATTGTTCGAAGAAATGATGCTCATGCATCTTGGTTATACCAAAGATGCGTACGAGAGACTCCTTCTTACGATGGTGACACCACCGATTTGGGCCCATCTTGAATACTACAAAATGGTTCTCGAGTTGTCATTGCGGAAGCTGAAAGGAGAAGTGATTGATCTAGCAGAATTCACAATCCGATATGGTCTCATCGGGAAAAACTTGCTTGATGTCACAGATGAAGAGAGCACAGCTAAAACCTTGGACACCATCATCGCAATTTTCGGGGACTGCTCCTCTGTTCTGAATGAGATCACGGAGGTAAGGGCATACCAGAGGCAAGCGGAGGCCGCTCATATTCGGGCCAAAGAAGAACTCCTCCAAAGATCTGAGACCTTGCCCAAGCCCTGTTCCGCTTTAGTCATTGGTTTAGCAGATCTACTGATAGAAACTATGATTGAGAACGAAGAGCAATGCTATTGGAGAGGAATAGTCTATGGATATTTCAAACACCTAGTCGATTTCTTCAGGTTGGATCTTACAAATGTAACGGTAGACGAACTGAATTCTGCTGTGCAAAATGCTCGGGTTCAGAAATAATGAGTTAACTGCTAAGGCGAAACCTGAAAAGGGCAAAAAAATCTTAACACACGCAAAAGCTTGGAATCATTTGATCGTGTGAATGTCGTAACATTTTACCTGCCAATTATTAAACTGTTTCACGCGCAAACCTAAAAGCGCTTAATGATCTTCAGAATCTTGACACCTGGATCCTCAGTTGAGCTAGGCACGCATTCTGTTTCTGGCTTTAATAATATTGGTTCTAATTATAGCTGGAGTTGTCTTCCCTAAAGATCTTTCAGCGACAGAAATAGCAAAATTCGCAAATTCAAATCCTAAAATACCGGATGAACCTCGTGTCTCTGATTTTTGAAGGAATTAGAACTGGCAACCTAAAGACAGGTTCCCAAATAGCGTTTTTGATTGTAGCTTTTGAAGTTTGCTTTAACTATTCATTGGAGAACAGAGAAAAAAAGAGATGTGCAGCGAGGTCGCCATCAATCACTCAATTGACCGACTTATACTACTGCATCCATGTATTGTCATGTCAGCACGGTCATGCGAAAAAAAGTTCTTTCATTATGTAGGTTGGAGAGTTGAACCTGTTTGGGTATGGGGACGGCGGTGCTGAGCACACGCTAATTTAAGCCGAAAAGTCGCCGTACCGTCTTGTGTGCGACGGTGGCGTGTGATCTTGCCTGCGTTTAAATGAATAAATCCTGCTCTCTTGGACGAACCAGTTCAGTCGCCTTCGAATCCTCTGAGCGCGAATACTTGTATCCCCGTATAATTGCAGCGGGAACGCCTTCGTTTGCTTGTCCAATGACAAGTTCAGCAGCAGAAGCAAGTTCATCTGCCACTGCCGTCCGCTTTACTCTTAGCACATAGCCGAATAGGTCCTTCTCGCCTCGTCTATCTCGGATAGGTTTCAAACCTGCAACTCCTACGGCCACGTTTGTCTCTCCCATTCTCAGAGGTCGTCCGAAAGTGTCAGAAACTATGACAGCGACATCGCGACCGGACACTTCATGAATCTCTTTCCGAATTCGTGCCGCTGAGAAGTCAGGGTCAGCAGGAAGCGTGGCTACCGTGCGTTCACCAACCACATTCGATTTATCAACACCGGAGTTAGCACATACAAACCCGTGATGAGTCTCTGTGATCAACACTCCTTCTCCTATTCGCCGAATACCCCGCGACTGACGCAGCACTACCTCGACAAACGCTGGGTCTTTGTTCAAGCGAGAGGCTAGATTCTTGGCAAACTCTGATGGAATGACCTTGTCTAGGTCCACTAGCTGGTTCTCTGCCACGCTAACCACGACATGCGTCACAACAACTATGTCCTCGTCTTTGATCGGGTGATCATTCCGCTTGGCGGCCTCTGTAATGAGAGCGCCCAGATTGTCTCCTGGCTTGACAATTGGTAATCCTTCGACTGGAATGATTTCAACCGTGCTCATCCTCAACCACCTGCCACAGGCTAGGTGATAGACGACAATCTTAAACCTTTATCCCACGATACTATTCTCAGCGACCGCAAAATGCCCAATGAATATAACAGTTTAGGGTCTTACCTGAGACTTGTGACTGCCCAGACGACGAATTCGGCGATATTAAATGCGGCACAGAACGGGGGAGTCGTAACTGGGCTACTGACTTATGCTTTGGAGAAAAAGGTTATAGATGGAGCAATTGTTTCTGCGATAGGAAAGGATATGCCTTTTTGCCCTGTACCAATGCTGGCCAAAACCTCTCAAGAAATACTTGAAAGTGCCGGTACCAGATATAGCTATTCGCCCAATGTGCAGATTCTTTCTGAAGTCTCGAAACAGGACGTAAAGACAATAGCTTTTGTTGGAACACCATGCCAGATAACCGCAGTTCGAAGAATGCAAGAAAGGAAGTTGGATTGTGCGCGTGCAGTGAAGTTGTTGATAGGTCTGACGTGTTCAGAAGCGTTCAACTACGAGGATTTAATTATCAAACATGTTCAGAACCGGCTGGGCGTCAACCTACGTAAGGTGAGGAAAACACAGATAGTCGGAAACAAGATGATAATAACCACGGATGAGACTAAGATAGCCGTACATCTTGCCGAGATCAAGAAATGTGCACGCAAGAGTTGCAAAAAATGTCTGGACTTCAGCGCGGAACTCGCTGACCTATCCATGGGTGCTTTGGGACTCCGGAAGTGGACCTTCGTAATCGTGCGGACACCAGTTGGCGAAGGATTATTTGCAGAAGCCGAAAGAGCCAAAGCATTTGTCACTAGGCCAGTTCAAATGGATGATCCGCTAGTACAACTGCTTTTGAAATTGTCACAGAAGAAACATAATAGAGAGGGTAAACCGTGACAACCACGGTAGCGCTTGCTGGTGGAGTAGGCGCAGCGAAATTCCTCCGCGGTCTCTGCCAAATCGTTTCTCCGAATAATCTTCTGATTGTAGGCAACACTGGCGACGACCTTGAACTCTACGGATTGCACATAAGCCCTGACTTGGACATTGTGATGTACACTTTGGCAGGAGTCATTGACGAGACTAAAGGCTGGGGGATCAAAGACGATACCTTCTATTTCATCGATAGCCTACGTAGCTTGGGTTTTGAGACATGGTTCAGAATCGGTGACCGAGATCTTGCTACGCATGTAATCCGTACGCAACTTCTCGCAGAAAGAGCAACACTTGCTGAAGTCACTGCTCAACTATGTGGAAAATTTGGGGTAAAAGCCAAACTCACACCTATGACAAATGAGAAAGTGAGAACCAAAATCCTGTCTGGCGACAGAACCATCAACTTTCAGGAGTATTTTGTCAAAAACGAGACTAAAGACGAGGTCAAAGACGTGTTCTTTCAAGGCGCAGACAATGCAGAACCGGCGCCAGGCATTATCGAGGCGATCACTCAAGCAGAACGAATAATAATCTGTCCTAGCAACCCCATCCTGAGCATTGGTCCGATACTCGCCATTCCAGGAATTCGTGAAGCAATCATGAAGCGAAAAGCAGAAACCGTAGCCATAAGCCCGATAATCGCTGGAAAAGCATTGAAAGGACCGGCCGACAAGGTTCTTGCATCGATGGGATATGAAGCATCAGCAAGAGGCGTGGCTGAATACTACAAAGGATTTATCAACCGATTAGTTATTGACAGAGCTGACTCAGCTCAGAAACCCGAACTTGAGAAACTTGGGTTCGAAATTACAATTGCAGATACCGTGATGAAACGCATTGAGGATTCTGTTAGCCTGGCAAAAGTTGCTGCGGGTTAAGCTAGGAACTGGGTGTCATTTTGTTGATAATTGGTCGGAGGCTAAGTTGACTATCGAAAAACCGCCGCAGTTTTTTGTAGCTGAACGACTTTCGATAAGGGTATGACAACACGCGTTCCAATTGCGCGTGCTACAGAAAATGAGTTTTTCATGAAAGAGCGCACGCAATGGCTTAAACATGCTTGCTGTAGTTTCGCTTGCGGACAGGTGGGCAGTAGTTTCCTTAGAATAATATTCTTCCGGGCTCTTATTGTCTCTCAATTCTGTTTTTAGAGCGTGCGCCAATGTGAAACTGAAGAAAGAACTGGGTCTCAAGGCAGTCTAAGGAGTTGAGGACCCGAACCCTTTTAGGTATGGGGACGGGCAGACCTAATCCACGCGGCAGGCTTGCCATTAAGTAGTATAAAAACCCCTGCAAAAAACAAAAATAACACATTCCTCAAACTCTATTGAGTAGCCAGAATCAACAACGGAGAAAAGTTAGTTAGGGTATAATTGCGGGGTTGCCCGAGTCTGGCAGAGTCTCACGAGCATGTGACCAAGCTGGGAAATTAGGCTAACCCGCCTCTGGAAGCTGGAAACAACCAACTTACCGTTACCAAAGAGGCAATGGGTACATGTTTTCTAGGAGATTTGCGGTTGGACCCCACACTTCGACGAATACAACTTCCACCTGAAGCAAACACCGAATAA
>Ga0172366_10000393_pt1 | contig 30803 bp, 30 predicted proteins | sample LakKivSesite69cm_FD_114533 | JGI IMG/M metagenome (GOLD analysis project Ga0172366, IMG submission 114533) | Sediment microbial communities from Lake Kivu, Rwanda - Sediment site 69cm | ecosystem: Environmental > Aquatic > Freshwater > Lake > Sediment | place: Rwanda: Western Province, Lake...
CGCGCGGATTTGAACCGCGGACCACTTGAACCCCATTCAAGTGCGCTACCGGACTGCGCTACGCCCCGCACATGAATCATTATAGCTCACTCTCCCTCTTTTGACAAATCTCCACATTCTTTCACGCAAAATGTCACTGAAGTAGATCAAGCGTCTGGAACTGTCGCGCTTGCCGTGCCACAAAGGGCCTAAGCCTCCCACCCCCGTAACATTCTGATGAAGCGCATCCCCTGAGATAACAAGAGCCTGGCCAAAATGTACAGTGCCTCGCTGTCTCCGCGCCGGGGAAAGCCCTTATTGTCCCCCTTATGCGCTGGATTTAGACCTGGTACGCCGAGCAGTAAGCCGGTATTCGTCGGCCATATTGCTCAAGTGCGATGTGTCCCCCATAGAAGATTACGTACCAGGACGAGGAGCAACAAAAGAGGAGCAACGTCGCGTTCTGTCTTTCCATCAGAAAAGCGGCGAGGTAGTCACTGCGCTGGAACGCCAGGCGTACAAAGATGGCTACCATCTGGCGATGGGCTTTGGCGGTGGCTCCTGCAAGGATTACCTGTGCCAGGGCCTGACCTGCCAGTTTCTGGATAGCGGCAGGTGCCGTTTCCCGCACCGTGCCCGACCGGCGATGGAAGCCGTAGGGATGGATGTGATTGACTTGGTCAATAAGGTAGGCTGGGAGGCTTATGCCCTGCTGGACGACCTCAGCCTTGTCCCTTGTGCCATCACGCTAGGCATTGTCTTTGTCTATTGAAACACTGAGCGCGCCGCAATTGCCACGGTTTCGTCCTGGAGATCGCAGCCTGAGGAATCTCATGCATCTTCGCGTTCTCAGCACTTTCGGCAGTGAATCTTGCTAGCTCTCTGAAGCGAGGTAGACATGTCCCAAGACGTAATGGAGCTATTAGAAGCTTATCTATCGGATGACCCAATGAAGTGGGGAAAACTGGCCAGTAACATCCAGTGGCGTCGCCTGCAACTTCTGCTGCTGAGAGAAATCCTCGTAGAATTGAGAAAGCTGAACCAGGGGATAGTGAAAAGCAGCAAGGAAGACCATCGCCTCAATCCCTCTTCTGGCTTGGGGAGAGGTGCATAGCGATTGCCTCACAGGTAACGTTCCTTGCCTTCGCGCTTCAATTGCTCCACAACCTTTTTCACGTCCTGGGCACGCTCCCTGGGACACACCAGCACAGCATCTCCCGTATCAATGATGACCATGCCTTGCAACCCCAGGGCTGCTACCAGCCGACCAGAGCTGTGAATAAAGGTGTCCTGGCAATCCAGCACAACATGTTCGCCCTGAATTACGTTGCCATTGGCATCGGCTGGCAACAGGCTGGCTACAGAACTCCAGCAACCAACGTCGCTCCAGCCAATGTCAGCAGGGACCACCACCACATCGCTGGCCCGCTCCATGACGCCTACGTCAATGGACACGCTGCGTACAGCACCCCAGACGCGCTCGATGACCTCTGCCTGCTGAGGCGTGCCCAACGCTGGCTCAATCTCCATTAACTGCGTGTACAGTTCGGGCAACAGCCGACGAAGCTCGGCCAGGATCACCGACACTTTCCAGACGAAAATCGAGCTGTTCCAGAAGTATCGGCCGTCGTGCACAAAGGAACGCGCCGTTTCCAGGTCAGGTTTCTCGGTGAAACGCAAGGCGCGATATACATGATGGCCAGCGGCCTGATCAAGCAAATCGCCACGCTGGATATAGCCGTAGCCCGTCTCTGGATAGTCGGGCATAATACCCAATGTAACCAGGTGATCATCCTCTGCAGCACGTATAGCAGCACATAACACACTGCGGAAACCTTCCTCGTCCCGGATGGCATGGTCAGCCGCCAGAGAAATCATAATTGCATCTGGGTCACGTTTGCCAATGAGCAGAGCCATCAGCCCGATGCAGGGCGCAGTACTCCGGCCAATAGGTTCTACCACGATGTTTTGGAGCGGGATAGCGGGGATTTCGTCCCGCACAGCCTGCACATGGTCAGCAACGGTAATCACCATCAGGTGATCAGCGGGGATCAGTGGCTTCACCCGCGCGTAGGTCTGGGCGAGCATGGTCGTTTCGCCGCACAGGGGCAAGAGATGTTTGGGCTGCTGAGCGCGGCTGAGTGGCCACAGGCGCGTGCCACCTCCACCAGCCAGAATTACAGCGTATAACGCGGGTTTGGCTTTCACGTTCGCTCCATGGTTTTTTCAACTCAGAAGCTGTTTCAAAAGGTTCGTAGTGCGTGCTGCAAGGCCTCAAGAACGCGCTGAAATGTGCACTACGAATATAGAAATTGGCTTTTCAAGCACACTCTCAGAACCAGGTTTCTACAAGAACAGTTTCTTTGGCTGGCTCAGTCTACGGTATACAAAACGCCAGCTTCGTGGGCCAACACGTAGTGCATGCCCCCGGTCTGGCGCACCAGCCCCTTCAGCTCCATCAAAGCCAGGGTTCCAGAGACCTGGGCGATGGGTAATCCACTGGCCCGCCCCAGTTCATCTACGTGCACCGGCTCCTCTGACAGATGGCGAAGCAAAAGGGCCTCTGTCTCATTCTCTGGCACCGCTGCCCGCACCTCAGCCTGTTGGCTGACCATGGTCAGGTTCAGTTCCTCCAGAATATCCTGGGTTCGCAGCACCAGTTTGGCTTCACCCTGCTGGATGAGCCTGTTAGTACCGCTGCATCCACGGTCCAAAATGCTACCGGGCACGGCAAAGACCTCACGCCCTTGTTCCAGTGCATAATAAGCTGTGATCAGCGCGCCACTGCCCTCACCTGCCTGAGTGATGAGGGTGCCCAATGCCAGGCCACTGATAATACGGTTGCGAGGTGGAAAGTTGCTCTTATCGGGCTTGGTACCCAACGGATACTCTGTGATCAGGGCACCCGAAGCCATGATGTCGTGCGCCAGGCCAGTATTCTCGTACGGATAGATGATGTCAATACCTGAGCCCAACACGGCAGTGGTGCGACCACCCGCCTCCAGGGCCGCGCGATGTGCTTCGGAGTCAATGCCGCGCGCCAAGCCGCTCACGACTGTGATACGGTTGCGCGCCAGGTCGCCAGCCAGGTAGCGGGTTACCTCCCTGCCGTAGGTCTTGGCATTTCGCGTGCCGACCACCGCAACGGCCCATTCGTCCTCGGGGAGGTACGAGCCTTTGACGTACAACACGGGAGGTGGCAAGTTGATCTGACGCAACAGATGTGGGTATCCCTCATCCTGCAGGGTAAGCACTTGTGCACCAGCATCTTCGATGCGCCGCATCTCTGTGTCCAGGTCGAGCTTGTCACGTATGGCCATCAAGTTCTGCAGTGACTTGCGATCCAGGCCCGCCCGCGCCAGGTCCAGAGAAGCGGCATGCCAGGCTCTTTCAGCATCTTCAAAGTAGTCCAACAGCTTTTTCAGCCGCGCCGGGCCAATCCCTGGCACGATATTGAAGCCCACCCAGTATTTGACGTCCGTCATCGTGGCTCCGTTGGTCTCTATTTAAGAAGATCTGGCAGAACCTACCACCAGAAGGCGTACACGAACAAAGCCGAATAACACGAAACCTTGAACAATTCATGTAATTCGTAGGCTTTCGTGTCCTTCGTGTACAAAAAAGGTTCTATGCCTTTCTCAGCGCTCCTGCCGTTCTACGCGGCTCTAAGCAATGATTCTTAGTCCAATAGCCCCAGGGGCAGGCGGACGATCATGCGTCTGTCTTCCTGGTTGACTTCCAGCACCACGTCCCTGAGCGCAGGAATGAGCACCTCTCCGCGCGGCCCTTGTATCACATAGACCTGGTTGCTGCCGGTGAAGAGCACTTCTTCAATGATGCCCAAAAGCTCACCTTCCTCCGTGTACACCGCCAGTCCTTCGATCTGGTATACATAGTATTTACCTGGCTCCAGGGGCATAGCTTCCGCCAGCGGGATCTGCACCTCCATGTCGCGCAGCTTTTCCGCAGTGGCTAGATCATCGCAGCCTTTTAGTTTCAGCAGACCATATCCCTTGTGCTGTCGAAAGCCCTCGAAGTCGAAGGGCTGATGCTCTGTACCCAAGTAGACACGATTTAACCGCACCAAGTGGTCAGGAAAGTCGGTTTCGATGCGCACCCTCAGTTCACCCCGTGTACCCCAGGGAGCGAGCACCGTGGCGATGGTCAGATACTCTGGAACGTGACGCCGGATGACAGACCGGCAATCTCCGACATCCGGCAAATGTTTGCTATGCATCCACGCAGCCTCTGCGTCGCCTATTGCCCCCTCATGGTGCGGGCTTACTATGTACGCCTTTACATCATTCCACAATTTCCAGGATAGCCCGCTTCCCAGACCGTGTGGAAGCAACGCGCAGCAGGCTGCGCATGGCATTGGCCACGCGGCCATTCTTGCCTATCACTCGGCCCATATCGGACGGAGCAACGTGCAACTCATAGATAATGGAACGCGCCCCAGTGATCTCCTCGACCCGCACTTCTTCAGGGTGATCAACGAGGGATTTGGCCATGTACTCGATGAGTTCTTTCATCCGTCCTTCGGACATGAGAGGTTATTCTCCTTCCGTAGCTGGCTTGGTAGGAGTCTCAGCCCCGGCGGGCGCGTTGTGGCGCAGCTTACGCCCGGTAATGAGGCCTTCCTTCTCCAGTAGTCGTGCTACTGCATCGCTAGGTTGCGCACCCTGCGATAGCCAGTAACGAGCGCGCTCCTCATTGATTTCGATGGTGGGCGGATCAGTCCGTGGGTTGTAATGTCCGATATTCTCCAAAAAACGCCCATCCCGTGGCGAACGTGCATCAGCTACGATCACACGGTAACTGGCTTGTTTCTTTGCACCAGTACGACGAAGACGAATTCTAACTGCCAAGAAATCTTCCTCCTTGCTTAACTTAGAAACCCGGTTTCTTGGAGAAACGGGGTTTCTCCATCCAAATGTCCCTGCGAACTCTGAGCTCCACAGTGAGTTCTGCCAGACATTCGTTACAAAGTAATTCTAGTCAAAATATCGGCGGCGGTCAAAAGCAGGCCAGCAGCGTTTTTTGCCCGCTGCTTTATCCGCTGCATAGTTCTGAACCCATTTACAACCCGAACCGTCCTAACCAACCAGCAGCCGCGCGGCCGGTGCTCACCTGCTTGATTAGGCGCTGCATCTGCCGGAACTGGTTGAGCAACTGATTGACCTCGGATACGGATGTGCCGCTGCCTTGGGCGATGCGGCGCTTGCGGCTGCCGTTGATGAGGCGCGGGTCACGCCGCTCCTCGGGAGTCATGGAGCAAATGATCGCCTCCGCGCGTTTCATTTGCTTCTCAGTCCATTCCTCCGACAACTGGCTGCGGAGGCTGGCAAACCCTGGTATCATCTCCAGGAGTTGATGGAGCGGCCCCATCTTCTTGACCTGCTGCATCTGCTCCAAGAAATCTTCCAGGTCAAAGGTGGCGCTACGCAGTTTCTGCTCCATCTTGCGTGCCTGTTCCTGGTCAAAAGCGGCTTCGGCGCGCTCGATGAGCGTCAGCATGTCGCCCATACCCAGGATGCGCGAAGCCAGGCGCTCGGGCTGAAAAGACTCCAAAGCATCCGTTTTCTCGCCCACGCCCAGGTACATGATCGGCACGCCAGTCACGGCGCGAATGGAAAGCGCCGCACCACCACGCGCATCGCCGTCTATCTTGGTCAAGATCAAGCCAGTAAGCCGGACACGACGGTTGAACTCTTCAGCCACGCGTACCGCGTCCTGGCCGGTCATGGCATCGGCCACCAATAGTACCTCCGAGGGCGACACGACGCGCACGATCTCCTCCAGCTCGCGCATCATCTCGTTATCAATGTGCAGGCGACCGCCGGTGTCCAGGAGGACCACGCTGTACGCACCTTTACGGGCCCGGGCGACGGCGTTGGCACAGATGCGTGGCGGGGGCACCTTGTCGCCCTCGCTGTGCACGGCGATATCGAGCTGGCGGCCCAGTACTTCGAGCTGGGTAATGGCCGCTGGACGACGTGTATCCGCGGCCACCAGCAGGGGACGCTGCCCTGACTGGCGCAATTTCAGCGCTAGCTTGGCCGCTGTAGTGGTTTTGCCGGAGCCCTGCAAGCCGGCGAGCATGAGCACATGCGGCGGCGGGCCAGAGAGGACCAGTTGGCGTGGTTCGCCCAGCGTGGTAATCAGTTCCTCGTTGACGATCTTGATCACCATCTGAGCCGGAGTGAGGCTCCGCATCACGTCAGCGCCGATGGCCCGTTCGCGCACGCGGCCAGTAAAGTCCTTGACCACGCGAAAGTTGACGTCTGCTTCGAGCAGTGCCAGGCGCACCTCGCGCAGTGCCGCATCCACGTCCTGCTCAGACAGACGGCCTTTGCCGGAGAGCTTTTTAAAGATGTCTTGCAGTTTTGCAGTCAGGTTTTCGAACATGGCAGTTTCTGGTTACCAGTCGCCAATTGATAGTTGTCAATTGGCAGTGATCAGTTGACGGTACACGCTTGACCCTCACGCTTCACTCATCGCGTTTCACGTCCGCGTGTTTTGTGTCCCAATGAACGCGGCGCAAGCAACAGCTCAATCCGCCATGCCTGCAATGTACATTCTAGTGGACGTTGGTGCTTTGGTCAAAACGGAGTACACGGACGGCATGAATCTCTTGCCCCGGTGGAGATGGCGAATCTGGCGCGGTGGGCACAGCGTCACCTCAGGTCGTGTGACGAGGTCCTTTTGGAGGCGGGAGCCAATACCTGGGCCGTAGCTGACCTGCTGAAGGCGCACGCAGGCCGAGTGGTGGTCGCCAATCCCTACAAAACCAAGCTGATTGCCGAGGCGCAGATCAAGAACGATAAGGTGGATGTAGGTGTCTTGGCCCGTCTGCTGGCTGCGCGCTTCATCTGCGACGTGTGGATACCCGATACGCCAGTGCGGGAACAACGTGCCCTGGCCGCCCATCGCGCCACCCTGCAAAAACAATGCACACGGATCAAGAATCGCCCGCCTATCTCTTGCAGCCTCAGACTTTCGTCACCAAACTGCAGGAGTGGGCTTACCGCATCGGACGTGCTCATCTGCCTGCAAGTTCTGCCAAAGAGTTCGTCCATCAACACCTGTCCGCTCTTGGGTTGCACGACCTGGCTAATTCTCTTACGGTTAGGAGGCGCAATGGATGCCTGTGCGTTTAATCTACATAATCTCCATCAGACATAGGGGCAGTGCGGGTCTTGACAAAACTCCGGAAGTGTGCTATACTTTATTTGAGAGCGCTCCCAAAAAAGGCCCCAAATCAGCGCTTTGGGCGCACAAAAGGGCGCCTTCAAGAGGCGGTCTCTGAGAGCGCTCCCATACAAAGAGAAGGCGGAGTCCAATGGCGCTCACGCTCGAAGAGATTGCCGAACTGGCCGGAGTTTCCCGCTCCACTGTCTCGCGTGTAATCAACGGCAGGGCGAGCGTCCGGGATGAGGTCCGGGAGCATGTCTTGCAGGTGATCCGCGAAACTGGCTACCAACCCTATGCCGCCGCCCGCAGTCTCGTCACCCGCCGCACACACATCATCGGCGTCATCATCCCCGAAGCCGTCACGACCCTCTTCACAGACCCCTTCTTCCCTCTCCTGCTATGCGGTGTAACAGAGACCTGCAATGCCCATAACTACTACCTGATGCTCTCCCTGTTCAATGGTCCGGCCGACCGGAAGGAGATGTACCGACGTATTGTCCACAGCGGACACCTGGATGGCGTCATCGTGGCCTCGACCCGGCTGGACGATCCGCTCGTACCCCAACTGTTGCAGGATGGAGTCCCGTTTGTCTTGGTGGGACGACACCCCGACGAACGGGTGAACTATGTGGACGTGGACAACGTCAGCGCGGCGCGGATGGCGGTGGAGTTCCTCATCCGTCTGGGGCACCAACGCATTGCTACCATCTCTGGTCCGCTGACCACGGCCCACGGCCAGGATCGCCTGGCTGGGTACCGTCAGGCGTTGGAAGCACACCGGTTTCCGGTCGAAGAGGATCTGATCGCCGAAGGCGATTTCACGGAAGGCAGCGGTTCGAGGGGGGTGCAGCGCCTGCTTTCGGCTTCGCCCACGGCCATCTTTGTGGCCAGCGATATGATGGCCATTGGGGCACTGAAGGCTCTCCGACAGGCGGGTCTCCGGGTTCCTGAGGACATTGCCCTGGTTGGTTTCGATGACGTCCCTATTGCCACGGCGGTGGAGCCAGCGCTGACCACCGTGCGCCAGCCCATCGGGCGCCTCGGCTCGATGGCGGCGGATCTCCTGCTGAACTTGTTGGAAAATTCTTCAGATGCGCAGGCATCTGTGCACAGGATTGTGTTGCCTGCAGAACTGGTTGTGCGGAATTCGTGCGGTGCTCTGTGATGGTTCCTGGCCAACCGTTCTGCTTCCCAGAAGCAGACAGCAGGCCAGGAGGATCATCGGTTGAGGATGAGCGCCCGGACTTATGGGCGCGTAGAGCGAAAGGGCAGTGGTAGCCCAGATTCGGAGGACGGAAAAAGAGGGAGATGCCGGCTGACTTGGCGGAAAGCGGCATCTCCCCCACGACACAGTGTCCGGAGCATGCTCGTTGGTTCGACATGAGGCCACTCCAGCCACTGGCCTGTGCCTATTATACAGCAAATCGGCCAAAATAGCGAATCGCTCAACGGGCATCGATGCCGGGCGCTGCTCTGACCGGAGGAGAGAAGGAGGTGAAGCCCGACAGATTGCAGATTCGTCAATCGGTTCCATGACCCGTTAATTACTCTTAGAAAAGGAGGAGTACACAATGAAACGCGTGCTATCTACAACTGTAGCGCTGTTGGTGGTCCTGAGCGTCATGCTGGCGGCCTGCGCCCCGGCCGCTACACCCACGCCCCAGGTCATCACCAAGGTGGAGACTAAATTGGTCGAGGCTACCAAGCTCGTCGAGGCTACTAGGATCGTCGAGGCCACCAAGGTCGTCGAGAAAGTCGTGACGGCAGTACCTCCACCCTCACCGGTTACTTACGAGCGGAAGGGAACCTTTTACGTCAGCGGAGCAGCGTGGGGTCCACCATCGGACTGGAATCCCTTCATAACGTGGAGTAAAGCAAATACCACGGGAACAATTGGACTCGTGTATGAAACGCTGTTCCTGTATGACCCGCTGACCGATAAGTACATACCCTGGCTCGCAGAGAGTGGACAGTGGACCAATGCCACCACCTATGACCTGAAGCTTAGGAAAGGCATCAAGTGGAGCGACGGACAACCGTTGACGGCCGCTGACGTCGTGTTCACCTTCGAACTGGGCAAGAAGTATGCTGGGATTTGGTTCAACCCGATGTGGAAATGGCTGAATAGTGCTACAGCGCTGAGTGACTACGACGTGCAATTCAAGTTCACCAACCCCCTCTATCAGGAATGGGCAAACAACCTCTACAATATAGCGATAGTTCCACAGCATCTGTGGAAAGACAGAACAGAAGAGGAGGTCACCGCCGGGGCGAACGAGAAGCCTGTTGGCTCGGGTGCATACCTGTATGAGACACATAGCGAAGACAGAAACGTATGGGTGAGAAACGAGAATTGGTGGGCAATAAGCATGCTCGGCCTGAAACCCGCTCCGAAGAGGATCGTCGATATGCGCTTTGCCAGTAACAACGTTGCGCTCGGTGCGGTTATCAAGGGTGAAGTTGATCTTAGCAACAACTTCCTCCCAGGCATTGCAACGTTGTCGGAGAAGGGTTACGTTCAGACCTACTTCGCCAAAGCCCCGTACATGCTCTCCGCCAACACGGCCGTTTTGTTCTTGAATACGACAAAGCCACCGATGAATGACCGGGCTTTCAGGAGAGCGCTTGCTTTTGCCATCAACACACCCGACATCGTTAACGTTGCCTATGCCAACTTGGTCAAGGCTGCCAATCCGACTGGGCTTCTTCCATCTCTGGAGAAGTACGTAGACCAGGCTGTAGTCAAGGAACTGGGCTTCAGTTACGATCCAGCAAAAGCCAAGAAGATCCTCGCCGATGCCGGATACAAAGACGTCAATGGCGATGGCTTGGTTGAAGCGCCTGATGGTTCCAAGATTGCATTGGAGGTTACTTGTCCATTCGGATGGACGGACTGGATGGAGGCGATCAAGATCATTGCCAACAGCGCCCAAGCCGCAGGGATCAACGTCCAAGACAAGACCCCGGATTATGGTGCCTGGAACACTGCGCTCACGACTGGCACATTCGATATGACACTAAACAACTGGGCAGGGATGAGCAACACCCCATGGACGTTGTATAACCTCTTGTTCAGACACCCGATCGTAGAAGTAATGGGCAGCGGCAATTTCGGTAGGTACGACAACCAACAAATGTTTGATCTTGTGGACAAACTTGCCGCGACTCCTTCTACTGATGAGGCAGCTATGAAGGCGATCTGTTCACAGATTCAGAGACTCATGCTGACAGATATGCCTATGATTCCGCTCTGGTACAACGGTCTGTGGGCCCAGTTCAGCAATGCGGTCTGGACGAACTGGCCGTCAGAAGCCGCAGGTGCTCCCAAGACTCTTCCTTCTACTTGGAGCGGATACTGGCAAATGGGTGGTCTGCTAACGCTCACTACGCTGAAGCTGGCCGAGTAGATGTTGGAGCTGGTACGGTAAGCCTGTTCAAGCACCGCCTCTCCTTCTCAGGTTGCGGGAGGGGCGGTGTTTTTACAGCCTTCCTGTAGGGAGGAGTTGGTGTGAGACGCTATTTCGGGAGAAAACTACTCATCTACATCCTCACGTTTTTCCTGGCGGTAAGCATAGACTGGTTGATTCCGCGCTTCATGCCCGGGGATCCTGTCCAGAATATGTTGTCGAGAGCGGCGCTGCACGCTGAGGCTATTGAGGTGATGCACGGCTATTACACAAGAGCCTTTGGATTAGATGTCCCCATCTGGCGGCAGTACCTCAACTTCTGGATTGCCCTTTTCCATGGTGACCTTGGGACAAGCGTATATATGTTTCCCCAGCCTGTAGCCGCCATAATCAAGCGCGCCGTACCCTATGACATCTTCCTTCTGCTACCGGCGATCTTGTTGAGTTGGTGGGCCGGCAACAAGTTCGGTGCTTTCGCGGCGCGCACCAAGTGGCTTGATAACATCATATCACCGCTTGGGTATATCCTCACCGCGACGCCCTATATGTGGCTCGGGATCTTGCTGTCCTGGGTGTTTGGAATTGTCCTGGGCGTCTTTCCGGTTGCCGGTGCGTACAGCTTCGCGTTGCGGCCTCATCTTTCTTGGACCTTCATCGGGAGCGTCCTGAAGCACTGGTTCTTACCTTTCGCCTCTCTCTTCCTGGTGATGTTCGGTGGTTGGGCGATTGGAATGCGGAACATGATCATCTATGAACTCGAGGCGGATTATTCTCACTACCTCGAAGCACTTGGGGCGCCACGACGTCTGATCAGAAAGTACGCGTTCAGAAACGCGGTACTTCCCCAGCTCACCGGGCTGGCACTTCAGCTTGGTGTAATCGTTGCCGGTGCTCTTGTAACAGAAGTCGTGTTTTCATACCCCGGAATCGGCTACCTGATTCTTGCCGCTATTCAGAATCAGGATTACTTCCTCATCCAGGGATGTTTCCTCTTCATCATCATCGGCGTGTTGCTGGCCAATTTCGCTATTGACATCGCTTATGTCATTGTGGATCCGAGAACGCGAACAGGGATGCTAGGTGAAGGAGCATGACGAAACCAAAAAAGAAAAATGAAATGCTCTACTTTGCTCTGAGGAACAACAAGCTGCGGGTTGGGTTGACCGTTGTTCTCCTCTTTCTTGTGCTCACATTCGTTGGTCCGATACTGACGCATTACAAACCGTATGATTATGTGAATCCTAATGGTGCTCAGCCACCATCGTCCGAATATTGGTTCGGTACCACGATGTTTGGACAGGACGTTTTTGCGCAGTTTATACACGGTCTTAAAGCGACATTCCTCGTGGGAGTTATCGGTGGAGGACTTGGAACCGTTATCGGAATACTGATTGGTTTCACTGCCGGTTACCGTGGCGGTATCGTTGATGAAATGCTCAATATGCTCACAAACATTGTCCTTGTCATTCCAACACTGGCCATACTTCTGATCATAGCAGCATATCTCACAGTTAGGGGCATTCTTGTCGAAAGCATCTTTATTGGTTGTACGGCCTGGCCCTGGGCGGCAAGAGCCATTCGGGCCCAGACGTTTTCATTACGCTCCAGAGATTTCGTTGATCTGGCGCGGCTGAGCGGAATGAAAGCTCGAAAGATCATCTTCACAGAGATCGCGCCAAACATGATGTCCTATCTGGTCATGACCTTCATCCTCCAGTTTGGAGGGGCGATCCTCATCGCTGCCACACTGGATTTCATCGGACTCGGTCCGACGAATGCGGTTTCGCTTGGTCTGATGATGAATAACGCTGTCCTCTGGGGTGCTCTCCTGCTCGGTATATGGTGGTGGTTCGTTCCACCGGGTGTTGCGATCATGGCCATCGTTGGAGCGCTGTACGTTACGAACGTTGGACTGGACGAAGTCTTCAACCCCAAACTCAGGGAGATGTGAAAGCGTGAGTCTACAAGTCAAAAACCTCAGAGTCTATTATCAGACCCTTAGAGGGGATGTCCAGGCACTGGAGGGCGCTACATTCACCGTCGCAGATAGGGAAATCATGGGACTGGCGGGGGAATCGGGCTGCGGAAAGACCACGCTCGGCCACAGCCTGATCCGTCTGACTCCCCCAATGAGATTCGTCGAGGGCAGTGTGACACTCAACAACCAGGAGCTACCCATATGGGACATGGAGAGAATGAACGTTTTCCGTTTCAAGGAAATCTCCATCATCCCCCAGTACGCCATGAATGCCATGAATCCGACGCGCAAGATCGGCAAGATGACTGAAGAACTGCTCAGATCGAGACAGGTGGACTTTAGAGCCACCCTACCTGAACTGAAGCGGAGGCTGGATCTCGTCAAACTGTCACACGATGTGCTGAATATGTACCCAATAGAGCTGTCAGGTGGCATGAAGCAGAGAATGGTCATGGTGCTATCTACTTTGCTGGACCCCTCACTGGTCATCGCAGATGAGATCACCTCGGCGCTCGACGTGTCCAGCCAAAAGGCCGTTGCAGAGATGCTGGTCGAATTTCGGAACCAGGGATGCTGTAAAAGCGCGATTGTTATAACTCATGACATCTCAATTCTGTATCAGATTGCCGACAGCATCATGGTCATGTATGCCGGGCAATTGGCAGAGAAAGCCTCCACCGGGGTGATCATACATACTCCCCGGCATCCGTATACGAAGCTGCTGATATCATCGCTGCCGAAAGTCGGAGTGAAGCATGCCGAGAAGCGACTGACCGGCATTCCCGGCAGCCCTCCGTTGCTGCTCAATCCTCCAGTTGGATGCCGGTTCAGGGAACGGTGTCCTGCTGCGTTGGATCAATGCGTAGAAGAGCCTCCGTTCATTGAAATCGAGAAGGATCACTTCGTTGCTTGCTGGAAGGTGTTTGAAGAGAATGCTCAAGCTTGACAATATATCAAAGGTCTATAAGGTTGGAACCTTTGGAGGAAAAGAACTCCGCGCCGTAAGTAATGTCAGCTTCAATGTCAAAGATGGAGAGGTTGTCTCCCTAATCGGTGAGAGCGGAAGCGGGAAAACCACCATAGGGAAGATGATTTTACGTCTCATCCCGATAAGCTCGGGGACGATATCATTCAACGGAATTGACATTTCCACCCTCAGCGGAAGCGCGCTCAAGCAGTACTATCGGAATGTACAGGGTGTTTTTCAAGACCCGTTCAGTTCCTACAACCCGATCTTCAAGGCCGATAGGGTTTTCAGGATTATCAGGGAAGAGTTCTTTCCGGAGATAGAAGGCCGGGAATGGAACAACAAGGTAGAGAACTCATTGAAGGCTGTCGGTCTGAACCCCGGTGATGTCTTGGATAAATTTCCCCACCAACTCAGTGGTGGGCAGCTTCAACGTTTTCTCATCGCCCGCGCCCTGTTGCTAGACATTCAGTTTCTCGTGGCAGATGAGATCATCAGCATGCTCGACGCATCCACACGAATTGACGTTCTCAACCTGCTGGCAGACCTCAAATCCCGTGGCCTGTCTATCCTCTTCATCACCCACGATCTCGCACTGGGGTATTACATCAGCGAGAGAGCAGTGATGCTCTATCAAGGATGTGTTGTGGAGACGGGCTCGACAGAGAGAATATACGACCATCCCCTGCATCCATACACAAAAATGCTCATGGCCTCCGTTCCACGCCTGGATAAGAAATGGGAAGAGATCGAGGTGGAGCTGAAAGCAAAGCATTCAGAGCTCACCGGCGGCTGTGTCTATTACGCAAGGTGTCCAGTCGCAGACAAAGATGGAGGTTGCGCCAGAGACAGACCCACGCTGATAGAGGTAGAACGCGATCATTTTGTGGCGTGTATCCGCTGTAGGGACCAACGAAACAGCGTGAGTGATTGATAACCATACAGAAAGGGTAAACCATGTTAAACATAGTGCTAAAAGGCCCTGACTTGCCCAACATTCCTTGGGAAGAACGCCCTCATGAGTGCAATGAAGTCGTCTGGCGTTCACAGAAAAACCCAATTATCACCCGCGAAGCAGTGCCAGATGCGAACAGCATATTTAACAGCGCCGTCGTGCCTTTTGAAGGCGGTTTTGCTGGCGTATTTCGCTGTGATGACAAGGCCAGACTTCAGCTACTCCATGCAGGAGTGAGCAAAGATGGCATCAACTGGCAGATAGAACCGCAGCGCATTCAGTTCAGGTGTGAAGACGATGAAATCGGCAAGTTTGTTTACGGCTATGATCCACGTGTGTGCTGGCTTGAGGACAGATACTATATCACGTGGTGTAACGGTTACCACGGACCTACCATAGGCATGGGTTACACGCATGATTTCAAGACTTTTTACCAAATGGAGAATGCTTTCTTGCCGTATAACAGAAATGGCGTGCTCTTCCCTCGCAAGATAAACGGGAAATTCGCGATGCTCAGTCGCCCTAGTGATAGAGGGCATACACCTTTCGGCGACATATTCTACAGTGAAAGTCCAGACCTGATCTACTGGGGCCATCATCGGCATGTGATGTCTCCCACTGGGGGTTGGCAAGCCACCAAGGTTGGTGCGGGGCCTACACCGATAGAAACGTCAGAAGGGTGGCTTTTGATTTATCACGGTGTGCTTACTTCGTGTAACGGGTTTGTATACAGCTTTGGCGCGGCGCTGTTGGATCTTGAGAAACCTTGGAAGGTAATTTACAGAACGCGTCCCTACCTACTCAATCCGAGGGAATATTATGAAAGCGTTGGTGACACTCCTAATGTTGCCTTTCCTTGCGCCGCCCTGCATGACCCACCAACAGGGCGTATTGCAATTTATTACGGCGGAGCAGATACAGTCATATGCCTGGCATTTGCGAGATGCGATGAGCTAATTGATTTCATCAAAGAGAATTCTCTCTGAAGGATCAAATGGACAGATTGAGACAGTTTCGAGCTGAAGCTGTTCAAGAACTCACCGAAAACATCCTAGCCTTCTCCATGCGCTTCGTCGTGGATCGGGAGCATGGCGGCTTCTACGGCTACGTTGCCAACGACCGGACGGTCCAAAAGGAGGCCCCTAAAGCGCTGGTACAGCACAGCCGGATGCTGTGGACCTTTGCTCACGGCTACCGCATCGTGGGCGATCCCGAGTATCCGCTCATCGCTGACCACGCCCGAAAGGCCCTGATGAACTGGTTTTGGGACGCCGAGCACGGCGGCTTTTTCTGGCTGGTAGACCACCGCGGTCAGCCCCTCCAGACCGACAAGTTCATCTATGGGCAGGCCTTTGCCATCTATGGTCTCGCGGAGTATCATCTGGCCAACGGCAACGCTCAGTGTCTTAACCGGGCTATTGACGTGTACCGCCTGCTCGAAGGAAACTGTCATGACCCGGAATACGGCGGCTACTTTGAGGCCTGCCTCCGGGATTGGAGGGCGGCGCCGGAACAGCGCGTGGATGAGACCAGTCTCCCTGTTGTTAAGGGTATGAACTCCCATCTGCATGTCTTGGAGGCGTACGCCAATCTGCTGCGCACCTGGAACGACGGCGATCTGCGGGCCAGCCTGCAGGCACTGCTTCACACGATGCTACGCCGTATCCTCAACCCCGACACCCATCACTTTTCCTTGTTCTTTGACCGAGAGTGGCGCGTGCTCTCGGATCGTGTCTCCTACGGGCACGACATCGAGGGGAGTTGGCTGCTGGTGGAGGCGGCCGAGGTTCTGGGGGACCCGGATCTGCTGGCTCAGGCCCGGGAGGCGGCGCTACGGATGACCTACGCCACACTGGAACAGGCCATGGACACCGACGGCGGACTGTTCCACGAAGGCGATCCATCTGGCGTGACCGACCGTACCAAAGTCTGGTGGCCCCAGGCAGAGGCGGTGGTCGGTTTCCTGAACGCTTATCAGTTGAACGGCGACCCGCGCTTCCTCGATGCATCGCTGGCCAGTTGGCATTTCATCAGAGAGCGCATCGTGGACAAGGTACAAGGCGAGTGGTTCTGGGCTGTTGACGAGATGAGCCGCCCACACGACCGCGAGAAGGCCGGGCCCTGGAAAGCCGCATATCACAACGGCCGAGCTTGCCTGGAAGTCATGGCACGCATCCAGAAACTGACTGGTAGAGCGTAACAGTAAAAGAGGACCGCACATCATGCGCTACGGCTACTTTGACGACGAGCGAGAATACGTCATCACGAACCCCAGGACGCCGGTCAAGTGGATCAATTACGTGGGCACACTGGAGTTTGGCGGCTTTGTGGATCACACCGGCGGGGCCTTGATCTGCAAAGGCGACCCGGCGCTGCACCGCATCACCAAATACATCGCCCAACTGCCCAGCTCCGAGTTCAAGGGGGAAACCCTCTACCTCCGCTTCCGAGAGGGAGAGGGCTACCGGGTCTTTTCGCCGTACTTCGTGCCTACGCTCGATCGCTACGACCGCTATGAGTGCCATGTGAGGTTGGGCTACACCCGCATCGTCTCCGAGTTCTACCGTCTGCGCACGGAGGTCATCATCTTTGTCCCACTGGGAGGAGACCGCGAGATCCGCGACGTGCGCATCACCAACCTCTCCGACCGCCCTCTGGCTGTGGACGCCATCCCTGTGGTCGAGTACACCCACCCGGACGCACTCAAGCAGCTCACCAACGCCGACTGGGTGCCGCAGACGATGGTGAGCCGCGCCTGCCTCGACGACAATGGGTACACCACGCTGATCCAGTACCCCTTTATGCGCCGTGATACGGCGGTCAACTTCTTCACTGCAAACCGGCCGGCCTCTTCCTTCGAGACCAGCCGCGTGCGCTTCTTAGGGGACCACGAATACGGCACCTGGGCCAGCCCGCTGAGCCTGCAGCAGGCAGAGCTATCCAACTATGAGGCACAGCGGGGGGATAACATCGCCGCGCTGATGCATCCCCTCGGCGAGATCCACCCTGGCCAGACGGTTCGACTCATCACTCAGCTTGGCCAGGCCGAAAGCCTCTCGCAGGCGCTGCCGGGGATACGGCGCTACCGGGACGAGGCCACGGTGAACGCAGCGCTGGGCGAACTGACCCAGTTCTGGGATGGCTATCTGTCCAAGATACAGGTGGATACGCCGGACGTGGACATGAACCGCATGCTCAACGTCTACAATCCGCGACAGTGCTACATCACCAAGCAGTGGTCGCGCTATCTCTCGCTCTACCAGCTTGGCTTTGGTGTGCGGGGCATTGGCTTCCGCGACAGCTCTCAGGACGTGCTTGGCGTCATGGCCCATGCGCCCGAGGAGGGTCGGCAACTCATCGCCAAGTTGCTACACGTGCAGCGGCGGGATGGCTCGGCCATGCACCAGTTCAACCCCCTGACGATGGTGGCCGATGCCGGGGATTCCAGAGAGATAGAGGGCGCTCCAAGCTATTATGGCGACGACCACCTGTGGATCATCCTGGCCGTGGGCGCTTACCTCAAGGAGACACGCGACCGTGCGTTCCTCGACACCGTGATCCCCTACTACGAGAAGGGCCGTGAGGGACAACCCATCGAGGCGGGCACGGTGCTGGAGCACCTGCAGCGGGCGATCGAGTTCACGCGCCACAACGTGGGGGCGCACGGACTGCCGCTGCTGGGCTTTGCTGACTGGAACGACACCGTCAACCTGCCCGCTGGCGCAGAGTCGCTCTTTATTGCCAACCTGTACGGCAAGGCTCTGCGGGAGATGATCGAGTTGGCCCGGTACCTGGCCGATGCGGAGGCTGTGGCGCGCTATTCAGCCTACTACGATGAGATGAAAGCCCGCTTTAACAAACACGCCTGGGACGGCGAGTGGTTCGTGCGCTACTTCGACGCCGATGGCCATCCTCTCGGCTCAAAAGCCAATGCCCACGGGCAGATCTATGCCAACGGCCAATCCTGGCCGGTGATCTCAGGGTTTGCCCCGCCGGATCGGGCGCGGAAGGCCCTCGATGCTGTATACGCCCGGCTCAACACGCGCTGTGGTATCAAGCTGAGCGCACCGTCCTACGATGGCTTTGATCCGCATGTCGGCGGGATCTCTACCTATCCGCCCGGCGCCAAGGAGAACGGTGGCATCTTCCTGCATGCCAACCCCTGGGCCATCATCGCTGAGGCCATCCTGGGCAACGGGGATCGGGCCTTTGAGTACTACGCCCAGATCAATCCTGTAGCCAAGAACGAGAGGATTGACGAGTTCGAGTGCGAGCCATACGTCTATGCCCAGAACATCCTGGGCGACGAGCACCCGCAGTTTGGACTGGCCCGCAATAGCTGGCTGACCGGAACCGCTTCCTGGGCCTATCAAGCCGCGACGCAGTACATCCTGGGCATCCGGCCGAGCTACGACGGGCTGCTGATTGATCCGTGTATCCCTACCGCCTGGGATGGCTTCTCGGTCAGGCGAGCGTTTCAGGGGGCCGTGTACGAGATCGAGGTCCGGAACCCGAAGCACGTCTGCCGGGGGATCAAATCGGTCAAGGTGAACGGCCGGGAGGTCGGGTCTAACGTTGTGCCGATCCTGGAGGCCGACACAGTAAATCACATCCAAGTAGAGCTGACAGGTCGCTGAAGAACTGTCCGGCTTGCGACAGGAGAGAGTATGCGTTACGGATTCTTCGACGATGCAAACCGCGAATACGTCATCACGCGGCCCGACACACCCCTGCCCTGGATCAACTATCTGGGCTGCGAGGACTATTTCGGACTGATCTCTAACACCGCGGGGGGCTACTCCTTCTACCGCGATGCGCGCCTGCGGCGCATCACCCGCTACCGCTACCTCAACGTTCCCTTGGATTGTGGTGGGCGCTACGTCTACTTGCGCGATCGCGACACGGGTCAATTCTGGTCCCCCTCCTGGCAGCCCACCCGTCATGACCTGGAGCATTACACCTGTCGCCATGGATTGGGTTATACGGTCATCAGTTCAAGGTATGCAGGCATCGAGGCGAGTATCCGCTACTTTGTGCCCTTGGGCGCGAACCTGGAGATCTGGCAACTAACCCTCGCCAATTGCAGCCCCAAGCTCAGGCGCAACCTATCTCTTTTTTCCGCGGTGGAGTTCTGTCTGTGGGACGCCTGGGATGACGCGACCAACTTCCAGCGCAATCTGAGCACTGGTGAGGTTGAAGTCGCCGACAGTGTGATCTATCACAAGACCGAGTACCACGAGCGGCGCAACCACTTTGCTTACTTCGCCTGTTCCGAGGAACTGGCCGGCTTTGACACCCAGCGCGACGTCTTTCTCGGACCGTACCATGGCTGGGAAGAGCCGGTGGCGGTGCAGCGCGGTCAGTCGTTCAATTCGCTAGCCCACGGCTGGGCACCGATGGGTTCGCACCACGTCCAGATCGCCCTCGAACCCGGCGAAAGCCGCCAGATTATCTTTCTGCTGGGCTATCATGAGAACCCTGCCGATCAGAAGTTCGACCCGCCCGGATCGCAGACGATCAACAAGCGCACCGTGCAGCCGGTCATCGCCCAGTACCTCCAGTTTGAGAACGTGGATGCTGCGTTCGACGCCCTACGCGCCCACTGGGACGAGTTGCTGGGCTGCTGTCAGGTCGAGACTCCGGACGTGCACACCAACCGCATGGTCAACATCTGGAACGCCTACCAGTGCATGGTGACTTTCAACCTGTCGCGCTCGGCCTCGTTCTTCGAATCGGGCATCGGGCGAGGCATGGGCTTCCGCGACTCCAACCAGGACCTGCTGGGGTTTGTGCACATGATCCCGGCACGGGCGCGAGAGCGCATCCTGGATCTGGCTGCAACGCAACTACAGAGCGGCGGCGCCTACCATCAGTACCAACCCCTCACCAAACGGGGCAACGATGCCATTGGGAGTGGTTTCAACGACGACCCGCTGTGGCTGATCCTGAGCGTCGCCGCCTACCTGAAAGAAACAGGCGACCGCAGCATCCTTGACGAGCCGGTGCCCTATGACAATCAGCGCGGTTCCGAGACGCCGCTTTACGAGCACCTGCAGCGTGGCCTGCGCTACACCCTTGAGCGGCTAGGACCGCATGGCCTGCCCCTCATCGGCCGCGCCGACTGGAACGACTGTCTGAACCTCAATACCTTCTCCAACACGCCCGGTGAATCATTCCAGACGACAACTACCAAGGATGGCAAGACGGCCGAATCGGTGTTCATCGCCGCGCTGTTCGTGTTGGCGGCGAAAGAGATGGCGGCCATGGCCCGCTGGCAGGGCCTGGAGGAACAGGCCCGGCAGTACGAGGACGAAGCAGCCGGGATGGAAGCCGCAGTTGTCAAACACGGCTGGGATGGCGCGTGGTTCCTACGCGCCTACGATGACTCTGGCCATAAGGTCGGGTCCCGAGCGTGCAAGGAGGGCAGGATCTACGTGGAGCCACAAGGACTCTGCGTCATGGCCGGCATTGGCCTGGACGGTGGCGCTGACATGGCGGAGAAGGCGCTGGCGTCTGTGCGCGAGCATCTGGCCACGCCTCATGGCATTCTTCTGCACCAGCCTGCTTACTCCCGCTACTACCTGCATCTGGGCGAGATCTCGTCCTATCCGCCTGGGTACAAGGAGAACGCCGCAGTTTTTTGCCACACCAATCCCTGGATCATGATCGCCGAGGCCATCCTCGGACACGGCGATCAAGCCCATGACTACTACCTGCGCATCAACCCTTCGGCGCGAGAGGAGATCGCCGACCTGCACCGCTGCGAGCCCTATGTCTACGCCCAGATGATCGCCGGGCGCGACGCACCGACCCATGGCGAGGCTAAGAACTCCTGGCTGACCGGCACAGCGGCGTGGAACTATGTGGCCATCACCCAGTGGATTTTGGGCATTCAGCCTACATTCGACGGCTTGCAGATTGCTCCTGTCCTCCCGCATGGGTGGACTGGCTTTGAGGCCACGCGCATCTTTCGCCATGTACGGTACCGAATCTCGGTGCAAAGGGTCGGCGAGGGCAACGGGGTTTCCGTCACGGTAGACGGGCACCTGATTCAGGGGAACGTCCTGCCTTTGCCCACAGGCGGCCAGAGCGACGTGGAGGTGAAGGTCGCTCTTGGCGCTTCACGAACACGTGCGGACCCCCTGTGATGGTCGCAGCCAAAGCAAGGCGCGTCGCTCTTCCTGGCACGTGACATGTTCAGTGGCAGTCCCAGAGCTTGTTCCGGCTGCCCGGAGGGTGGCCGCGTGTGCCTGGGCCTCGGTCGGGATGGTGGTACAGCCATGCTCTAGGTCGAGGACACGGATATCGGCCTCGCCGCGGAGGATTTGCCCCCACCTGCTCCAGCGATTCCACCGGGGGCACAATACGGGCGCCTACCCCGGCAGCGGCCTAGGGCTGGCCATCGCCATCCGTGACGGCAGATGCATAGGCGTACAGAGGACTGCTCAGGGTACCAGGTTCCCGTTGCGGTCCTAGAATGCGGCTCGGGCCTTGAGAGCCGAACGCTCTTGAATGGCGCGTTACTCGACTTCGAAGTCAGATGGACGACACAAAGGATCACCGCCACGTCTGAATTCGTCTTCACATTGCCAGGAAATGACCGCGGCGCGCACAATGACTGGCTCAACCGCGGAACAGTTTGAGCTGTACAAGCAAAAGGTTCAGGAAGTGACCCAGGTGCTGCCGCAGAGCGCCAACACCCTGGTCTCAGGCACCGTACTTCATCGCCAGTGCCAGCTATGGTTTGAGAGCAATGTCAGGGACCTGGCAACGGCGAAACAGGCGCTGAAGTTGCTGGCGCGTGCAGTTGTTTATCTGGCGCAGTTTGCGGAGCTAGAGATGAAAGCTTCAAGCACTTATCATCCGCCTAAACCATACCATTTTAGTGACCTTTTGCGTGAAACAATGCGATGATTTGACGGCCGACTAATTATGAATATGATTGCTTGCGAATGAGCTCTTATTCGCTCATTAGTGTACATATATTCAAACACAAACGAAACCAGGAGCGGGGTGCATGGCCTCTAATCAGGTATCCCCGCGGACTTTGCTCAAGCTCTGCAGCAACAAGGCGTCGAGGTGATCATCGTTTAGGAGACCTTTGCCATGTCGTACTTTCTGGCCTTGGATGCAGGCACCACTTCAACCAAAGTGATTTTGTTTGACAAGGATGGACATTCCCTGGCCACCTCCATTCAGGAATACCATCTCTTAACCCCCGCCGAAGACTGGGTGGAACTGGAGCCTGACCAGTATTGGCAGGCTTGTCTGGATGGCATTCACCAGGTGCTGAGCAACAGCGCTATCCATCCTGATGCCATCGCCGCTCTCTCGGTATCCAGCCAGGGTGAAACGCTTATCGCCCTGGACGGGGCTGGGCGTCCCTTGCGCCCGGCCATTGTCTGGCTGGATAACCGAGCTAAGGAAGAGGCTCTGCACGTCGCCAAGTCCTTCGACCCGGATGCCTTCTACCAGGTCTCCGGCTTGCCGGAGGTCATCCCTACCTGGCCTGCCTGTAAGATCCTGTGGCTAAGGAACCATGAGCCTGCCGTTTCCGCTCGCACCAAAAAATACCTTTTAGTGGAAGACTACCTGCTCTACCGCTTCAGTGGTCGTTTCGCTACCGAAGGCTCGGTCTCTACTACTACCGGCTACTTTGATATCCGCAGTGGCGAGTGGTGGCCAGAAATGCTGGGCTTTTTGGGCCTCTCTTCTGAATCACTGCCCACGTTGTATCGCTCTGGCCAGGTCATCGGCACAGTGGTGCCTGAGGCAGCCCGGGAAACTGGCCTCTCCACCCGCACCCGGATAGTTACCGGGGCTATGGACCAGGTGGCGGCTGCCGTTGGTTCCGGTAACATTGCCCCTGGCATTGTCACTGAGACTACAGGCACTGCCCTGGTACTGGCGGCCACGGTGGATCAGCCTACCTATGACCCTTCCAAGCGCTTCCCTTGTTATTACCATGCCCTGCCCGGCCGTTACTTGCTCATCCCTTATTGTCAGACGGCGGGGATGGTTCTCAAATGGTTCCGTGACCAGTTTGGCCAGGAGGAGATGGCTCGGGCGCAGGACAGCGGGCGCGATCCGTACGACCTGTTGGGTGAGTTGGCTGCCGTCGTCCCTCCTGCCAGCGACGGGCTCGTTCTTCTTCCGCACCTGACCGGTTCCACGAGCCCCCACTTCAACCCCGGGCGCGAGGTATCTATTTTGGCATCTCCCTGGCTCATACCAAGGGGCATTTTGTACGCGCTATTATGGAGGCAGTAGCTTTCATGCTGCGGGAGAACGTGGAGTCGTTGCAGGAGTTGGGCATCCGGGTGGAGGAACTGCGCTCCCTGGGTGGCGCGGCCAGAAGCCCTCTGTGGCTCGGGATCAAAGCTGACGTGCTCGGCCTGCCCTTGGTGATCATGACCTGCGCGGAAGCAGCCTCGCTGGGGGTGGCCATCCTGGCTGGCGTCGCCTGCGGGATAGCTCCTGACATCTCTGCAGCCAGCTCTCGGATGATCTCGGTGAAGGGACGCGTCGAGCCAGATAGCAGACACAGGGAAGCCTACGAGCAAGCCTATCGCAAGTACCTGACCCTATATAAAGCACTGGATGAGCTGTGGTAAAACAAGAACTGGAGGACCTATGAACGGCAAAGACATTCGTTTGAGCAGGCTTTTCTCCCAGGGTCAAAGCCCTGTCATTGTGGCTATTGATCACGGTCAGACCTTCGGCTCATTGGAAGGCCTTACCGACTTTACCGCGGCGGCTGAACGACTGGCAGAGGCCGACGGAGTGCTCTTGGCCCCGCAGATGTTCCGCTTCACGGGAAGCTTGTTCAGGGTACGGGGAGCTCCTATGGCCATTGCCCGCCTGACGTGGAACACTCGCTTGTGTGAACCATGGGGCTATCATGAAGCTCAGGTCGCACAGGCGATGTCTACAGAATACGCGCTAGCCCTTGGAGCCGACGCGATTATGGCTGGGTTGATCCTGCAGACCGGCAGCGAATGGCGGGATACGGAGAACGTGCGCATCTTCTCTCAAATCGCTGAGCAATGCTACCGGCTGGGTCTGCCGCTTATCGGCGAGGTGTTTCCTGCTGGCGAGGCTGCACCGGGCGAGGAGTCCTTCCATGACTACATCAAGAAAGGTTGCCGCATTATCTCTGAACTGGGAGCTGATGCCATCAAGACCTTTTACACCGGCCCCCGCTTCCACGAAGTGGTCGAGGGAACGCCTGTTCCCATCTTCACCCTAGGGGCACAAAAGACAGAGCGGCCAATCCAGGCTCTGGAACTGGCAGAGACAGCAGTGAAAGCAGGTGCCCAAGGCGTGGTCTTTGGGCGGAACGTATTCCAGGCTGAGGACCCAGGGCAGTTTCTGCAAGCGCTCAAGGCTGTAGTCAAGGAGAGGGTGTCACCCACTGACGCGGCTCGGGCATTTGGGTTGGAGCAGTAGGTCATGGCTGAACTGGAAGAGAAAGAACGATGGATCCGCCGGCTGATGGCGGAGAAAGGACTAGAACGTCTCTTGCTCTTGCGCCTGAGCAATTTCTACTGGGCAACCGGCGGCAGGGATTGCTGTGTCATCACCTCGCTGGAGCGGGGGGAGGCTGAAGCACTGAAATGAAGAGGATGATGAGATCACTGAGGGGGATAAGGTGACCGAACCGTATGTGAAGGCTGAATATCCTCTTGCGGATGTGACGGCACGGATCATCGCTGCCGCCAAGGAAGTCCACCAAGAACTCGGTCCAGGTTTTGAGGAACTCATCTATCAATGAGCCCTGGCCCGAGAGTTGCCATCTCACGACCTGGAATTCAGCCGCGAGGTCTGGATGGACATTTATTACAAGGGCGAGAAAGTTGGTACCAAACGAGTGGATTTCGTCGTTAAAGAGGTCATGGTAGAGATCAAGGCCAAAGCTGAACTGTAGCCAGTAGACTTCATCCAAACGCTGTCCTATTTGAAGGCATCCGGCTACAAGATTGGTCTGCTCCTCAACTTTGGCGCAGTGAAGCTGGAGAGCAAGCGTCTGGCGAATTAGAGGGAAATAGAATCACTGAGACACTGAAAGGGATGAGGACTCTGATTCAGTGTTCATCATGTCTATCAGTGGGAGCAGTGAATCGAAATCCACCATGGCATGTGAGGTGATTACCGATGCCTCCAAGAGCGGTTAGAATTACAGACATTCTAAGTTGTATATAGCACCAGTGCTACCCGCATTTCGACAAATTGAACTGGCCCGATCGCAACCAGGCCGCGCTTTCGTGGGCGCATTAGCGGTAAAGAGTTCATAAGGGACGTGCAGTGTGGACAAATTATCCGTGCCAGCACCATTCTCTGGTGGCATCCTTCTCTCCTACAAGTGCACAAGTAGCTGTAAGCACTGTCTCTACGCTTGCTCGCCAAAATGGAAGGCGGATTGGCTCTCGGTGGCCGATGCCGAAGTCATCCTGACCCAACTTGCCGCCAGGTTGTGCGGCAAGTATCCCTATCCCAGTGGTGTTGGTATTAACCAGGGAATCCATTTCACGGGCGGTGAGCCTTTTCTCAAATTCGATCTCCTTCTCGAGGTGACGGCCATAGCTCACCGACTGGGCATTCCCTCAACGTTTGTCGAGACCAATTGCTTCTGGTGCACGGATGATGAAACGACCAGGGGGAAGCTGATTCAACTCAAAGAAGCAGGATTAGATGGCATACTCATCAGCGTCAACCCTTTTATCGTTGCGCAGGTGCCCTTTGAGCGGATCAAACGGGCGGTCATGATCAGTGCAGAAGTCTTCCCCGGCAACGTGATGGTGTACCAACGCTTCTTCTATGAGCAGTTACGCGGGATGGGCTTGGAAGGCACTTTGCCTTTTGACGAATACCTGGAAAAGGCAGGCTATAGCCTTTCGTATGCCGAACTGCTCCCCTCTGGTAGGCTTCCCTACAAGCTGGCATACCTTTTCCATAAGTATCCGGCGAGGCAGTTCTTTGCCGAAACCTGCAGGCAAGAGTTGATCCGAGACTGGCATATCCACGTAGACAACTATGGCAACTTTATCCCTGGCTATTGCGCAGGTATATCGCTAGGCGATGCCCGAGACTTGGATGCGCTCTATCAAGGGATCAACCTGGACGAACTCCCCATCCTGCAAGCACTGCTAACGGGTTTGGAACAGCTCTACCGGCTGGGCAAGGAATTTGGCTATGCAGAGCAAGTGGGATACATCTCCAAATGCCATCTCTGTGTAGACATAAGAAGGCATCTGGTAAGAACTGGTCAGTTTAAGGAACTGAAACCGAGGGCGTTCTACGAGCATTTAGAGGATTGAAAACATGTTCAACCTCGTACGTTCTTTGTATCACAGGATAGCAAGAGCGTGGATTGTACTGTTCTCCCTGCTTCTGACTATAGTGGGCCTTGCTGCTTTCTCTACGCTGGATACGGCCCGCCCGGCAGGAAGCCCGGGCGCGGTAGCTCTGCAACTGGCATTCTCCAAAGAAGCTTTCACCCGGATCATTGCCGAATGGGGGCCAGCGGGCGTGCGGGCCTATCAAAGGAGCACTTTGGGGCTTGACTATCTCTTCCCTATTGCTTATGCCCTATGCCTCGCCAGTAGCATCGCCTGGCTGGCTTCCAGGCCAGGCCGAGAGCCAGATAGCGTCGTTCTCGCACTATTTGGCTTGCCCTGGGTGGCCGCAGCACTGGATTGGATCGAGAACACGCTGCATCTCATCCTGCTGGGCGACGTCCATCACCCTTCGGCCTCGCTGGTGCTTCTGGCTTCAATTGCCGCAGCGATCAAGTGGGGGCTCATTGCTTTCTCTGTGCTGGTAGTTCTCTATCTCATTCTTAGAAACATAGAAGCCCGCCGGGCAATAGACCAGTAGTCTTCGACCAGGTTCGCCGCGCCTCACCTCTCCATTTCATGCTGCTTGCCTGCCTTTCCTGGCAACAGCAAAATGAGTGGCACTCCCAGCAGTGGGGCGATAGCACTGGCGGTGAAGGCCAGGCGCAGGCCGAACAGGTCGCCCAGTGCCCCCACCGCCACGGCCATTACTGAATTGCTAACGAAGGTCAGGGCCAGGTATATGCCATTAGCGAGGGCCCGGTTCGCCGGGAAATTTTCCTGCACCAGGGCCATGAGCACTGGCATATTGGAGAGGGCGGTAAAGCCCAGCAGGAGCAGGATGGGGAGTCGGCTCCAACCATTGGCAGTCAGGAAAACCAACATGAGCAGTGGCGAGGCCAGAAAAGAGGCTAAGAGCACTAGCCGACGACCCAGCCGGTCGCTCAGTGAACCTCCCAGCAACGCACCAACTGTGCCTGCGGCCTCCAACACTGTAAGAGAGACGCCGGCAAACCACAGGTCAGCGCCCTCTTCGCTCAGGAAGGTGGGTAAGTAGGTGGTCAATGCGGCGATCATCAGGGCCCGCACCACGGTAATATTCACCAGCAGGACCACAAACCGTCGCATGCCCCGCAAAGCCTGTGACCAAGGAAGCCCTTGGCCAGCTTTCGGCAACTGGACTGACACATCTCGGAGCCGAGTGTAAAGCACAGCCGAACCCAACAAGCCAAAGGTCATCAACCACGGCAGGCCCTGCGGAGTCAGGAGCTTGATCGCGCTAACGACCACGATTGGCCCCAGAGTACGGCCCAACTCAGCGCCGACCATCCAAAAGCTCATGCCCTGGCCCAGCCTCCGTCCCGATAAGTTGCCGGCCATCACTGGTGCCACGGCGTGGAATCCAGCCGAACTGACGCCGACCACTGTCAGAAGAAGAGCCAGCATGGCATAGCTCGGTGCTATACCCAGCAAACTCATCATCACCGCGGCCGCTGCCGGTCCCAGGATAACCAGATAACGTAAGCTGACGCGGTCAGCTAGATAGCCGATGGCGGGCTGAAGCAGCGACGGCCCTTGCATGAAAACGGTCAACAGCCCAGCTTCTGTCTTGGATAGGGATAAGTTGGTGATAAAAACTGGCAAGAGGGGCGCCAGGAAGCCGGTATAAGTATCGTGCACTGCATGCCCGGCAGCGATAGTGAGCACGCGGCCAGCTTGAAATGATCCGCTAGCCTGAGGCATTGCTAGGCCTTCCGCTTTCGCAATGTTTGTAACGTCGTTGTCCATAGTGGGAATGATGCTCTCCTGTGATAACCAGATTCTAAATCCAAATGACAAGACAAAATCCCAACCTCAAAATGGAAGGGGCAGGCTGCAATGGGATTTGATCATTAGCCATGGGATTTGATCACATTATAGCCCTTTACGTGCTCTGGTGCCAACTTCACTTTTGCTTACTGCTTGCAGTTCCCACTTTGGTTTCCGTGTCTGTTTCGAGTATACTTGAGAGGTAACATTGTTAACGGGTTGTAAATCGGACAAACAGACGGCGTATAGCCTGTCCGACGATCCGTTTTAGGCCCGTTGACAGCACCCATGACTTAAAGGAGGTTCGATGATCGGTCCTTCGACTCAGTGGATGTTGGACGAAGATATCCTCCGCTGTCCGGCCTGCGTCAGCGACCCGAACCGTTCGCCGGACAACAAGGATCCTGGTCGGCTTGAGGTGGTCAAGAACAAATGGCTGGTGTGCCGCGATTGCCAACGCAAGTATCCAGTGGAAGACGATATTCCACAGATGTTGATCGAGATTGGGGACAAATACCGGAGCACTCCTGTGGAAGAGCTGGAGTAGGGTGGCTGTGAGCAGGACGAGGCAGAGGTCCAACTGCGCGCTGTGGATCATTGCTCTCTTGACGCTCGTATCGCTTTGTTTCGGCGGGTGTGGTCTGAAAGTTCGTGCGGACCAGGCCATTCAGGTTGTGGGGAATACGTACGAGGTCCAGTTCTCCAAGAGCATTACCTTCCGCCTGCAAGTCGAGACTCAGAACGCAATCAAAGAAGTGACGCTGTACTACCGGCGAGTGGGTGAGAGCCTGACGGTCAAAGTCCCTGTCTCCGTTACTCCTAACCAGAATGTCTTCACCTATACTTGGGAGTTCGAACCTGGCGAGGTGCCGGTAGGTTCGCGCGTTGAGTACTATTGGCACATTGTGGACGAGGCCGGGAATGAGCTAAAGACTTTCCCGCTGACTCTTGACCATGAGGACAACCGCTTCACCTGGAAAACGCTGAAGGAAGACCATGTCATCCTCTTCTGGTACGGCTCAGGTGAGAGCGAGGCGCGACGGCTTTTGGGCTATGCGACCAAGTCGCTGGCTCGTTTGCAGGATCAGATGGGTGTCACGCTGGACAAGCCAGTCAGGATCTATGTTTACCAGAGCAAGTCGGATATGAGCCTTGCCCTTCCGCGCAAGAGCGAGGCCTATGACGAGCGCATCCTCACCCTGGGAGTGGTCATTGACAAGGCCACTTTGCTGATCCTGGGTCCCCATCCCGATGTCGAGCACACGATAGCGCACGAACTGGCACATGTTGTGGTGGAACTGGCCACGGACAACCCGTATGCTGAACTGCCGCGTTGGTTGGATGAGGGCCTGGCCATGTATGCCGAAGGGGAGCTTCCTGCTAAAAACAAGACTGCTCTGGAGAATGCGATTCGCCGCGACCAGTTGATTTCAGTGCGTTCTCTATCTGGCTACACCGGCGATCCTGCACAGATAGACCTCTTCTATGGTGAAGTCTACAACCTGGTCGAGTACCTGTTACGGACCTATGGTAAAGAGAAAATGGCGCAGTTGCTCGCTGCCATCCACCAAGGGCTTTACCAGGAGGAAGCGCTGCAGCGTGTGTATGGGTTGGGGTTGGATGATCTGGATACGCAATGGCGCGAGAGTTTGGGTTTGCAGCCGCGGGGGATGCCTACCCCGTCCGTACCCGTGCCTCGCACTGTCGAGCGCAGGTGCATACCATGTCCTAGTGTGCTCTTTGGCGGGTTGCTTGGTGCAGCCGCTGTTGCCCGCTGGAGGAGGAGGTGTGCCAGAGCTTCCTGAGGTAGAGACGCTGGCCCGTGATTTGCGACGGCTTTTGCTAGGCGCTGAGTTCAAGGCCGTGGAGGTACTCTGGCCACGTGCAGTGGCGATGCCTACTCCCGACGAGCTGGTGCAGTACTTGCCGGGCCACAAAATCCGAGACGTCAGCCGCAGGGGCAAATTTCTGCTTTTGTCGCTATCCGGTGCAAGTTATCTGCTGATCCATCTGCGCATGAGCGGGCAGTTGCGGGTTGAGCCAACTACGGCACCACCCTGCAACGATACTCCAGGCAAGGTAGATCGTCACGCCCGGCTCATTTTTCACCTGTCCGATGGCCGGCGTCTGGTGTTTTCTGACCCACGCAAGTTTGGCCGTGTCTATTGGATCGCAGACC
>Ga0172366_10000394_pt1 | contig 30788 bp, 33 predicted proteins | sample LakKivSesite69cm_FD_114533 | JGI IMG/M metagenome (GOLD analysis project Ga0172366, IMG submission 114533) | Sediment microbial communities from Lake Kivu, Rwanda - Sediment site 69cm | ecosystem: Environmental > Aquatic > Freshwater > Lake > Sediment | place: Rwanda: Western Province, Lake...
AGTAGAAGCCGTGGTCGAGCAGCTCATCTATCGTCCTCGCGCTCAGACCGGCGTCTTGGAACGCTTGAACTGTGGTTTTTTTGAACAGAGGTTCGCCCTCAGCGTAGTAATAATCAGATGCACTAGCCGGCGCTGCCTCTGAGATCATGAGTGCCCGAATCTTCAAGGGGTCGATCTCAACGCCAGGAACAATGTACGCTCCCTTGACGACGTCAACACAAGGAAAATCCTCACAGGATACCTTCTCAGAGACTTTCATGGATCAATATCCTGCCTTAATTGAATGGGCGCGTGAGAAAATGATCCACTGCGAATAAAAAAAAATTTACCCGGCACATGACTGAAAAACCCTTATTTCCCGCAGGTGTCCTTAACCTGATGATGGAAGAGGCTTTCTATAAGCAGCTGTTCCTCGTCCTGACGCTGTGCTTCTTCGCCGTTAGAGTATACTACGACTACAGGGCGGGCAGACAGCATCTTGACAAGTCCCTTGCTGTGAGTGTTAGGGAGCAGATAACTAACGAGGGGTTGCCGAGTATGGTGTTCCGGTTCGTCGCCTTCCCCGTCCTGATCATTCTCGTCTTCGGGTATCCTCTGACGGGCTGGTTCGACTCGCTGGCTTTGCCGTTGCCCGAGGTTGCTCGTTTCATCGGCGCAATTCTAAGTGCCTCATCGGTTCCCCTCCTCGGATGGACTCAGGGGACGTTGGGCAGGTACTTTTCTGCCGGGCTCGAGATACAGAGGGATCATAGGTTGATAACGTCTGGACCGTATGGCAGGATTCGCCATCCTATGTATACCGCCATCATGATGTTTGGTGTAGGAGAGGCGCTTTTATCGGCGAATCTCCTTCTTCTCGTACTCTTCGTGTCGGCGTCGATGCTTCTTGCATTGAGGGCTCCCGTTGAAGAGAAGATGCTTCTGAAGGAGTTTGGTGATGAGTACCGCGATTATATGAGGCGGACAGGTAGATTCCTCCCAAAAATCTAGGGGATGTTCGCGCGCGTCTGAGGAATAAGCGTAAGACGTGGGCCCCCAGAATCCCAGCTATCTAATATTTTTTTGAATAAGTGGTTGCAAAGAATTTATATTAATTTGAGAAAAATTTGAGTGTTTCATTACGAAACACCCAACTCCCCATTGTTAGGAAGCTGCCTGTCAAGCACTTTATTACACGTATTTTAGGTATATAGATTTTATGAATTGTATATGTTTAACTATCGGCGTGTTAAACGCAAATCCAGCATTAAATAGAAAAAGAAAATTAATTCCGGCTTTTTGGTGGAGAACACTCAAATGACTTACACTCAATTTGGCTTTTTTTAACGAAACGAGGAGCATTCGACGAGACCTATATTCTTAAGTTAAACACATACTATGCATTGTGAGAAAAAAGAAAAACCATGTACTGGGAGGGATTTACACCCACGAAGCTCCTACGAGCAGCTGCTTGACAGGCAGCTTCCTTTGATTACTTGGATACCAGTACATATTAATATGCATAGAGAAATATATATAACCTTTTTGATTATAATTTTTCTACCATAAAAAGATGGTATTTTATACCATAAAATACCATATAAAGATATTACATTGCGTTATAACATATGAAATAAGGTCGTATGGTATAAGCACGCGTATATCCTGTAGATATGTATGCTTAAATATCACGTAGATGGTCAGTGCGCGCATGAATATGTATTGAATATATCTCATCATATTTGATGACAGAAAAACATGCGCGCGCGTCTCAATTACTAGATAGAGGGAACTTTTGGAACCCAAGTCTTACGCTCACCCCTCAGATACTTAGCGAACAGCTGAGCCTCCTCGTTGATCAACGTCTCAAGGGTCTGATACAACGCAAAGCGCAGCCCCCAGCCTGAGCCCCCTCAGGAGACGTGAAAAATATTTTTTCGCCTTATCCATGGTAGCGTAGGATAAGCCTAGAGGAGCTCCACGCTCGAAGCCTTGAAGCTCATGTAGACCTCCGACCCGACGTTCAGCCCCATCTCGACCAGGCTCTTCCTGGTGATCTGGACCGTGAAGCTCTTCCCCGCGTCGATCCTCAGCCTCACAACGGAGCCGAGGTCCTCGACCGCGGTCACCCTCCCCAGGAACTCGTTCCTGGCGCTGGTCTCGACGAACTGCCTGGACAGAATGATGTCCTCTGGCCCGATGTGGACGTTCACCCTGCCCTCCTCCTGGAAGGCCGCCCTGATGACTAGGTCTCCGCCGACGTCGATTTGGGCGACGCCATCGACGACCTTAGAGAAGCCTGTGAAGACGTTGTCGGCGAAGACCGGCGCGGCGAAGAGGGTCTTCGTCTCGGCGTCGCCCACCACCCTGCCGTCCTCGAGGTAGATCGTCCTGCCCGCCAGCCTCTTCACCTGCGCGTAGTCGTGGGTCGAGACGACGACGAGGCGCCTCTCCGCCTCCTCCAGGATTATCTCAGACAGTATGCTGGCGTTCGTCGGGTCGAGGTTCGACGTGGGCTCGTCTAGGAGGAGGACCTTTGGATTCAGCATGATCGCCCTCGCGAGGGCTACCCTCTGCTGCTCGCCGCCCGAGAGCCCCCTGGCGTCCCGCTTGTCGAAGCCCTTCAGCCGCACCTTCTCGAGTGCCTCGGCCGCCCTCCTCGCTATCTCATCCGCGGGTATCTCCCTCAGCCTCGGACCGTAGGAGATGTTGCTGCAGACGTCGCCGCGTAGGAAGAGGGGCGTCTGGAAGAGCATAGTCGCCCTACGCCTGAGCCGGGCGGCGTTGTCGGGCGTCACCTCCTCGCCGTCGTATAGAAGTCTCCCCTCAGAAGGGAACTCTAGGCCGGCGAGGAGCTTCAGAAGCGTCGTCTTCCCGGCGCCGCTGTGCCCGACGACGCCGAGTATCCCGTCCTGCTCGACCCTCAGGCTGACGCCCTTGAGCGCCCTGATCTCGCCGTAGCTCTTGCCGACGGATTCAAGCTCGTAGACGGCGGCCATCTCAGCGCTCCCCCATAACCAGCCTCAGCCACCCTTGCTTCCCGAGCCTCCCCTCCTGGAGGAGGCTGACCAGGAAGTTGAGCGACAGCACGACTGCCAGGAGGATGAAGCTGAGGGCGAAGCTCAGGCCGAGCTCACCCTTCGCGGTCTCGAGGGCTATCGCCGTCGTCAGCACCCTCGTCAGTCCACTGATGTTAGCGCCTATCATCATCGCTATGCCCAGCTCCGCGAAGGCCCTGTTGAAGCTGGAGATCAGGGCGAGGCTCACACCGCTGGACGCCTCCCTGACTATGGCCAGGGAGGTCTCAAATTCAGAGGCCCCGAGGGTCCTGACGAGGTCTCTGAGCTGTACGTCCTTCGCCTCTATGGCGCTCGCGACGAAGCTCACGACTATCGGGAGTATGAGGATCGCCTCCCCGATCGCTATGCCCGGCACCGTGTACAGGAGCTCAAGGAAGCCGAGGGGGCCGCTCCTGGAAAACAACGCGTAGAGGAAGAGGCCGAGCGTCACCGTCGGGACGCCGACGAGGGCGTTGAACAGCGTCTTTACGAACCTCTTCCCCCTGAACTGCCTCATCGCTATAATGACACCTAGAGGCAGGCCTACCAGCCCGGCGATTATAGTCGCGTAGCCTGCGGTCTGGAGGGAGCGTGAGGTGATCTCTATCACCTCCCTATTGCCGCTTAGGATCAGCTCGACCGCTTTGCCGAGGCCGTCCAGGATTGGCTGCCAGCTCAAGTTTGTGGTCCCCCAATGAAAAAGGGGTGCGTGGAGGATTGTTAACCGTATAGGTTGCCTGGGTTGAGCCTGTACTGGGTCGGGCAGTCGCTGCCGTCTATGTACGCGTAGTCCTTAACCCACTGGATTAGGGTAGGATCGGAGTTGCTACTAAGCGTCGTCCTCCACGGCTTGAACAGGGCCGAGCCGTACTCGGCCACACCATAGTCCCTGAACAGGGCCTGCCCCTCGTCGGAGGCGAGATAATTTATCAGCGCCATGGATGCCTCGTACATCCCCCTGGTGTTCTTCGCCGGGTTGCAGGCTATCGCGCTGTACACGTTCAGCGTGTCCTTGCCGGCGTCCACGACCTTCACAAGCTGAATGTTCCCGCTCTTCGAGTTCTTCAGGAAGCTAGCCACATCTGTGATCGTGTAGGCGTTCTTCTGGTTTGCGAGCTGCAGCGTAGCCGTCATGCCCGCGCCGGCCTCAAGGTACCAAGGGTTGTCAGTCCCCTCTATCTTCTGGGCCTTCAGCAGGGTCAGGTTGAACCCCGCGAGCTTCCAAAGAGCCTTCTCCTTCGAGTGGGTGCCCGAGCCGTCCCCCCTCGAGACCCAGATCGCGTTTCCCTTCGGCCCCTCGGCGGCTATCTTTTGAAGGGCCTCGAGGGGGCCAAGGCCGGTAACATTCGCTGGGTCGGCCGTCGGCCCGACGAATATGAAGAAGTTGTAGGCGATTATCACCCTGTTTACCCCGTAGCCGTCTGTCAGGAACGTCTTCTCCTGCGCCGGGTCGTGCACCAGGACCATATCGGCGTCCCCGTTCTTAGCCGTCTGTATGGCCAGGGCGGTCCCCTGGCTGATGAAGCTCACATTGTACTGCGGATACTTCGCCTCGAAATTCGTCGCGAGCACGTCCAGGAATCCGGTCTCGTACAGACTCGTCGTCGTAGAGACTATGAGTCTCGAAACGGGTGGTGGGCGGGTCAGGTACCAGCCCGCCCCTACGCCGGCCACCAGCACGATGGCCAACATGATGACCATGGTTCTCTGCTTCATTTCCATTATCCTCCTCGCCTTAACACAATTCGATATGTTTAGATATACCATTCGTATAAGTTTTGGGATGGAATCGAGGAGTTATACCTCAGAAGGCATAACCATTTTCTACTTAAGAGACAGGTAAGGTTGGGCGGACGGATGAGCAGGCCTCGCGAGCTCCTGATGGACCCGTACGGGAGGGTCGTCAACAGCCTCAGGATCAGCGTCACCCAGAGGTGCAACTTCGACTGCTTCTTCTGCCACCGGGAGGGCGAGCACGGCCCAAACGGCGAGATGACGCCCGAGGAGATCGGGGAGATCGTATCGGTCGCCGCGGGGCTCGGCGTCAACAAGGTGAAGATCACCGGCGGGGAGCCCCTGGAGCGCCCCGACATAGTCGACATCGTCAAGAGGGTCGCGCCCCACGTCTCAGAGGTGTCTATGACGACGAACGCCTCCGGGCTCGACGTCAAGGCGGGCGCCCTCAAGGCGGCGGGGCTGAGGCGGGTCAACGTCAGCCTCCACAGCCTCAGGCCTGACATCTTCAAGAAGATCACGGGCTGCGAGTACGTCGACGAGGTGGAGAACGGAGTCAAGGCCGCGGTCAGGGTCGGACTGACCCCCGTGAAGCTGAACGTCGTCGTGATTAAGGGTCTCAACTCGGATGAGATACCCGACATAATCGAGTTCTCGAAGGAGGTCGGGGCGGTCGTTCAGCTCATAGAGTACCAGCCCCTGGAGCGCGGCGCGGAGGGCTTCGACGAGCATCACTTCGACCTGAAGCCGCTTGAGGAGAGGCTCGCCGCTGAGGCGGTGAGCGTCGTCGAGAGGGACATCCACAGGAGGAAACAGTATAGGCTCAAGGGAGGTGCCTTGGTCGAGGTCGTCAGGCCGATGCACAACACTACCTTCTGCAGGTACTGCACTAGGCTCAGGGTGACCAGCGACGGTAGGCTGAAGCCCTGCCTGATGAGGGACGACAACCTGATAGAGCTCGTCTCCCATATCAGGAGGGGGGAGCCGAGGGAGGCGCTGGTCGGGGCGTTCAGGGAGGCGACCTCCCGCAGGGCGCCGTACTGGAGGGACTAGGATGAGGATCAGGGTCCGCTACTTCGCCTCGGTCAGGGAGTGGGTCGGGGCCAGGGAGGAGACGCTCGATCTGCCTGAGGGGACGACCGTCGAGGGGCTCAGGAGACGAGTCCTGGCGGCCCACGGGAGGCACGAGAACCCGGAGCAGGTCCTCGTCGCCGTCAACGGCAGCTTCGCCGACCTGGGCAGGGTGATAGTCGAGGGGGACGAGGTCGCCCTCTTCCCGCCCGTCAGCGGTGGTTGAGATGATCAGGGTCACCAGGGAGGACTTCTCCGTCGACGAGGTCATCGCCGGCCTCAGGGGCAGGTCGGCGGGCGGCGTCGTCTCCTTCCTCGGCGTCGTCAGGGGAGAGTCGAAGGGCAAGCCCGTCGAGCACATAGAGATCGAGGTCTACGAGGAGATGGCGCGGAGGCAGCTCGAGGCGATCAGGGGCGAGGCCATCCAACGATTCGGCGTCGAGGAGGCAGCCATAGTCCACCGATACGGAAGCCTGAAGGCGTCTGAGAAGATACTCCTAGTCGCCGTCGCCTCAGCGCACCGCGCAGAGGCCTTCGAAGCCTGCAGGTACATTATAGACGAGATCAAGAGGCGCGTCCCCATCTGGAAGAAGGAGGTCACGCCGGGGGGCGAGTGGTGGGTGGAGAGTGAGGGGTTTGAGTAAGAGGAGGCCGTTCAGCATGGTCGACGTCTCGGGGAAGGAGATGGTGCCTAGGACCGCGGAGGCTGTGGGCAGCATCAGGCTGAGGAAGGGGACCGTGGATGCCATCCGCGGTGGGAGGGTGAGGAAGGGCGACCCGCTGGCCGCCGCCGAGATCGCATGCATTCAGGCGGTGAAGAGGACGCCTGAGCTGATACCGATGTGCCACCCGATCCCAATAGGCTCGGTGGAGGCGGAGTTCAGCCTGGGCGAGGACACAGTCGAGGCGACGTGCCGCGTCTCCGCCGTCTACAGGACCGGCGTCGAGATGGAGGCCCTGACCGGCGTCTCCGTCGCCCTGCTCACAGTCTGGGACATGGTCAAGTACCTCGAGAAGGACGAGGCGGGCCAGTACCCTGAGACCGCCATCACCGACGTGAGGGTGAGGGAGAAGAGGAAGGGATGAGCGCGGAGCATCCGAGGGACCAGAAGACGAGGGCCGCCTTCGCGCTGGTCATCACAAGCGACACGAGGACGGCTGAGGACGACGAGAGCGGTAGGACCGCGGTCAGCCTCATTGAGGGGGCGGGGCACGTCGTCGCCTGCCGCACGATGATCCCGAACGACTCGGAGAAGATCAGGGTGGAGGTCATGAGGCTGCTCGGCGACGCCTCGGTCCAGGTCATCGTGACAAGCGGGGGGACAGGCATAGGGGTGAGGGACAGGACCGTCGACGCCGTCAAGCCCCTGCTCGAGAAGGAGACCCCGGGCTTCGGCGAACACTTCAGGCGCCTCAGCCTTGACGAGGTGGGGGGCTCCGCCCTCATCAGCAGGGCGACCGCGGGCGTCGCCCGGGGGAAGATGGTCTTCTGCCTACCGGGGTCGAGGAACGCGATGAGCCTCGCCCTGACTAGGATAATACTGCCGAACATCGGGCACATGATGTGGGAGCTGGGGAGGGGATGAAGCCTTTCGGGAGCCTGGTGCCCAGGCTCGAGGCGGTCCGCCTCATAGAGGAGAACGTCGGCAGGATCGAAAGGACGGAGGAGGCGCCCCTCAGCGGGGCCGCCGGCAGGGTGCTGGCCGAGGACGTGGTCGCGGGCTTCAACGTCCCGCCGTTCGACAGGGCGTCGATGGACGGGTACGCGGTCAGGGCGGGGGACACAGCCGGTGCCACCCAGCGCAAACCCAGGCGCCTCAGGCTCGTCGGCGTCAGGCACGCTGGCGAGCCCTACGACGGTGTCGTCGGGGCGGGTGAGTGCGTCGAGATATCGACGGGCAGCCCCGTCCCAGGGGGAGCGGACGCCGTCGTCATGGTGGAGTACACCAGCCTAGAGGGCGGATACGTGGGGGTCCAGGAGCCGGTGGGCGTGGGCGAGAACGTCGCCCCGGAGGGCGAGGACATCCGCCGTGGCGAGGTCGCCGTGAAAGCTGGCAGCCTGATAACGCCTGGCAGGCTCGGCGCCATTGCCGCCCTCGGCTACGCGTCTGTGAGGGTCTACTCCAGGCCGAGGGTCGCCGTCTACTCGACCGGCACCGAGGTAGCCGCACAGGGTTCGGAGCTGAGGCCGGGCCAGGTGTACGACATCAACTCTTTCACCCTCTCATCTGTTGTCGAGGCGAACGGCTGCGTCCCTGTCAGGCTGGGCGTCGTCGTCGACGAGGAGGAGACGATTGAGGAGGCGCTGAAGGAGGCTTCGGGCTACGACCTCGTCGTCTTCTCGGGCGGCAGCTCCGTCGGCTCGAGGGACCTCCTCGGCGATGTAGTCGGGAGGCTGGGCAGGGTGCTTTTCCACGGCGTCCAGGTGAAGCCCGGGAAGCCGACGCTTTTCGGCCTTGTCGGTGGGACGCCGGTCTTCGGCATGCCAGGCTACCCTACGAGCTGCCTGAGCAACGCCTACGTCTTCCTGGCGCCGGCCCTGAGGAGTCTGGCGGGCCTGCCGCCGGCTGAGCCCAGGGTGGTGAGGGCCAGGCTGGCGAGCGCCGTCAGGAACACCTCGGGGAGGGAGCAGTTCCTCACGGTGCGGCTGGAGGGGAGGGCCGCCGTCCCGGTCTTCAAGCAGTCGGGCGACATCACGAGCATGGCGCACGCCGACGGCTACATGATAATTCCGATGGATGTCACCGTCGTTAAAGAGGGGGAAGAGGTCTCGGTCACCCTGCTCGGCTGAGTACTTCATTCATTTTTTCGGTAGATGGGTCGGGGCTAGGCGATGAGCTCCATGAGCTCCGACAGGCTGCCGAGCCTGTCCAGCCTCCAGACGACCCTCCTGATCTCCTTCGCCTGATCGTCCGTGAGGCTCGGCCCCGCCCAGAGCCTGAACTTCTCGTACAGGGCTTCGTCGCTGAGGGTGTTCCTCGGGTCCCCGTACGGGTTCTGGACCGTCCTCCTGATCGTCTCGCCCTTCTTCGTCTTCACCTCGACCGTCGTCGGCCTGTACTGGTCTGGGTATATGGCGTCGAGGTCCTCGTCCGGCTTCACCTTCACCTTCTTGGCGAGGTCGTGGACGGCCTTGTCCGCTATCCTCTCCTTGGTGAACTGTTGCTCGGTCACCTTGCCGTCTATGAGCGCGACGGCGGCTATGTATGGGAGGTTGAACTGGCATGTCTTGTAGTAGCTGTCCACGTCTACGGGGCTCTCTGTGATGTACATGCCGCTGGTGAGCTGCTGGACCTGTATCTCCTCGACCTGCTCGGGGGTCAGCCCCTCCTGCCTGAGGGCTAGTATCGCCTCCACGGCGCCGTGTGTCATCCTGCACGTCGGGTAGGGCTTAATGTAGACGTCCATGATCTCGTACCGCTCGCCGAGGCCCCTCTCCCTGAACCTCGTTGAGAGCTTCCTGTCGTCGCCCATCGGCGGGCCGTTGAACCCATCGGCGGCTAGCTGGGCGGCCTCTATGCCGGTCTTCGCCTCGTAGCCGTTATGGAGGAAGTTGGTGTCGTAGGTGAGGCTCTCAGGGAAAGCCTTCGGGGAGATGAAGGCTGCTACGCTGAGCGCGTACTGGGCCTTCTCCTGGCCGAGGCCCATAAGGCGGGCGGCGACCGCGGCCGAGCTCTGGGTGGCCGAGGGAGGCCTCTTCGCGATGCCCCTTATCCTGGTGGCCACGTCGTAGCCGACCACCATCGCTGTGACCACATCCTTCCCGGATGAGCCGAGTTTCTCCGCGACTGCGAGGGCCGTGGGTATCACGGTCCTGCCCGGGTGGGCTGAGCCTCCCAGGGCGGCTGAGTCCCTGTGGCCGTCGTTGCAGTCGTGGACCTGGGCGTATGAGGCGTTGGCGAAGGCGGCCCAGCCGCACTCCGTCTTGAGGCCCGCCCGCGCGACCGTGCACTCCGGCTTGGCCGCCAGCCCCCTCAGGAAGGCCTTGACCGGCTGCGCCTCGTCCTTCCTAAGCCCCATCAGGATTGTGCCTAGGCTGTCCAGAGTGACGCGCTTCGCCTGGTGGACGACCTCCCCGGGGAGGTCTCCGAATGAGAGGCCGTGGATGTACTCTGCCAGCTGCCTGCCGGTCCTGAGCGACGCGTCGAGTTCCTTGACCAAGAAGATCACATCCATTTCAGTGACGCCTAGGGAAGTTAAGTTTGTCCATGGCCGGGTGTAAACGTCTTAAGATTGGGGCGGCACCCTTATGGCGGGGGTGCGGGCTTGGGTTACGAGCTTGGTGAGGAGTACGCTCTGAGGCTTGACGCCGAGGACCCTCTCGCCGTCTACAAGGATAGGTTCTACCATATCCCCGGCAGCATATACATGGACGGGAACAGCCTGGGGCTGATGAGCAGGGACTCGGAGGAGACGCTTATGAGGGTCGCAGGCGAGTGGAGGACGCTCGGCATAGGCGGCTGGGGCAGGGGCAGGATCCCGTGGATCGACTACGGTGAGAGGCTGGGCGCCATGATAGCGCCTCTGGTCGGGGCCGAGCCCGACGAGGTGGTCGTCACGGGCGGAACGACGGTGAACCTGCACACACTGGTCGCCACCTTCTACCGTCCGAGGGGGAGGAGGACGAAGATCCTGGCCGACGAGCAGAACTTCCCCAGCGACCTCTACGCCCTCTACGCGCAGCTGAGGCTGAGGGGCAGGGACCCGGAGGAGGACCTGGTCCTGGTGAAGGCGAGGGGCGGCGTCATAGAGGAGAATGACGTCGTCGACGCGATGACGGGCGAGGTCGCCCTCGCCCTGCTGCCGAGCGTCTACTACAGGAGCGGCCAGCTCGCCGACATGGAGAGGCTCACGAAGGCCGCGCACAGGAAGAAGATAGTGATCGGCTTCGACTGCTGCCACAGCGTCGGCGTCGTGCCGCATTACCTGGATAGGTGGGGCGTCGACTTCGCCTTCTGGTGCAACTACAAGTACCTGAACGGGGGTCCCGGGGCGACGGGCAGCCTGTACGTGAACAAGAGGCACTTCGGTGCGCCGCCGGGGTTGGCGGGCTGGTTCGGCAACGACAGGGGGACGATGTTCAGGATGTCTAACACGTTTGACCCCGCGAAGACTGCTGTTGCCTGGGAGATTGGGACGACGACGATGCTGAGCACCGCTCCGCTCGAGGGGAGCCTGAGGATGATAAACGAGGCGGGCATAGGCAGGATCAGGGAGAAGTCGCTTAGGATCACTGGTTACCTGATGTTCCTAGTCGACGAGATGCTGAGCAGGCCGCCGTATAATTATTCGATTGCTACTCCCCGGGAGCCTGAGAGGAGGGGAGGGCATGTAGGCGTAGCGCACGAGGAGGGATGGAGGATAAACCAGGCGCTGATAGCCCGTGGGGTGATCCCTGACTTCAGGCCGCCGAACATCATCAGGCTAGCGCCGATCCCGCTCTACGTGAGCTACCACGATGTCTGGAAAGTGGCGCAGCACCTTAAGGCGGTCATAGACGACAAGGAGTATCTAAAGTTCAGAGATGATAGGTCGACCGTCACCTGATCACCCTGGATTCATTTCCTCAGTAGGTTGAGGAACTCCTCCCTCGTCAGGCCGGCTTGGCGAAGGATCGATCTCAGCGTGCCCGGCGCGATCTCCTTGTGATCGGGGACGATTACGACGTATACCCTTTCCGAGATCTTCTTCATCCTCATATGGCTGCCTTTTCGGCCAACCACGGCGAAGCCAGCCTGTTGGAGGGCTTTAACCACCTTGCGTCCTGATAGGACCGGCAGCGCCGTTATCGACCACCTCTATGAAGGTTATTAGCGGGCTCTGGTCGCCTGCTGGATGTCTTGCATCAGGGTCCTCCAGGTAGAGCTCGACCGCCTCCCTCAGGTTAGTGAGGGCCTTCTCGACCGTTGTGCCCTGGCTGGCGACGTCGAGCTCCGGGCAGTGGGCGACGTACAGGTGTCCTTCCTTGGTGACGACGGCGGAGAGCTTCAATGCGGCTCAAAGAGTAAAAGGACAGGTGCGATTAAAACCTTTTAGGCGAAGTATCATATTATATTTTTAATGTTCAATAATGTTGAAGATTATTTTTCATACTTCGATGAAAAGACGTATTTAAAATTATTAAGAAATGAAAAAAATATTGATTTATTTAAAATTGATAAATCATTTATTCCTCAAATTCAACTTAATTTGAGTAATCGAGTAACTACAAATTATTTTCAATGGAGGGGCCAATTTTCGCCAGAATTGGTTGAGGCTCTATTATCAAAGTATGCAAATAGAGAATCTATTATTCTTGATCCTTTTGTTGGATGTGGAACTACGCTTTTTGAGAGTGTGTACCAATCTTTAACTTGTTTTGGAGTTGATGTGAATCCTTCAGCCTGTGAATTGAGTAGAACTGCGAAATTTGCGAATGTACCAATTCCTGAGAGGTTGGAAATTATTAAAAAGGCAGAAGAAATTTTATTAGCGAATTGTCCTGATCAATTATCTTGGGTAAAAACAAAAAAAACAAAAAAGATTTTAGAGGATGATATTGTTGAAGAGTATTTTAAAATAATTTTTGATGAATCCGAAAAATATGGAGAATATACTAGAAATTATATTTATAATGTTATTATGAGATATAACGCTATTAAAAAAAGGGAAATTAAAAATAAATTGTTTTATGCTTTCAATTCACATAAAAGTATAATATTAAGAAACCTTCCATATATCAATAATGAAGTAAATGTCTTTAATAATGATGCTAGAAAAATATCACTCGACAATTCTACAATTGATTTAATAATTACATCTCCTCCTTATATAAATGTATTTAATTATCATCAATATTATCGTGAAGTTATAGAGCTATATAGAAATGACATTCTTAAAATAGCTAAGTCTGAAATTGGTTCTAATAGAAAAAATAGAGAAAACAGATTTTTTACAGTAATTCAATATTGTTTGGATATGTATCATTGTTTTAATGAGATGAAAAGATTATTAAAACCAAAAGGTAAAATTTTTATTGTTATAGGAAAAGAATCAAAAATTATGAATATAAAATATAATAATTCTAAAATATTAATTACTTTAGCAGTATTATGTTCAAACTTAAAGCTAGTAAATAAACAAAAAAGGCAATTTATTACACGGTTTGGACAAGAAATTACTGAGGATATTTTACAGTTTCAGATCGAAAATAAGAGGACCGATATTGTAGATCCTAGAGAGGTTGGAAAATATTATCTTTTTAGGTCATTAATTTCAGCTGATGTTTTTAAACGAAAAAAAATTGCAGAAGCTATTGAAAAGGCCGATGAAATAAATCAATCACCCTTAATGCTTGGACAGACTTAATTATTCCTTAGTGTTAAACTATTTTTGATGACCAAACGATTTCAAATTTCTTTTCACCCAGAAATTTTCAAAATTTTAGGAGAGCAGTTAGTTAGTGACCCTGTAATTGCTATACAGGAATTAATTAAAAACGCATATGATGCTGAATCTGTAACTTGTGATGTTATTATCAACACAAAAAAAGACCAAATTATTGTCGAGGATAAAGGGCATGGGATGGATGAAGATGCGATTAAAAATGGGTGGCTTAATGTAGGAACTCCATTAAAAAGGAAGACTATGAAATCGAAAAATGGAAAACGTTATTTGACGGGTTCAATGGGTGTTGGAAGATTATCTGCATTTACGCTAGGAAATATTGTAGAGATTATTACTACCGCAGAAGATGGAATCACTAGAAAATTTAAGTTAATTTTAAATGAATTATTACAACTAGATAATTTCAACAATTATTTTGTAGAAATTGAAGAATTATATGAAAGTCGTAATATAGGTACTAAAATAATTGTATCTAATTTAAAAATTGATATGGATGATAATTTTAAGCATAGATTATTAAGAATGTTAAGTATTTTAGTAGTTCCAAATAATAGAGATATATTTAAAATAATTGTCGATTATAATTCGGAAATAATTGAAGTTGATCCAAAAGTTGAGTTAGCCCAGTATCAGATTAGAGTAGAATGCAAAGTAGATAAATTAGGCATAGCTTATATTGATATTTTTGGTGATAAAAATTCATACTTGGGTCAAAAAGATTTATTACATAATACAAAAATATTATTGAACAAATATCCTGAGTTAAAAGATGTGCATATAGAATTAAATTGGTATATGCATGGTTCACGTGAACGTTTATCTTTTTGGAAAAGTGCATCTTCAAATTTTTCACAAGATATGAGAGCAGGTTTATCTGGTATTAGGATATATAGAGATGGAATTAGAGTTCTACCTTATGGTGAAATAGAAGACGATTCATTTAATATAGATAAAAGATATGTATCATTAGGAGCTAAAGCAAAACGTCCGAGAAATGTTCAATTTATTGGTTGGATATTTATTTCTCGAAATAAGAATCCAAATTTATTAGATACTAGTAATAGAGAAGGTTTGGTGAATAATTTTGCTTATAAACAATTATATGATTTAATAGATAAAATTATCGATGAATTTACTGATTATAGAATTAGTGTAGAAGAAACTCCAAAAGAAAATAAAATAAATGTATCTGATACTCAAATAGTTAAACAACAAATAAAAAGTTTTAAAAATCAATTGGATTTACTTATTAAAGATGAAAAAGAGCTGCCTAAAAATATTACCCATGAAAAAATTAAAAATAAGTTAAACAATAATATTGAAAAATTTTCTAAATATATTGATAAAATAGATGATATGCTTGATGTCGAAGCATTATATAGAGATAGAATTACGGCTGGAAATATGATCAACAATATTTTACATTATGTAGGTTCAGCGACCAGTTCATCTAAAGAATACATTGAATTAGCTATAGATCAAAAATGTAAAATTGAATCACATGAAATAGCTTTTAAAAGTATTATGAATTTACTACCACGAATTATTGCGGCATATGACATTTTAAAGGGTGGTTCAACAGGAATTGGAAAAAGGAAACAATTTAATGTATATGACAAAACTAAAATTCTTGTAGAAAATTTAAGGATTATATCTAGTATGAAAGAAAATCAAATTAAATTAATCTGTTCGAACATCGATGTTGATATGAGAGAATCAGATTATTGGGCCATAATAGCCAATTTATTAATAAACGCAATAACTTGTCAAGATTACGAACACGCCATTGGAAAAAAATTCGCACCTAAAAGCAAGAGAGAAATTATTTTGACAATTTCAAAATTAAGTCATGATTTAATAATTCAATGCGAGGACAATGGTCCAGGGTTACCTGATAAACCAATCGGATGGATATGGCAACAATTTACTTCAACTAGAAAACCAGCAGGTTCAGGCCTTGGACTTTTTATAATATCCGAAATTGTAACTTACTATGGTGGAATGAAAATCGCTAGCTCTTCCCAAAAATATTCAAGCGGTGCTCATTTTTATATTCAAATAAAAGATGTGGTAGTATGACTGAATTCGCCATGTTAGCGCCGTATCATGTTCTAATTGTCGATGATGCTGAAGATTCAACTGATTTTGGGCCAATGACAAAGGCTCTTCTTGATGCTTTAGGATGTTATGCGACCTTTGTAACTACAAGTGCAAAGGCACGTAAAGAAATTAGTTCACATTACTATGATATACTTGTTATCGATATCAACCTTGGCTCTGGAAAGGAGACTGATGGATTTAAACTCCAAAAAACAATACGTGAATCAGGTAAAATACAACCAATAATATTGGTAACTGGCCAACAAGAAGAACTAGAACGCCCAATAAAGGATTATGTTGATGTTTTTGCAGCCGGTGCAACTTTTTTTTTCGAAAAAAACCGTGGTAAATTTAGAGTTATCTTTAATGAAGCGGTTAAACATATAGATCCGATACGAAGGGCATTATATTTATTAAAAAATAGTGGTTTTAAAGAGGAACCCCTAATTTTCGATGGAGAAGAATATTCAATTGATGATCTTTTAGTAGGTAATGCAAAAAACGAAAATATTATCCGGCAATTACGTGATTCTTTTTATGATTTATTTCTTGAAATGTGGAAAAATGGTGATAAGTAATGAATTTTGGTATTTGTGATATACGAAAACGTGAAGAAAAAACACCTAAACATTATTTAGATATTTTTTTTAAAAATAACTTAAAAGAAGAAATAATAATAATTGGTCATAGTAAAGGCGGAAATGACATATATGGATTGTATGTTGATGATATAATTCCAAATGAATGTGTTTATTTATTATGGATATATGTCTGTCATAGCGCCGATGAATTTTGCCCTCGTTTATCTACCAAAGGATTTTTGACTATTGGATTCAATAGGAAAATACTGACGTTTAAAAATAAAGAACCTATGGAAATTGGATATGTTGGAAAAAAAATTTCTTCCTTTAAAAAAGCCAGTTCAGACTATGTAGAAACTGAATTAAAATCTAAAATTTATGATTGTGCAAAAGAAGAGATGGCGAAAGGAGAATTTTTATTGGCTGCGATTCTAAATTATAATAGATTAAGTCTAAAAGCATTTAAAAATAATTAATAGCAATGCCTTTAAAACATCGTTATTTTACTTAAAGTCAAAAAAACTGGCTGGATCGGTCTATTCTTCCGGGTCTGTATGAACTCCGAAAAACCTAACTTCTCCTCGAAATTCCTACTCGACTCCTTGACGTCTATATTTCTCTGGCTATTCTACCGTACGCTTGTCGGCTCGCGAAACACTAGAAGGCTAAGGAACGCGCATCTTATGAAAATAAAAGATTCACGTTATGAACAGCCACGGACCAATGCGAAGCGACGACCACCACCTCCGGTAGTCGCCGCCCAGACACCAAGGAAAACCCTCTGAACCAGAAAAGGAACCTGAAAACACAAAATCGTGGCGACGACGACTGCACCCCCCTCCCCCCCCACCCGCACGCAAACAGATATCAACCACCACACAACCAGATAAAAGAACCCAAAATGAACAAGATCCTCCAAGACACCAGGATCCTCGACTTCACACACGTCTGGTTCGGACCATACTGCACCATGACACTCGCAGAACTAGGCGCAGAGGTCATCACAGTAGAACCACCATGGGGAAACATAGGACGCCTAGGACCAGGCGAATTGTTCAAGGGGACCAGCAGCACCTTCTACGCCCTCAACATGAACAAGAAGGACGTAGCCATAGACATGAAGCAGCCAGAGGGCATCGCCCTCGTCAAGGAGCTCGCCGAGAAATCAGACGTCGTAGTCCAGAACTTCGCCACAGGCGCCATGGAGCGCCTCGGCCTCGGCTACGAGGAGCTGAAGAAGCTCAAGCCAGACATCATCTACGCCGCCCTCAGCGGATTCGGACAGACAGGCCCATACAGAACCTACGCGAGCTACGCAGCCGTCGCCGAGGCCTTCAGTGGCCACACCTACGCCACAGGCAAGAACTACGACCCAGAAGGCCCGCCCATCCCCATGGCTGGCGCCCTCGGAGACCTAGGCCCAGCCATATACGCAGCCTTCGCCATAGTCGCCGCCCTCCGCCACAGGGACCGCACAGGCGAGGGGCAGATGATAGACGTCAGCCAGATCGACGCAATGGTAGCCTTCAACTGCTGCGAGACCGTCGCGTACGACCTCTTCAAGGAGAGCCCGATCACCCGCAGGAAGAATAGGCCGCAGAACCCGGACCACCTATGGGGCATCGTCCCCGTCAAGGACGGCTGGATCCAGATCGCCGGCGAGAGGCCGAAGGCGATAGACGCGCTCAAGCAGGAGCTAGGCGTCGAGACAGTCACCCTCGACATGATGAAGCAGAAGCTCGCCCCGATGACCAGGAGGGAGGCATTCGACTGGCTCGTTGGCTTCGGCGTCCCAGCCGCCCCAATCTACGAGGCGTACGAGGGCCTCGAGGACCCGCACCTCAAGGCGAGAAACAGCTTCGTCGAGGTCGACCACCCAGTCGCAGGCAGGTACAGGGTACCCAACTTCCCCGTGAAGTTCAGCGCCACCCCGGGCGAAGTCACCTCAGCCGCGCCCGTCCTCGGCCAGCATACAGAGGAGGTCCTCAGGAACCTGCTCAAGAAGACGCCTCAGGAGATCGAGGCGCTGGAAAAGACCGGCGCTATAGTCTGCTGGAGGGGCTAAACTCCTCCCCCCGAGACGAACCTGTTCCCCCTAACATAGAACCTGAGCTTCTCCGGAAGATCCTCCGCCACGCCTATCCTGTGGCTCACGCAGAAATCCCCGACCTGAGGCGCATCCAGGACGACCACAGGCCCGCCGGGATCCGTGACGGGGAGACCGTTGAGCTCCCTCGTGATCCCGAGGGCGACGCTGAGCCTCCCTGGGCCACTCGTAAGCGCCCTCAACGACGACACGGGCCTGTTCTCATTCATCTTCTCGATCCCCCCCGTTGGCTCGATAGCCCTGAAGAGGACGCCGCCCACACCATCCGACTCGTGAGCGACCACGTTGAGCATCCAATATTTATGGACGTTGTAGACGAAGAGGCGTCCAGGCTCACCCCACATGACCCGGTTGTACGCCTTCATTCCCCTGTAGGCTCGTGAGGCCGGGTCCCCAAGCCCATGGTAGGCCTCGGTCTCCACGACGATCCCCTCGAGCCGGTCGCCGCCAAGCATGCGGACCAGGATCTTCCCGAGAAGATCCCTCGCAACCACGTCAGGCCTCCTCGCGTAGAAGCTCAGGGGAAGAGGCCTCGAGGCCAACGGAAGACCACCCCTAACCATATGACGCCAAGCATATTTCTATGCTGGCATCCGAATAATATGCACCACAATGTCCAGTATCAGGCTCCAAGAACTCGTAGAAACCGCCGAGAGGGTGAGGGAGGTCACCGAGAGGAGGCGCGCCGAAAATCTTGGGCGCACACCACCAGAGCTCGGCAGAATCCTCGACGAGGCCGCGCAGGAAGCCATAGTCGAGACCCTGACGAGGCTCGGCGTCTCCGCGACGATGGTGAGCGAGGAGGGGGACGCCATCATAGGCGGAGGAGGCCCCATGCTCATAGTGGACCCCGTCGACGGCACCGCAAACTACTCGAGGGGCCTACGCCCGGCCTCGACCAGCCTCGCCGTCTCCGAGACAGGCACCCTCTCGGGCATGACCGCCGGCGTGGTGATGGATCTTTACACAGGCGAGGTCTTCGCCGCCGAGGCCGGGAAGGGGGCGACCCTCGACTCAAAGCCGATCAAGACCGTCCCACCGTTTCCTCTGGGCGAGGCGTTGATCGCCGTCGATCTAAGCAAGCGTCCACGCCTGGATAGAGTCGGTGGCCTGCTGAACGCCGTGGAGCACAACCGCCAGATCGGGTCGACGGCCCTCTCGCTTTGCTACATCGCCGCGGGCAGGATAGACGCACACGTCGACGTGAGGGGCCTCATCAGGGCGACAGATGTGGCGGCGGCCCTCCTCATCCTCAGGGAGGCCGGTGGCATCTACACCGTCGACGGTAAAGCCTTCGGTGACCTCCCGGTGACCAGGCAGACGAGGATGGACCTCGTCGCCGCCTCGAGCGGGCGGGTCCTCGGCGAGATCACCGGGCTAATCAATTAGCGGGGTCCCAAACGAGGTGGCTAACCACTTCCTCTCCCGGGTCCTGAGAGGCCTTTATTTAAGAGGGTTAGGGTCCAAGCCTGCGACTCTCGACTCAGTTTAGATGGGATAAAATTTAACAGGCGTGTGCCCGCCGATTTAACAGATCACCCCCGATTAACTCATAGAAGTCAAAATAAATCATGTTAATTGGGGAAAGTTTAAAGAAGCTTGTTAAAAAACGGGCTTTTTGCCTTTTCGGCTCTGCAAACCGTTTTTAAGGTTCCTCGTCTCTTCAATAGCGTTAGAGGCCGATGGATGGGTAAGAAGAAGGTCCTGAGCGAGAAGGGCCTCAGGGAAATAGTCTACCCCTCGAGGAACGACATCCTCGGGGTCGCCCAGAAGATGCTGGTCTTCGACCGAGTCACGGTCAAGTGCCAGGACGGCAACAACAGGATCTGCCGCATCAGGGGGAAGATGAAGCGGAGGACATGGATCCGTGAGGGGGACATCGTCCTCGTCTCGCCCTGGGAATTCCAGAGCGATGAGCGTGGCGAGATATTCTGGAGGTACACCCAGAGCCAGGTCGAGGAGCTCAAACAGAAGGGAATTCTCAAGATAGAGTGACGAGGCTGAAAAAGCAGGTGCCGAGCAGAGAGAGAGTCGTTAAGAAGGCGGACGCCAGGGAGAGACGCTACGAGGAGAACTCTCTCATGCTCGACAAGGATCAGGAGGAGTACCAGGTCTCCGACGAGGTCTTCGATAGGCCGACCCTCGAGGGCGTCTACAGGCTCATCCATCGGAAGGTGATAGGCAAGATCAAGGGCGCCGTCAAGGCAGGGAAGGAGGCCCACATCTATTGGGGCACAGACCCCGAGGGGAGGGAGCTGGCGATCAAGATCTACTACACCTCGAGCGCCGACTTCAGGAAGGGGATGGTCAAGTACATCGAGGGCGACCCACGTTTCGGCAGGGTGAGGCACGACATAAAGAGCATCATATACACCTGGACACAGAAGGAGTTCAGCAACCTCCAGCTCGCTGAGCAGGCGGGAGTGAACGCCCCGCGCCCTATAGAGTTCTACAGGAACATCCTCGTCATGACCTTCATAGGCGCCGACGGCGTACCCGCCCCAGTGCTCAGGGAGAAGAGGCCAGAGGACCCCGAGGCTTTTTACAGGCTCCTCCTCGGCGAGATGAGGCTCATGTACGCCAGGGCCGGCCTCGTCCATGGAGACCTGAGCGAGTACAACGTCATGGTCTGGGAGGAGAAGCCGGTCATCTTCGACGTCTCCCAGGCGATGCTCAAGGCCCATCCCATGGCCTGGGAGCTACTCAGGCGTGACATCGAGAACGTCAACGCCTACTTCGGCCGCATAGGCGTGAGTGTCTTCGAGAACGACAGGGTTGAGGAGTGGGTGACAGGTGGAGCAGAAAACCTACGTTAAGATTCCCCTCGACAGGGTCGGCGTCCTCATAGGGCTGGAGGGGAAGGCGAAGGCCAGGATAGAACGATCCCTGGGCGTTGACCTCGAGATCGAGAGCGAGGCCGGGAACGTCACCATAACGCTCAGCCCAGGCCAGGACGATGTCTCGGTCCTGTTCACCGCGGCTAACATAGTCAAGGCGGTGGGCCGCGGCTTCAGCCCCCAGAGGGCGATGAGGCTCTCCGAGGAGGACTGGGACCTGAGCATCATGGACCTCGAGGAGTACGTGGGCACCTCGAGGAGCGCCCAGGAGAGGGTGAAGGGCCGCATAATAGGCAAGGCGGGGAGGTCCAGAGAGATCATTGAGGAGCTGACGGAGACCCATATCAGCGTCTACGGGGGCACCGTCGCCATCATCGGCCACATCGAGGCGCTCCCCGCCGCGATGGAGGCGGTGGGGATGCTCATCAGGGGCTCCTTCCACAAGACGGTCTGGAACTACCTATACGCATTCCGTAGGCGCCTGAAGAAGGAGAAGGCGGAGATATGGTTCGACAGCCAGCAGCCGAAACAGGGAGTGAAGTAAATTGGTCCAAGTAGAGTACCAGTCGATTAGCCCATCGGATTTCTTCTACAGGAACAGGGAGATAGCGGGCTTCAGCAACCCGAGCAGGGCGATCTACGCCTCCGTCAGGGAGCTGCTCGAGAACAGCCTCGACGCGTGCGAGTCACAGCAGGAGCCACCTGACATATACATGAGGCTCACCGAGCTCTCATCATCGGGTGATAACGGCACAAGCATCTACCTTTTGAGGATACAGGACAATGGCACTGGCGTCCCCCCCGACCAGATACCGGGATGCTTCGCCCAGGTCTTCTACGGCTCAAAGTACACCCTGAAGCAGTCGCGTGGAACGTTCGGCCTCGGCGGAACCATCACCATCCTCTACGGCCAGATAACTACCCACAAGCCCGTCATCGTCACCTCGAGCACCGGCGGAGACATCCATGAGTTCGAGATGATGATCGACATAGAGCGCAACCAGGCCCAGATACTGAGGCACACGACGCTGAACAACGAGCGTGGCTGGAGGGGGACCATAGTTGAGCTCCAGATGGAGGGCGACTACAGCCGCATAATGGCTAGGCTGATAGACTACCTTAAGCAGACCGCGATGGTCACACCATACGCCGACATCACCTTCATCGACCCGAAGAACAGGCTCTATAGGTTCGAGAGGGCGACGGAGAAGATGCCTCCCCTCCCGATAGCCGTAAAGCCGCATCCACATGGCACTGATGTCGAGACGTTCAGGAGGCTCATCTCCATCACGAAGTCGAAGGACATGAGGTCCTTCATGTTAAACCACTTCCAGGGGGCGGGCCCCAAGACGGCGGAGAAGTTCCTCGTAGCCGCCGGGCTGAACCCCAGGGCGAAGCCGAACTCCCTGACCCCAGACGACATAGTCAAGGTGGTCCAGACCGCTAAGGAGTTCAACGACTTCATCCGCCCCGACGCGGGCTGCCTGAGCCCGATAGGGGAAGATTTGCTCGAGACGGGTATCAGGAAGGAGCTCGGCCTCACAGACAGCGACTTCATAAAGGTCGTCAAGAGGCCACCGGCGACCTACTCTGGCTTCCCGTTCGTCATCGAGGCGGCGGTGGTGACCGGGAAGACCATCCGGAAGCTGGGTCAGGGCATCACGATCTACAGGTTCGCCAACAGGATACCGCTGCTCTTCGACGAGTCGAGCTGCGTGGTATTCAAGGTCGTTGACAAGAACATCAACTGGAAGACATACAAGGTCGACAACGACACGCCCCTCGTCATCGTGGTCCATGTCTGCTCGACAAAGATACCCTACAAGAGCGTGGGCAAGGAGTTCCTCGCCGACCAGCCCGAGGTGGAGAAGGAGATCACGAACGCCATCAGGGAGGCGGCCAGGAACCTGAGGGACTATATTAGCCGGAGCTACAGGATGGCGAGGGAGAGGAGGAGGCTGGACATATTCCTGAGGTTCCTCCCGAAGATAGCGGAGTTCTCGGCGAAGCTGGCCGACAAGCCGGGTGCCCCGGATATAAACAAGCTGCTAGGGCAGCTTGAGGCGATAGTCTCGACGCCAGAGGAGGAAGAGGAGAACGGTGAACAGTATCCCCAGATAGATGATGAGGAGGAGAGGCCGGAGGACGAAACGATTGTCGAGGAAGGTAAGTGAAGCGGAGAAGCAGAGGGAGGCAATGGAGGCGAGCCTCAAGCAGCTCGGTAGCTTAATCTACGACCAGATAGAGCAGGGCGAGTACCCGTGGATCATGATGCAGAGCCGGAGCATCGACAACATACTATACGACCCCGAGGTACGCCAGTACATCCTCGGCGACCGCATGATAAGGCGCCACTCACGGAACATCAAGCACATCCGCCCCTTCACCCAACTCGTCTGGACGGCGTGGTTCGCCAAGGAGCTCGTGACGCTCAGGAAGACCAGCACACTGAGGGAGGTCTACTACTCCGCCAGGGGTCAGCGCGACATAGAGTACGCCGACCAGCAGGAGTCCGACAACATCATCACAGACCTCGAGGTCGCGCTGAACAAGGCGCGGGAGGAGTTCAACATCTTCCCCGAGGAGAGGAGCGCCATATTCGGGGACCTCACGATAGAGTACACGGTCCCCGGCTACGAGGGGCGGCGCACCAACCTCACCGACCACCCCGACGGGGTCATGATCGGCCCCGCCGTGACGAGCAGCGACTTCATAGAGACCAACGCCAACAAGGTGCTCGTCATAGAGAAGGGCGCCATGTTCACGAGGCTCGTCGAGGAGCAGGCCCACAAGAAGTTCAACGCCATCCTCATCCACACCGCCGGCCAGTCACCAAGGTCGACGCGCACCATCATCAACAGGCTCAACAAGGACTACGGGTTGCCCGTCTACATATTCACAGACGGTGACCCATGGGGCATCCATATCGCCATGGTCATCATAAGCGGGTCGGCCAACGCTGCCCACCTAAGGGGCCTCGCGACGCCGGAGGCGAAGTGGATAGGCGTCTGGGGGACCGATATAATCAACTACAAGCTGCCGACGGAGAACATGACCGACTTCGATTTCAAGAGGCTGAAGGAGCTCCAGGCCGACCCCAGGTACAAGGAGGAGATCTGGCAGCGGGAGATCGAGACCTTCATCAAGCTGCAGAAGAAGGCGGAGCTTGAGGCCTTCAGCCGCTATGGCTTGACATACATCGTGGACAAGTACCTTCCTGAGAAGCTGAACGCGCAGTGAGACCCGTTTTATATAGCGGTCGCCAGATCGTTAGGGGATGATCCCGATGTCCGAGAAGGCGGTTCGGTTCTCCGGGGGGGCGATGACCCTCCTAGGAGGCCTCATCATGGCTCTGATCGGAGCCGCGCTCACATTCTACGCGTTCACCTCGGAGGCTGGAGTCGTCGACACACGCATCTTCACGCCTGTCGGCGTCTTCATCCTCATCCTCGGCCTGCTGATGCTAGCTTCTAAGGAGGGCTAGGCTTGCCCGGGCTGAAGGGCATCGTCCTCGCCGGCGGCGAGGGCAAGAGGTTCAGGCCCCTCACCTACTACTTCCAGAAGTGCATGATACCTGTGGGGGAGGAGCAGAGGCCAATCCTCGAGTACATAGTACGCCTCCTCGGCCACCACGGCGTCAGCGACCTCGTCCTACTAGTAGGCTACAGGTACCAGCAGGTCGTCAACTACTTCGACCGTGGTGAGCGGTTCGGGGTGAGGATGAAGTACGTCCTCGACGACCCGGAACTGAAGGGGAGCGCCAACGCCGTCCTGAACGCCTACAGGAAGGGGGCCATCAGCCGCGACGACACGCTTGTCGTCTACTATGGTGACATCATATCCAGCATAGATCTGGGCAAGATGCTCGACAAGCACAGGGAGACAGGAGCTGTGGCGACCATCGCTCTGGCCAGCGGGTTCAATGTCAGCGTAGGCACCGCCGACCTCGACGGGGACCGGGTAGTGAGGTTTGTTGAGAAGCCGGACCTCAACAAGCCGGTCAGCATCGGCGTCCTCATCATAGAAGGCTCGGTCCTGGACGAGATGGAGAGGCTCAACGGCTCAGGGCAGTTCAAATCATTCGACCTCATGGGCGACGTCGTCCCCTATCTGTTGGATAGGGGGTTCAAATTGGGCGCATATGTCACGGACGCCTTCTGGTACGATGTTGGGAGCCTTGAACGGTACGAGAGGCTGGACAACGAGGTCCTCGAAGAGGCCATGGCCTTCCTATTCTAATCACAGTCACCGTCGGAGACTCAAAAAATTCTTAAACCGACCTCCCAGCCTTTTAACCGGCTGAGATAGGGTTGAAGGCCATTGTTTTGGCAGGCGGGTTCGGCACTCGGCTCAGGCCCCTGAGCTGCACCCGCCCAAAGATGTTGTTCCCCGTTGCGAACCTACCCCTGATGGACTGGCCTCTGATGAACCTCGCCAAGGGCGGCGTCGACACGGTCATCCTCGCCGTGAACTACATGGCTGAGGCAATCGTCAGGTACCTCGGGCCGACGAAGTACGACCTGGGGATAATCTACTCGAGGGAGCAGAGGCCGCTCGGGACGGGCGGCCCCCTGAGGAGGGCGAAGGACCTACTTAATGAGGATGAGCCTTTCCTCGTGCTCAACGGAGACGTCGTCACGGACCTGGACATCCGCCGCCTCGTGGAGTTCCACAGGGAGAAGAAGGGCCTGGCCACAATCGCCCTCGTCCAGGTACCTGACCCGACGAGGTACGGCTCGGTGGAGAAGGACTGGGAGGGGCACGTCGTCGACTTCGTGGAAAAGCCTGAGCCGGGGAAGGCGCCGAGCAACCTCATCAACGCTGGCATATACGTTCTCGAGCCTCAGGTCCTCGACTACATCCCGGACGGGAGGGCGGTCAGCATAGAGCGGGAGGTCTTCCCCATCCTCGCGAAGGAGGGCAAGCTCTTCGGCTTCGAGACCCACGGCATGTGGATGGACATAGGCGTCCCTGACGACTACCTGAGGGCGAATGCGATGCTCCTCGCGAAGAGTGACGGCGTCCAGAAGGCAGATGGGGTGAAAGTGGACTCCTCGGCGGAGCTCATAGCCCCCACGTTCCTCGGCCAAGGCGTCGAGGTGGGCGCCGACTCGGTGATCGGCCCGAACACCTCCATCTCGGAGAACGTCCTCGTCGGCAAGGGATGCCGCATCGAGAACTCCATAGTCTTCCCGGGCTCCACGATAGGCGACTACACCAGCATCAAGAACGCGATGGTCGGCGAGAACGCGGTGCTTAACAGGTGGGTGAAGGTCGAGTCAGGTGCCATCATAGGCGACTACGCCTTCATCGAGGACGGTGTGACGCTGACGGAGGGGGTCACCATCTGCCCGTCTAAGACCGTAAGCCAGAGCATCCTCGTGCCGACTCAGGTGATGTAGTGGGCCGGCTCTTCGGCACCAACGGCGTCAGGGGCATCGTCAACGCCGAGCTGACCGTCGAGGCGGTCACCCGGATCGCGGCCTCCGCCGCCCAGGTGCTCGGAGAGGAGCTGGCCATCGGCAGGGACGGCCGCACGACGAGCCCCATGCTCAGGGACGCCGTCGTCGCGGGCCTGCTCTGCCAGGGATGCACCGTCCACGACCTAGGGGTCCTGCCGACCCCAGCACTCCAGTACGCCGTCAAAACCCTCCGCCTCGACGGCGGCATAATGGTGACGGCGAGCCACAACCCGCCTGAGTTCAACGGGGTCAAGACGGTCGCTGCCGATGGCGTGGAGACATCTCGTGAGACCGAGGACAGGATTGAGGAGATATACCTCGCCGGCGGCCCAAAGCCTGCCCGGTGGGACAGTGTCGGCATGGTGATCGAGCGAGATGTCCTGGGACTCTACGAAGAAGCTGTGGTCAAGCAGGTAGACGTCTGCGCCGTCAAGGCGGCGCAGCTCGGCATAGCCATCGACCCTGGCAACGGCGTGGCTGCGCTCACGGCCCCGTGGATCGCCCGGAGGCTGGGCTGCGGTGTTTTCACGATAAACGCGGAGATCGACGGCGCCTTCCCCGGCAGGGACTCGGAGCCCCGCCCCGACAACCTCTCGGCCCTCAGCAAGCCCGTAACGGCCTCAGGCGCCGATCTCGGCGTCGCCTTCGACGGCGACGGTGACAGGTCGATCTTCTCAGATGAGAACGGCGTCGTCTACTACGGGGATAGGAGCCTCGCGCTCTTGGCGAAGGCGTATGTGGAGACGCATCCAGGCGCCGAGGTCGTCACCTCCGTGAGCTCCTCTCGAGCCATCCAAGATGTCGTCGAGGCGGCGGGTGGAAGGGTGATCTGGACGCCCGTAGGCAGCGTCGTCATATCGAGGGCGATGGTGGAGAGGGGCGTCATGTTCGGAGGCGAGGAGAACGGAGGCATCATGTACGGACCCCACCAGGCTGTGAGGGACGGCTCCATGATCATGGCCCTCGTCCTGGAGCTCATGGCCAGGACGGGCAAGCCCCTGAGCCGCCTCTTCGCCGAGCTTCCACAATATGCCCAGGCCAAGGACAGGGTCGCTTGCCCCAACGAGCTCAAGGAGCGCGCCCTGGAGGCGCTGAAGAGGCGGGTGAGGGCGCCCAGGGTAGACACTCTGGACGGACTGAAGCTATCCTACGAGGACGATGCCTGGATACTGTTCCGCCCCAGCGGGACCGAGCCCATCTTCAGGCTCTACGCCGAGGCCGCGACCCCGGAGAGGGCTCAGGGGCTCGTCGACGAGAACAAGAGGCTCATCGAGGAGACCGTAGGCTCCCTACGCTGACTGGTCCAGGATACACTTTTTTCGTCTCAGCGCTTCATCGCGAGGGCGAGGTCGAGGAGCGCCGCTTGAGGGTCCTTCGCCTTCACGACGCCGCTCGCCACGAGGATTCCTTCAGCGCCCAGCCTCATGGCAGCTGAGACATCATCACCGCTGGTGATGCCGGCGCCGCAGAGCACCCTTATCTTAGGGTCAACGCTCTTCACCGCCTCCACGGCGCCTGAGACTATCTCAGGTTTCGCCTTGGAGACCGGGATGCCTGAGCCTATCAGCTCCGGGGGCTCGATGGCGACGGCGTCTGGTCTGAAAGACGCCACCTGGCGCCCCCTCTCGACGGTGTCGACGCATACGACCGTGTGGAGGTCGGCCTCCTTCGCCCTCTTCACGGTGGCGCCTATGACCTCGAGCTGTAGCCTCCTCTCGCTGTGGTTGATCATCGTGCCCAAGGCCCCGGCCTCCGCGACGGCCTCTGGGAGGACGTGGCCTGTGAACTGGCCGAAGCCCGCCGGGTCGACGTGCTGTGCGAAGACGGGTGTCTCGCCGATCTCGGCGACTTGGGCGAGGTCGACGATCTGCGGGGCTACGGCGATGCTTACGCCGGTTCTGGAGTGGACGCGCTCTATCGTTCGGACGAGGCTGAGCGCCCTATCCCCCATCCCCTCCCTGTATGTCTTCAGGTTCACGAGGATCAGGGGGTAACCGACGAGGATGGCCTCCATGGCTGTATCCTGATATATACTCGCATGATTAGTTTTTGAGCTTAACCCATCATGGGAGGTTATTTTTTAATGAAGGTGTACGCTAATCCTAATCGTGGTATCCATGGTCAAGAAACGTCTAGTCGCGGTCAGAGACCTCGCCAAGATAAGGGCGGTCTCGGACCCCCAGATCTCGCCGGATGGCAGGAGGGTGGCCTTCGTCCACACAACCATGGACTTCGAGAAGGACACCTACGTCAACGACATCTGGCTGGCCGACACGGCGACCGGTAAGAGCGAGCCCTTCACACAGGGGAGGGGTAAGGACAAGAATCCGAGGTGGTCGCCCGACGGGAAGAGCATAGCCTTCGTCTCCACCCCGCCGGCTAAGGAGGGTGAGAAGAAGAAGCCACAGCTCTACGTCATACCCCTCGCGGGGGGTGAGGCGAGGAAGCTGACGGAGATGGAGGGCGGCGTCGAGGCGCCGAAGTGGTCCCCCGATGGCAGGAGGATCATGTTCGCCTCCAACTACAGGGAGAAGGAGCCCGAGGGAGACGCCAAGGTGATCACCAGGATAGGGTACAGGTTCAACGGGAAGGGCTACTTCGACGGCAGGCGCCATCACATATTCATGGTGCCCGTGAAGGGTGGGAAGCCGAAGCAGCTGACGAAGGGGGAGTACGACGTCGACGCGGCCGAGTGGGTAGACGACTCAACCATCGCCCTCATCAGCAACCTCGAGAAGGACGCGGAGATAACGGGCGAGGACTACCTCTACTCAGTCGATCTGAAGGGGGGCGAGCCGAGGAAGCTCACGGACGGGCCGCGCTCGATCTCTGCGCTCAAGCCCTCCCCGCTGAAGGACGTCATCGCCTACGCCGGCCACGACTACGCCCACGGTGGGGCGACCAAGCAGTCCGTTTGGCTGGTCCCTGTAGGCGGAGGGCCCTCGATCAACCTCACCCAGGAGTTCAAGCAGGATGTGGGTAACAAGCTCAGCTGCGACGTCAGGGTGGCCTCGCCGGGTGGCTTAGCCTGGACGCCGGACGCCAGCCACATAATGTTCCTCACGACGTACAGGGGCGTCTCCTATCTCCAGAGGGTGCCCGCCGCCTGCGGGAAGGCCGAGTCTGTGCTGGGTGGGGTCGACAGCGGCGTCGAGGCCTGGAGTGTGTCGAAGAACGACGTGATAGCCTACACGACGCTGAAGACGACGGTGCCCCCCGAGCTCTGGGTGCTCAGGGACGGGAAGCCGAGGCAGCTGACCAACCTGAACAAGGAGTATCTGGCGAAGACGGACATCGTCGGCCACGAGAGGTTCGAGTTCACCTCTTCGGCGGACCATGTGGTCGAGGGGTGGATGATGAGGCCCCCGGGCTTCAGGAAGAGCAGGAAGTACCCGCTGGTGCTGGAGATCCACGGGGGGCCCAGGAGCGCGTACGGGAACGCGATGATGCACGAGTTCCAGCTCCTCGCGGCCCAGGGCTGGGCCGTCGCATACATCAACCCCTGGGGCAGCGGGGGCTACGAGGAGGATTTCCAGACGGGGCTGCCCGAGCACTACGGCGAGCAGGACTACGCCGACATCATGGAGGCGATCGACTATATCTGCAGCAAATACCCCTTCGTTGATCCGGGTAGGCTCGGAGTCACAGGGGGCAGCTACGGCGGCTTCATGACGAACTGGATAATCACCCACACGGACAGGTTCAGGGCAGCCGTCACCAGGAGGAGCATAAGCAACTGGCTGAGCTTCTTCGGCTGCAGCGACATCGGGTGGACCTTCGGCAAGTGGGAGATGGGTGGTCTCCCCTGGAAGGACGAGGAGAAGTACCTGGCGAAGTCGCCGATGAGGTACGTGGGGAACGTGAAGACGCCCACGATGGTCATACACAGCGAGGAGGACTACAGGTGCCCCATAGAGGAGGGTGAGCAGCTCTTCGCGGCCCTCAAGTTCCTCGGAGTACCGACGGAGATGGTCAGGTTCCCTGGGGAGAACCACGAGCTGAGCCGGAGCGGCGCCCCGAAGCACAGGGAGCAGAACCTGAACCACATAGTCCGGTGGTTCAAGACGTACCTCTGATCCCACCTCGGTCCCGAAATGGGTGCCCCCTGCTCTTTTTCAGTGCCTCATGGCAGGCAGGCTGCCCGTCGGCCCTCCGAATGACCCCTTTTTCATCCATTCGGGGGTACCCCCCTACGTTTTTTGCACATCAAGTTGCCATGCATATTAATGCCCCTGCTTCCTGCGACGCTGTCAATTATTCTAATGATTAAAATATTCGCCAATACAAGGTACCCCCCTGTGTTTTTTTGCGGGGCAGCCGAGGATTGAGGCCGGCCTGGTGATTAGGTATGGTTTTTAACTGAAGCCTTGATCGGTTTTCAGGTCTCAACCGACAGCCTTGGGGAGCTGTCCTCGTCTAGGCTGAGCCCGTCCTCTACGCTGAGGGCATACCTGTAGGTGCCTGGCTCGTCG
>Ga0172366_10000398_pt1 | contig 30744 bp, 26 predicted proteins | sample LakKivSesite69cm_FD_114533 | JGI IMG/M metagenome (GOLD analysis project Ga0172366, IMG submission 114533) | Sediment microbial communities from Lake Kivu, Rwanda - Sediment site 69cm | ecosystem: Environmental > Aquatic > Freshwater > Lake > Sediment | place: Rwanda: Western Province, Lake...
CCCTCTCCTTTCAAGGAGAGGGGCCGGGGGTGAGGTCATGATCTCCACCGCCGCCCCTCTGGCATCCGCAATGGTGTCGGCGACGCTCATGGGTGCGGAGCAGGAGCCCGCTATGAAGACCCCCGGTATGTTCGTCCTATTAGGTGACATATGCCTGTCGCGCGGTCTGATGAAACGGCTCTCCTCGAGTTCCAGGCCGAGCATCCGGCTTATCTCTTTGGTGCCTGCCGACGGCACCATGCCCGCCATGAGCACCAGCAGGTCCACGTTCATCCGCAGGGGGCGTGCCGTCAGGGTGTCCTCCACCTTAAGCATCAGGGTGCCGTCCTGGTTCTCGAAGGCTTCCGACAGACGGCCCCGGATAAAGTTGACGGCCCACTTCTCCTGGGCCTCCTTGTAAAGCTCCTCGAAGCCCATGCCGTACATCCGCAGGTCCATGTAAAAGGAGAACACCTCGGCCTGCGGCAGTCTCTCCCTGATCTCTATGGCCTGTTTCACGGCGGTGATGCAGCACACCCGTGAGCAGTAGAGGTTACCCGCCTTCGCATCACGTGAGCCGACGCAGTGAACGAAGCCGACACGCCGCGGCACGGTGCCGCGCGTCGTCAGCAGGGGCTGTCCGCCCGACAACATTTTCTCCAGCTCGGCTGAGGTGATGATGTTGTCGTAGATGCCATAGCCATATTCTTCTTTCTTCCTGACCTCGAAGAGGTCGAAGCCGGTGGCCACCAGCAAGGCCTGAGCCTCCACAGGCGGGTGCTGCCGTGTGTGTATGACAAAGCCTTCTTTATTGCGTTCTATGTCCGTCACGTCGCAGTTCAGCAGGACGGAGGCACCCTCCTGTACCCTCTTCGTGAGGAGCTGCAGCACCTCCCTGCCGGGACGCCTGTCGGGGAAAAGATGGTACCAGTCGGCAAGGTGTCCGCCGAGGTGGTCCGTTTTCTCCATGACGGTGACCGTCAGGCCTCCCGCCGCCAGTGTCGCGGCGGCTTCCATGCCGGCGACACCTCCTCCTATGATAACAACCTTCTTAACCATGCCGTTTCATTTATAGAACCTCAGAACGTTGGTGGGTGCGGGGCGGCCTAGGTCCTCGCCGTTCCGGCCCCTGTATTTCATATCCGGATCGTACGGTATGCCTATCTTGTCTAACAGCGGCTCCACGGGCACCTGGTGTGTCTGGAAGCCTATGTCCCAGGGATCGTAGCCCAGCACGATGCCGGCAAGCTCCTCATAAGTCAGCACGGGTATGCCGTTGCCATCCTCACCGTAAGTTTTGCCCTCCATTTCGCTGATGGCATACTGCCACCGGTCGAAGAAGAAAGGACAGCCGGGGCAGTTGGTGAGGATGAAATCGGGGTGGTAGGGTTCCATCGACTCGAACTTCTTCTTGGAGCAGGCGATGGAATAGCCCCTGTTGGCCTGTACCACGTACTGGCGGAAGCCGAAGCCACAACAGTGGCGCCGTTCGGGGTAGTCAACGACATCGCCACCCCACTCTTCTATCATGCCCACCAGCACATAAGGGTACTCGGCACCGCCAACGCCTTTGCTGGGGAACATCTTGGCGTAATGGCATCCGATGTGCTCGACGCCCTTCAGCGGCCTCCCCGTGAAACGGTTGACGAGACGGTACTTCGCCCTCCGGGTGATCTCTTTCCTGAATTTGTAGATAACGTCGCTGGCGTGGGCCAGGTTGCGTGGTTTCTCGAAGGTCCTGCCAGTAGCCCGTTTAAGGTAATCCCTCACCCTTTTCTCGGTCTCGGGAAAGCGCTCCCAAATGTCGAGCACTTCCGAGTAGACGCCGAAGGAGGTGATGCACGACGGCACGAAGTTCTCATAGCCTGCCTCCGTCATCAGCGCAAACTGACGGGCCACGACGGTCATCGTCGTGTCGAAGGGCACCACGTCGGCATGGTAGGCTATGCCGGTGCAAGTGGTGTGGTACGGCTCGTCGTGGAGCTCCTTGCCGAGCTCGCCGCGCAGGATGCGCAGGAAGGTCGCCTCGGCACCGGGGAAGAAACTCTGCCTGACACAGCTGCGGGCATAGAAATAGCGGTCGTCAGCGATCTCTTTCTGATAGTCTTTCCAGATGACCCGTTTGCCTTCGATGTTCATGGGATTGTTGTCAGTATTGGGTTAAAGTTATTGAGCTACAAGTTACAAGCGGAGAGGTTGTATGAAAACCTGTCTTTAACCAAAGAAGCGACGGAGGATAACAGAGAACATTAAGAAGTAAAGAATTGATTTTTAATACTCTGCCCCCGACAATTGTCGGGGTTGCGCTTCCTCTGCGCCCTCTGCGGTTAATTAAAAATATCAGTTCTAAGACAACCTCGACTTTCTATGTGTTTCAGGTTGTTCCTTTTCTGTTATGTTTATTGTTGTTTGCCGTATAAACATGGTTAAAATATTCACTTTCAGTCCCTTCACCAATCTGCATCCCCATTTCTTCGGCTTTCTTCCTGGAATATTTCTCTATTTTCTTGAACCTCGTCAAGCCCCCGGTCACCTCAAATATCTTTTTAACCTCATCCAATGCCTCATCCGGTATCTTACGTAGTATTCCCGGCCCATCTTTCTGGTAATTGGCTCCGAGGCGATCGTAGACCTCCTCCGGATGACCTTGCATCCATTCCCAGACGGGTCCCTGTTCAGGGTGTTGATGCATGGTTATTTTTGGTGGAAAGAGGCAATAGCCGTGATTCAATATCCATTCGCCGACGGTTCGTTTGATGGCCAGCATCTGACGTCCTTTTTCCGACTCGGTGAAATAGCCGAGCTCCTGTGACAGTGCCCGCAAGGCGGTGATGAGCAGCCCCGGCACGTTACCGCGGGGACAGCGTGTGCGGCATGACATGCACTCGCCGCAATACCATATGAAGTCGCCCCTGAGCAACTCTTCTATCTTGCCTTCGTCGCGTGTCTGCAAAGTGGTGACGAGGATACGGGGGTCGTAGTCGTAAAACATGGCGGCAGGGCAGATGGCCGTGCAAGTGCCGCAGTTGATGCAGGCCTTGAGGCCTTCAACGAAACGGACGTCTTCGAGGAGTAAGTCGTAGAGTTTTCCCATGCAGATTCACCATTAACATACAAAATTAAAAAAATCCTGAACGAAGCAACCAAATGTTTTTTCAGTCCAGTTTCAGGAACTCGTAGCTATTACCGCTCCATTCGAGGAAGCACATCATGTCGGTAAAGGTGACGACGATGCTGGCGGTGTTATCGTTGGGGTGGAAGCTGATCTTTTTAGCCTGCCGGAGCTTTTCGTCGAGGAAGACGTGGACGTGGTTGGCTTTGTCGTTGATGAGGTTGAAGACCGACACGGCACCGGGAGTAACGCCGAGGTAACGCATGAGCCTCCCGGGTGAGGCGAACGACAGCTTGCCTTGGCGGAGGCGCTGTTCCAGGTCGTGGATAGCCAGCGGCCGTGAGTATTCCATGATGACGAGGTAGTGGCGGTCACCCTTGTGGTTACGGAAGAAGAGGTTCTTGCAGTGCGTCGAGTCGATCTTCTTCCAGTTCTTCAGGGCCTGGGCCACGGTGAAGGCCGCCGGATGCTCGTAGTAATCGAAGGCTATGCCGAGCTCGCGCAGGATGTCGTAAAGGTGCGGGTCGCCGTTCATGGGGGTGGGTGTGAGGATTTTGGCAAAGGTAGAAGTTTTTATGTTTCGGAGGGAGGGTGTCAGTTGCGAGTTGCGGGTTGCGGGTTGCGGGTTGCGAGAGGGTGAGGGTGGGCAGTTGGCAGTCGGCAGTTGGGAGTCATCAGTCGGCAGTTATTAGGGTATAAATTTTTTCTTACCCCACAGCAATATAGCAATATAACAATTGAATCTGCCATGTCTTTAGTGTCCGATTACCGGTATTTTGACAGTAATACTTCCGTCTTTATTTTGAAGTTTGACAAGGTAAATACCTGGTTTCAGGGAAGGGTTGTCCCATTCCAGCATATGCTTGCCTTTAGAATTGCAGCCCATAGCAAGGTTATCAATCCTGTCTCCCGTAAGGGAATAAAGAGTCAGGGTATAAAATGAATCATCAGGTAACGTATAATTGATCAGGAACTTCTCACCTGCAGGGATCAGGCATAATATCAATCCGGATTTTTCTTCAGTTATGGGATCAGGCATCTGGATACCTGTGAGCGGATCACCTAGGGCATTTTCATAGGCCCCTATATCAGGATTCGAATTATCCGGTGCTGGACGGGGATTGTCTTCAAAGTCAAATGCAGGGGCAAGGAGCCATGAGGTGTCGACAGCCAGTGAGTCGATGCCTGATCCTATGCAGGGGCTGTAGTCGGAGAGATGAAAGTCACCCGGCGCTGTAAAGAGCGGATTGTTATCTATGTTTGACCCGTCGTAATGGATTAAATTATGGCTGCCGTAACTTAAACCACCGGTGCCTCCGTCGATATCCGAATGGTAAATATAAAGGGTATCATAAGAGTTAAGAGCAATCTCTATCGGTGTATCATCATTATAAAATAGGGTGTTCAGGATATAGACCGAAATACCCTGAAATATATCAAAAACCTGATAACCTCCGGAATTATTTTCCGCTAAAGTGCAATTGATGAAAACCATCCGGCAATTTTGGCTACACGAAATGACAACTGAGTGGTTATTAGTAAAAATAGAATTTATAAAAGTCATATTTGTAAACTGGGCATACACTGCACTTCCCGCTCCCTGGTTGTCGGTGAATGAACAGTTTTCAATCGTGAGGTGACCACCCGATACAAAAATGCCACCGCCGGGGTATCCAGTGATGTTGGAAAGGATGGTTGTATGAGAGATTTTTCCTGAGGTGTTTTGTAATAATAACCCACCACCCAGATTGGCCCTGTTGCTCTTTATCAAACCCTCGTATATATTGATCTGGCAGCCATAACACCAAATGCCTCCGCCCTCCCCGTTGATACCATATTCGCCTGTTGCCCTGTTGTTTTTGATTATGAAATCATTTAACTCCAGATCAGTGTAGTAACATTTAATACCGGCACCGGAAGCCATTGTGATGTTATTTTCGACATTCACATGACTTATCCTGATTGTACATACGTTGAGGGATATTCCTGCTCCATACTGAGCATTACCATTTTGAATCAACAACCCACAGAGCATGGAAGACTCTTCGACATTAGCAAAATACACCGCCACGCCCTGTCCGCCACCGTCGATGACAGTCTGCTCAATATAAGAAGTATCATTGGTGGTCAGAAATAATGAGCCGATCACCAAGTTTTTATCCGTCACGGTGATGTTTTCGTAATAGATACCTGGGTATATCAATACCGTATCGCCGTCGGCAGCGGTGTTGATGCCGTCCTGTATCGTCGGCTGGTCGTAAGGTATTTCAATAGTTTCTGAATACACTACGATAGATTTAAATAACTGTAAAAACAAAAGCAGTGTCAGGAAGATGATAAGCTTTAACAGGACAATGCCAAATACCGGTTTCATTTTATTTGTGAAACTCAAATTTTAAGAACCTAATGAATTAAAATTTGCAAGTTGAACAATCCCGCCGGAGGCGGAGGGTATGATACCCCGCCCCTTGGGGCGGAAATTGGGTCCAGGGTACCGCTGAAGCGGCATTTCGCAGGCTCAACTTGCTTGGGGTACATACCCGTGATTCTAAGTAATAATTGCCGGCAATATAATTAAAATTTAGAAGAAATCAAAATATTCATTATATTTTAATGGATCTGGCAACATTCATTATAGCGGGCAACAAGTTGCGGTAGGATATGAGTTATTAGCTGCATCGCGCCAAGTTAAACCCGTGAGAGGGGAATAAGAGAGTTCTTTGAAACCGATCGAAGGATGCCCTCAGGTAACCAATCCTGATTGGTAAAGCCTAACCAGCAGCCAAAACCGGGTGTTGCGTAGTAAGCAGAGATGCTTGCACGAAGCGTACACAGGGAGTGCAAAAGCTGTGTGATAGAATCCCGAAATGTAGCATATTGCAAGGAGCTTTCATTGTTGCAGCAATGTGAGCAGCACTAAATGACCGTTAAGGTTGAGGTCAAATAGTCCGGCCGGGGTCTGAGAATAGGGCAGATGCACAAGAGGTATCCACGGGAACTTGGGAGAGCTTCCCGTCTCCACACGAGAAACGGATAAGCGGAATGTCCGAACCCAAAGAGTCCGGGCCTCACGGGTAGATATTGCCACCCGTGAAGGCGCAAAGAAAAGGCAATATCGTGATAGTATCCAAGACGAGGGAAACCGAAGTCAAAGAGAGAGGCGGAAGCAGTCTTAACATCCTCATAGTACCGATTGAACGGTGGGAAATCAGCTCCATGAAAGCCACCTGGTAGGGAAGGGGGATGTCTGAATACGGAGCTGCACTTTAGAAACACAACGTGAACCAGAGGCATGAAAGAGATGTCAACAGTAGAAATGCAGATAGCGGAAAGAGCGAGGAAATTTCCGGATGAAGCATTGACGAATCTGGCACAGTACATCACCGAGGCCATGCTCGATGAAAGCTTCGACAGCCTGAACAAGAAAAGTGCTGCAGGAGTGGACAGGGAGACATGGGAAGAGTACAACGGACGGCGAAAGGAGAGTATACCGCAATTACTGGGAGCGTTCAAAAGCGGGAGGTACCGTGCACCGAATGTACGGAGGGTATACATACCCAAAGGAGACGGGAAGGTACGGCCGCTTGGATTGCCAACGATAGAGGATAAGATACTGCAAGGAGTAGTAACAAGAGTTCTCACGCCGGTATATGAGGAGATATTCTACGATACGTCGTACGGGTTCAGACCGGGCAAGTCACAACATCAGGCATTGGAAGCATTGTACAAAGAAGTAACTATAAAAGGGAAGCATTATATCATAGATGCAGACCTTGAGAATTACTTTGGGAGCATAAATCACCAGTGTCTGCGGGAATTTCTGGACAAAAGGATAAAGGATGGTGTGATAAGGCGGATGATAAATAAGTGGCTGAAGGCGGGGATACTGGAAAACGGGAACGTTTACTACCCGGGAGAGGGAACACCTCAGGGTGGGAGTATATCACCGCTGTTAAGCAATATTTATCTGCATTATGTCCTTGATGAATGGTTCCATGAACAAATCCAGCCGCTGCTAAAGAGTAAAAGCTTCATCATCCGTTATGCAGATGATTTTCTGCCGGGCTTTATCAACAGGGAAGATGCAATAAGGGTAATGAGGGTATTACCGAAGCGTTTTGAGAAATACGGTTTAAAGTTACATCCTGAGAAGACGAGACTGGTAGAGTTGGAGGACAAGGATGGACAAAAGCCAAAGACCTTTGATTTTTTAGGATTTACCCATTACTGGGGCAAAAGCCGTAAAGGGAAAAATGTACTCAAACGCAAGACAAGCAGCAAGAAGTTCCGTGCATCACTCAAACGGATGGATGAGTGGCTGAGGGAAAACAGGCATAGAAAAGAAGGGGAGATAATACGAGGGGTGAACCAAATGTTGAGAGGACATTATGAGTATTATGGGATTACATTTAACAGCAGGAAAATACCCGATTACTATGAACAGGCGAAACGCCGGTTACACTTTTGGCTGAATCGCCGGGGAGGAAAACGGCGCTGGAACTGGGAAAAGTACGTCAATCTGATAGAAGAATGGAATCCGCTACTCAAGCCTAAGATATATCACAGCAGTCTTTAGCGAAACCGTATTCAGAGGAACCGTATGCGGGAAAACCGCTCGTACGGGTCTGTGGGGGAGCGGGGAGGCAACGAACCGCTCTACCCGGAAGCTTCGAGACGCAAGAGGGTGAGAAGATGGGTGAGGGTGGTTGGTATGGAGAAGTTAAAAGCCCCTCTCCTTTAGGAGAGAGCTTGTCCCGCTGAAAAGCGGGAGGTGGGGGTGAGGTGCAGTCGTCAGTCGTCAGTCGTTAGTCGTCAGTCGTTAGTCGTCAGTCGTCAGTCGTCAGTCGTCAGTTGGCAGTTAAAGCAATATAGCAATAACAATTAAACCATCCCCCCTAACTATCATTCAATGTCCTGTCCAGATAACCACTCCCGTCTTTGAACCGTTATATGCAAATCCGTCCATCACCTGGTTCGATCGTCCGATGAGTGTGATGCTGTCGCCTGTGTTGCGCAGGCTCATGGGCATGTTGTTGCGGGTGACCGTCAGTGAGTCGCCGGCAGCGATCTGCAGGCCGTCGAGCGACCAGATGCGGCCGGTTCCGTTCTTCAGAAAGCAGCCCGTGAGGTCGACGGCGTCCCTGCCTTTGTTGAGCAGCGTGACCTGCTCATTCACATTATCATAGCCGGCGGGATCGGGCAGCAGGTTTTTGATGACGATCCACTCGGAGGTGGAGGGCATATGCTTGAAGGTGAAAGTAAACGATGTATCGCCGTAGCTCACAACATACTTGCGTGTGGCATTGTCGACCGTCAGCAGGATTGTCCCGTCCTTGTCGAATGTCTGCGGATCGGCGATATAAACATCGGGCACGTTGCCGCCGGTGGTGTCGCTCTTAAGGTATTTGTTGGTCTGGAACACGACGGGTGGCGGTGTCAGGGCACGGTAGGTGCTGAGGGTCACCCGGCGGGGGTGTTTGTAGGTACCGTCGGAGCCGTTGGAGATGATGATAACGGCGGGTGACATGTCCTGCATGAACGCCGGCAGGGAGCACATGTGTGAGCCGTGGTGGTCGGCCTTGCAGACGTCGACGTCCCTGGCCAGGTGCAGCGCCGCGATCTTGGCCTCGGTGGGCTTCTCGACGTCACCGCCGGTGAAGAAGGTGAAGCCGCCATATTGTACCACCAGGGCGATGCTCATGTCGTTCTCATCGATGCCGGTGGCCGTGTCACCGTTCAGCACCACACCGCCGGAAGCGACACAACGGACCGTCATAGCCTGATCCAGGGGAATCAGCATACCACGCGTCAGGTGTGAGGCGGTGCCTCCTGTAGTCTTTTGATAGTTCCGGAAAGCTTTTTCCTTATGTTTCGAAGAAGGCAGATAGTTCGTATCCCCCCTGTCGTAAAAGGTACCGACGGGAACCGAGTCGTTCAGCACCAGCTCGTCGATGCCGCCGTAATGGTCGGAGTGGTAGTGGGTGCAGACGAAAAAGTCGAGGGAGGTGATGCCCTCCTGGTCCAGCAGATCTTTGATGCGCGCCCCTTTGCCTTCGTCGCCGCTGTCGATGAGCAGCGTCCTGCCGCCGGGTGAGACGATGAGGACGGCGTCGCCCTGGTCCATGTCGATGAAGAAGATCTTCAGGGGCTGGGCAAAGGTCGATAAGGAAAAAAACAGGGTAAGAGTGAGGATCAGGTGAAAGCGTCCGGATAGTGTTTGCATAGTCATTTGGTTTTGATGGTTCGAATAAGTAAGCTTTTGCTTTCAGTGTTTAAAGATAAAGAAGATTTGAATATTTTGCAAAAAATAATCCCCTCCATACTGTTTATCAATAAAATCTCTTTCTTTATAACCGCAAAGGGCGCGGAGCCTGCCACTGACAGGTCAGTGGCAGGGTACACAGAGAGCGCGGAGTGAAATTAAAAAAGAGGGATTTGTAAATTTATTGGCTGTCATCAGTTGTCAGTAGTTAGTTGGCAATTGGCAGTTGGCAATCAGGGAATCTATTATATTATACTGATTTACAACAATATAGCAATATAACAATATAATTATTGATCTCATCTCTTTTTATCATGACGGAACCTTTTTCGCCATTATATATTATCTTTGCAGTGAAGATTTATCTCTGAATTCTTCCAAAACCCGATAACGATCACATTTCAGATTAACCATCAATCCACCTTCCGATGAAAAAGACATTATTCACTCTGGGCCTGGCGATCCTGTTTGCCGGTTTTCTCGCACAGCCGGCCTCCTCGCAGGATCTGTTGAACAGGCTGAAGAAAAAAGCCGAGAATGCGGTAATTAAGAAGACACCGGACGAAGAAAAGCAGACCCAGGAGGCGCCACCTGCCGAGTCCACACCAACTACCGGGCGTCCTTCCAACACCCGTGGCGTGGGGCTGAGCAAAACCGCGCCCGACGTGAAGGCCAACATCGCCGATGCGGCGACGGCCTTCAACGGTAAAAAATACACCGACGCCCGCTATGACATACGGCAGGCTATCCTCGGCATCGAGCTGGAGATAGGGCAGGGCATCCTGAAAGAGCTGCCGGATAAGATCGCGGGCCTGCCCAAGGTCGACGCCGAGGACAACGTGACCAGCTCGGGCATAGGCTTCGTGGGACTCATTATCAAGCGGGTATACCGCGGCGGCGACCAGGAGTTCACGGTGACCGTGGGCAACGACGCCGCCATGCTGTCGGCCGTCAACATGTACCTGGCATCAGGGGCTTACTCCTCCAGCAGCGAGCAGCAGAACTACAAGCAGGTCAAATTCGAGGACTACCCGGCTGTGATTGAATATAACGAGAGCACGGGCTACAAGCTGAGCGTGCCCTTCGGCCAGTCGTCCATACTCGTCACCGAGGGGGTGAACTTCAACAATGAGGATGATTTCATCAACGCCTCGTCAGCAATCGATATCAATAACATTAAAAAGCAACTGGGAGAGCAATGAAAACAGCGTTATTATCCGCACTGCTGATCCTGCTGACGGTGACCTTACAGGTCAGGGCGCAGGATGTGAACCAACAACTCAAGACGGCGAGTGAATCCTATGCTTCCGGCGACCTCGAGAACGCCCGCTTCGCCCTGCAGGAGGCCTTGCGTGGCGTGAACCAGGCCATCGGGCAGGAGATCCTCGACATGCTGCCGCCGACACTCGGCGGCATGGACAAGGTGGCCTCATCCGACAACGTCAGCGGCACCAATTACGGCTTCGCCGGACTGTATATCAACAGGGAATACGGCAGCGACTCCCTCGGCGTCACCATCCAGGTCGTCAGCGACTCACCACTGCTGGCAGGCCTCAACACGATGCTGTCTATGTCGGTGTTCATGGCCTCGGACCCCAACCAGAAACGCATCAAGGTGGCGGGATACAAAGCGTTGCTCACACGCAGCCAGGACTCGGAGGGAGAGCTGTCGTATGAGATCCAGATGCCTTTCAGCAGCTCGCTGCTGACATTCCACAGCAACGGCATCCCGGAGGAGCAGAAGGTGACGGATATGCTTAATTCGCTTCCGGTAGCCAAGATAGTAGAGATAGCGCAGTGAATTATAAGCTGCGAGCTACGAGCTGCGAGTAGCAAGGAGGAGAGGGGGAGAAGGTGGAACTGCAATTTCCGGCACAATCCTGATATTCACCTCTTTTTTTAATCCCCCTGCCACACTTCCCTTACATTTGTACCCAAATAAAAATAATGAAAAGCAGAACCGGCCAACTCTTTATCCATTTTTTCGGTTGCATCGTTTTTATCGCCTTACCTGTTATCTTCAATCCCAATTCCAGGGATATTACCGGTGTTTTTCATAATCCGAATACCATAAGAGATATATTGCATAACCTGCTGCTGCTGTTGTTTTTTTATTTCAACTTCTACGTTCTTATTCAGGGACTGTTCTTTAAGAAGAGATATTTCTATTTTATCGTCGCCATTTTGATCTGTTATTTACTGATCGCCTTCCTGCCCTCGATGATCATTCCCTTTGAAACTTACGACCGTTTACCGCCTCCCGGCCCTCCCGGTTCTCCTCCACGACCATTTTTCGGTGACTATTTATTCAGATTGCAGCACAACTTCTTTCTTTTTCTGGCTGTCTTCTTCTTTTCATTGATGTTGAAGATCAGCACCAGGTGGAAGAGAACCGAAAAAGAAAAGCTCAGCGCCGAATTATCTTACCTTAAAGCACAGGTCAATCCACATTTTCTTTTTAATTCGCTGAATAGTATCTATTCACTGGCTTTACAGAAAGCGGATAACACGGCCGATGCCATTGTCAAACTTTCGGGGTTGATGCGCTATACGCTCAGTGATGCCGGCCATGATTTCGTTCCGCTTGAGAAGGAAATCAATTACCTTGTCGATTATATTGAGTTGCAGAAAATCCGTCTGGCTGACACAGCCAAAATCAGGCTCATCATTGACGGTCGCGCTGAAGGTAAACAGATAGCACCGCTGATCCTGATACCTTTCATCGAAAATGCCTTTAAATATGGTGTCAACCCTGAAGAGGACGCCAGTTTTGATATTCATATCATGATCACAGATTATGAACTGATCATGAAGGTCAGGAATAAGAAGGTCTGCCTGCCAAACTATGAAGAATCCCAGGAAGGTGTCGGTATCAGCAATGCGCGGCAGAGGCTGGAGCTCTTATATCCTGCCGGTCATCATTTGACCATTAAGGATGACCTCAATGATTTTTTGGTAGAACTGTCAATCCAACTGAAATGATCAGAGCCATAGCCATAGACGATGAACCTCCTGCCCTGTCGATTGTGGAAAATTTCTGCGGCAGAATCGATTTTATCGACCTCCAGAAGAGTTTCACGAGACCACAGGAGGCCTTGAAATTTTTACGCAAATTTCCTGTCGACCTTCTTTTTCTGGATATCAGAATGCCTTCTGTTTCGGGGATTCAGTTTTATAAAATGATCGACCAGGAGACCATGGTCATTTTTACCACGGCCTATTCTGAATATGCCGTGGAAGGATTCAATCTGAGTGCCGTGGACTATCTGTTAAAACCCTTTACTTTTGAACGTTTCCAGCAGGCCGTCCACAAGGCTAATGAATATTACAAGTTTATTCACCAAAAAGAGAGTCACGACCGGCAGTATATTTTCATTCGTGCCGATTACAGCCTGATTAAAATCATGCTCAGCGACATATTATATATAGAAGGTCTGGATGATTATCTTAAAATATACCTGGCCGGAAGGAAGCCATTGGTTGCCAGAATGACCATGAAGGCCATCATGGATAAACTTCCTGCCAGGGATTTTATCAGGGTGCACCGTTCTTTCATTATTCCTTTCCGCAAAATTGAAAGTGTCAGAAATAAAATCATCACCATTGCCGGTGGAAACATCCCAATAGGTTCCAGCTACCTGAAGAATTTCTTTGCCCAGTACAAGGCCTAAAGCTTTTTTATTAACCGCTGAAAATACCCTCTATACCTCAATAATTTTACTGCCTGAAGTTTTCGTACGATCTTTCGGCTATCATTCCGGTTTATAAGCTAACGAGTTCTGAATCAATATGAGAAAGTTGATGTTGGTTTCTTTTCTGATACTTATTGCTTTACACTATTTGTCAGCAAAAAAGGTAAAATTCTCTGTGGATATGAGGTATCAGGTCATCAATGCGACAGGGGTACATGTCGCCGGTGACTTCCAGGCTGCCGCCGGTTTTTCCGGCGGTGACTGGCAGCCCAATACGACACCCCTGGCGAATGAGCCCGGAACGGACATATACAGTATTATCGTGGAGATACCTGCTTTCACAAAATATGAATATAAATTCCTGAACGGTGATCAGTGGTATGATGTGGAATTTGTCCCTGTCGAGTCGCGCGTGGGGTATAACTATAATGACAACAGGTGGATATGGGTCGACTCACTGGCCAATGACACAACTGTCATCGAGCCTGTTCTCTTTGCGGGCAATGCCCCGGCAGGTCATTTTCTTCTGCGTCTTAAAGTCGACATGCAAAATGTGGCGGTGATCGATCCTGCCGGCATTCATGTCGCGGGCGACTTCCAGGGCTGGGATCCCGCAACAGCCATGATGTACTCTTTTGAAGATGAAATTTATGAGTACATCGCCTTCGTCGATTCAACGATCAACGCCTGTGAACACAGATTTGTCAACGGCAACACAGCGGGGCAATATGAGAGTGTACCTGCCGCCTGTGCCCTGAACGGCAACCGGGTCATCGAAATTTACAGCGACACGGTGACTGCAATCGTCTGTTACGCCGAATGTGACCCCTGCAATTCACAGGGTATCAAGATTAATGATGAGGACCGCCCGGTCCATCTCTTTCCTAATCCCACCAATGATTTTACTGATATTGAATTCAATGATGACGCTCACACCCATGATGTCATTATTACGGATATGTCAAACCGGGCGGTCAGAACCTATAAAGCGTTTAACGGCCATTCATTGCACGTTGACAGAAGTTCCCTGAAAAGCGGCGTCTATATTGTGCATATTGTGAATCAGGATAAAACGGATAGCTTAATCAAATTGATTATTCAATAAAATAGTCATAAAAAAAATCTATGTGAGGATGCATTTAAGGCTGTTGATCAGAGGGATCTTACTGACATTTCTCATGATATATTTAAATACTGAAGCCCAGCAATGGGGTGACTATACATTGTACAGTGTGCAAAACAGCACCAAAGCTTATCTCATCGACACCAACGGGGTGACTTATCACAGCTGGACCTTCAGCTCTTCGGCCAAGACAGGCTATTCCTGTTACCTTCTGCCCGGCGGTTCTATCCTGAGGACCGTCGCCCATATGGGCAACTATTTTAACGGTGGAGGTGTATGCGGGCAGGTGCAAATGAGTGACTGGGACGGGAATGTGACATGGAATTATATTTATTCGACATCGACCTATTGTTCTCATCACGACATATGTCCTATGCCGGATGGTGATGTGCTCATCATCGCCTGGGAGCTGAAGAGCGCTGCCGAAGTGACGCAGGCCGGCAGCCAGTACAGTCATATTATGTGGCCCGATAAGATTGTCGAAGTCCAGCCTGACGGCAGCAGCGGCGGCCTCATCGTGTGGGAATGGCACGCCTGGGATCATCTGATACAGCAATATGATCCGTCGAAAGACAATTATGGCATCGTGGCCGACCATCCTGAATTACTGAACATCAACTACAACAACTCACCGCAGACCACCGACTGGCTGCACCTGAACGGAGTGGATTACAACCCTCATCTTGATCAGATCGTCTTCAGCTCTCATTACATGAATGAGATATATGTTGTCGATCACAGCACCACCACGGAGGAGGCGGCAGGACATAGCGGCGGCAATTCCGGCCGTGGAGGCGATATCCTTTACCGCTGGGGTAACCCGGCGGCCTATGGCGCTCCGGGTGCCAATGTTTTCCATGTTGTCCATAACGGCCACTGGGTGCCTGAGGGGTGCCCGCGGGCAAATGATATCGTCGTCTTTAACAATAACGGGATATCCAATAACCAGTCGTCTGTCGACATCATTGATCCTCCCTTCGACGGCTACAACTATTCGTGGACACCAGGCACAGCCTATGAACCTGACACTTACTGCTGGCGCCATGCCTGCAACGGTCACTCGAATTCAATGAGCAGCTCACAACAGCTGCCCAATGGCAACATGTTGATCTGCATTGCCCAGGCGGGATTTATCTATGAGATCGACTCCAACCAGAACATGATCTGGTCCAAATCTGTCAGCGGCACGACAGTCAATGCGTTACGATACTCAGCCTGTTATGTCAACGGAACGATACCGCTTACACCGACCATCACACAGGAGGGTGACTCACTGGTATCGAGCCCGGCGGCATCCTATCAGTGGTTTTTCAACAGCATCCTCATCCCCGGTGCCACTGACCGGCATTACAAACCTCTTCAGAACGGCTATTACCAGGTGCAGACGGGTGACAGCAGCGGCTGCCTGTCGGCACTGTCAGAACCATTCTATTTCGAGACTACAGGATTGGTCAATGAGATTACCGGAAAGACACTGAGAGTATTTCCCAATCCCACATCAGGCATAGTTTATCTTGAAACAGACGATGTTTCATTTGAACATTCGGAAATGACCCTCATCAATTCATACGGCGTAATCGTTTTTCAATCGGAGCTTACGGCAGTGATTGACCTATCTTCATGCCAAACGGGTATTTATAGCCTGATGATCAAAACGGGCGGTGGGGATATGATAACAAGGAAAATCCTTTTAATCAAGTAATAATTTAAAACAATAACTTATGAGACCTCAAAAGTTAACCATCACCGTTCTGCTGCTTGCCTTCTTTTTGCAGAATCCGCCGGTGAAAGGTCAAGTGACTTTGTATGACCTTAACACCATTCAAAAGATTGAAATAAGCTTTACTCAACCCAACTGGGATTACATGATGGACACGGCCAAATATGGTGCGCAGGGCTACCTGATGTCGGAATGGGTAAAAGTGAACGGCGTACAATTTGACAGTGCCGGCGTAAAATACAAAGGGACCAGCTCGTACGATTCGACTTACGTTAAGAATCCGCTGCACATCTCCTTAGATGAATTCAAGGACCAGTCGTACGAGGGTATCACAAGCATCAAACTGGCCAATTGTTATGCCGATCCGTCGATGATCAGGGAGGTGTTGTCATACCATATCCTCCAGGATTATATGGATTGCCCGCGCTCCAATTTCGCACAGGTATACATCAATGGCGTTTACTACGGGTTGTACTCCAATGATGAGAGCATCAATAAAAAGTTCTGCTCAAACCATTTCTATTCTTCAAAGAATACCTTCATTAAATGCAGTCCGGTGACGGCAGGACCTTATTCCAGGAGCAACCTCAAATACATTTCATCCGACAGCAGCGATTACTTTGATTTGTACGAGATGGAGTCGGACTATGGCTGGAATGACCTGGTGGCCGTATGCGATACCATCACCAACTATCCTTCATCCGTTCCCTCCATGCTTGACATGGACAGGGCCATCTGGATGCTGGCATTCAATAATGTGCTTGTCAATTTAGACAGTTACTCAGGATGGTTCTCGCAGAATCATTATTTATATGAGGACAACACAAAGCATTTCAACTCCATTGTATGGGATCTGAACATGTCGCTGGGCGGTTTTCCTTTTGCGGGCTCCCAGGGTGGCGGCAGCGGCAGCCTGACGGTTCCTGACATGCAGCAGCTCACGCCCCTGCTGCATGCCTCCGACAATGACTGGCCCCTGATCAATGTGATACTTGGTGATCAGGAATACATGAAAATGTATATTGCTCATATGCGCACGCTGGTGGCGGAGAACTTCGTTAACGGGTATTATCAGACCGTAGCGGCACAGCTTCAGGCACTGATCGACACCGCCGTGCAATCCGACACGAATAAATTCTTTTCCTATGACGATTTCCTGAACGGTATGACCTCCGACGTCCCCTTCGCAAGCTATGTCATCCCGGGTATAGGCACTCTGATGGAGGCCAGGACGACTTACCTGCTGTCAACACCTGAATTTCTCAGCCCGCCACCTCTCATTACGGATGTCACACCCGGTGATCCTGAACCTTTTTACAACAGCGAGGTGACCATCACGGCTCATGTGACCAATACCAACTCGGATGCGGTCCGGTTAGGTCTTCGTCTGGATATGTCCGGAAAGTTTTCCCGGATGCTCATGTATGATGACGGTGAACATAATGACGGCCTGGCCGGTGACGATGTCTACGGCGTAACATTCATCCTGAATGCACTCCAGGCTCAATATTATGTTTACGCTGAGAATGATGATGCCTGCGCATTCGCACCTGAACGCGCCGAACATGAATATTATACCTTACAGGCTCAGCTTCCGGTGGTATCGCCGGGCGATGTTCTGATCAATGAGTTCCTGGCCAAGAATGAGAACGACACCGTCAATGAATACGGCAACCATGAGGACTGGATCGAATTGTACAATACAACGGGTAGCCCGGTCGACCTTTTTGGGTTGTATCTCTCTGACGACTTCAGCAACCCGACAAAATTCGCCTTCCCTGAGAATACCATCATTGAACCCGGCAGCTACCTACCCATTTGGGCCGATGAAGAGAACAGCACGTCATCCTATATCCACTGCAATTTCAAGCTCTCAGCCGGTGGTGAGGAGATCATATTAAGTGACGGTGCGGAGACAGTCATTGACAGCACGTCGTTCGGGCCGCAGACCGCGGATGTTTCGACCGGCAGATGCCCTGATGGCAGCGGCGCATTTGTGGCACTCACCACGCCGACCTTTAACAGCGCCAACGCCTGTCCCTCGGGATTTGACAGCTTTATCGCTGAAGGAACTGAACTCAAAGTGTATCCGAATCCCACCCATGAGAGGATAACCGTCGTCCTGAATCAGGAAGGTGACTTTACCGTAGAATTACTCGGTACCGGAGGTACTGTTCTGGCGGCCACGAAGTTTACAAACAGGATGGCACAATTCAATACTGCCGGTTTCCCGACAGGTCTTTACATGATCATGGTAAAAAATAATTCCGGCACGATCGAACAGACGGCAAAGATACTGGTGATGAAATAAAAGACCTCCGGATATACGACTGCCTGAACTTCAGCCGTCGATCCGGTAGAAACCCTGATTTTCTTCACGCGATTTTTATAAGGCGGAAATGGGGCACGGAGAGATCATTGTTCAATTGTTTAGCTCTAAATATCTCTCTACGTAACTTCGTATTTCGTTACATCGTTACATCGTATTTCGTCACCTCGGCCCCATCGACAATCGTCCAATCATGGACCGGTCCGAAATTCATAAAACGGAACTGCTGAGAATTTATATTTTTTTGATTGTTAGTTGAGTAGATTATGTTTTGGTGATTTTAATCTGTGAGTTGGTGAGATTTTTTTACTGAGTAAAAGAGATCAAGCACTCGAATTTTAAAAGAATTGATTATATTTGCGATCTGCTACAAAAATCGTAGTTAATTGCAAATGAAATAATATAATTTTGTACTTTGAACAACTATAAATATCTGGAAGAATTTCTTTATAGACTTCAGTCTGTGGGGAGGTACGCCTTCACCCTTGAAGAGATAAAATCAGCGTTTGACGCTTCTGATAGAGCCATAAACCAGGCTCTGTTCAGAATGAAGAAAAAAGGAACCATAGCTCAAATACGTAAAGGTTTTTATGTCATTATCACCCCGGAATATTCTGCTGGCGGCATGTTGCCTGTGACCATGTTTATTGATGATCTGATGAAATCGCTCGGCAGGAAATATTATCTGGGTCTTTTTACCGCTGCTGCCTTGCATGGAGCTGCCCACCAGCAGCCGATGACTTCATGGGTTGTGACCGGTAAACCGGCTCTCCGCTCTGTGGTGAATAAAAAGCTATCGATTCATTTCCTTGTCAAAAAAGAATGGGCGGACGACGATATTATTGATATTAAATCCAGTGCAGGTTATATTAAGGTTTCATCACCCGGATTAACAGCACTCGATTTATTGTTTTATGGATCCAGGCTTAGCATGAATAGCATATTTACTGTTTTGCAAGAGCTGACTGATGAAATGAAGGTCTCCGATTTGATAAGGGCTGCAAAAAATTTTCCCCAAACTGCCTCATTGCAACGCCTTGGTTTTTTGCTTGATAAGATACCTGGTAATAAAAAAAGAAGTGAGGCATTGTTCAATCTGCTTAAAGACAAAAGACCCAATATGATCCCATTGGTATCCAGCAATGAAAAAAAAGGCGAGAAAAATAAAAAGTGGAAGGTCATCATTAATTTTAATGTTGAAGGTGATCTATGATACCCCGCCGTTATATTGAAGAATGGAAAGCCCATGCCAAATGGCCTGAAGAAGCTCAGGTAGAACAGGATATGATTATCGAAAGAGCACTAATCCATATTTTTAGTGATGATTATTTGAATCAAAGACTGGCTTTCAGAGGCGGTACGGCCATACATAAGTTATTCATTCAACCCCAAGTCAGGTATTCGGAAGATATTGACTTGGTTCAGCTTGACCCCGAACCTATAAAAGAAATATTGGGAAGGATACAAAATGCGCTTTCTTTTATCGGAAAAAGCAATATCACTCAGACTTCCAGAAGTAATAAGGTATTTTTCAGGTTTTATTCCGAGATGCCACCGGTAATCAGGCTCAGACTTAAAATTGAGGTTAATACCAGAGAACATTTTCATGTCTACGATCTTGACTGGAAGAAAATGGTCCTGAAATCAGGATGGTATCAGGGGGAATCTGTCATTGTAACTTATGAATTGAGTGAGTTGCTTGGAACTAAACTCAGGGCGCTATACCAACGCAAAAAGGGACGTGATCTGTTTGATTTGTATTGGGCAATGACCAGGGGTTCAGTCGATTTTGACAAAATAGTGAAAGCTTACAGGCAATATATAAACTTTACCGATCACATGCCTGCCAAATCTGTCTATCTCAAAAATCTTGAAGACAAAATAAAGGATCCGCAATTTTTGCGAGATACAGATACTCTTTTGGTGCCGGGAACGGAATACAATTATATGGAGGCATATCAATTGGTTAAAGAGAGTATAATTGACATCATGGAATAAATTAATGACTTCAGTGCTGGAAGGCATCACTGTTAATTGGTCCATTGTTTCATGGTTCAATTGTTCCGTTGTTAAAGAGATTGTTATATTGTCATAGTGTTATATTGTTGGGAGGCGGGGTTGCGGTGAGGGACGACATCCGTAAATTTGAAAATAGTTTTTCGTATATCAGGCTTTTAATATAATGTTATCCCAATCTTCGCGGATCCCCGTGCAAGCGGGGATCTTGTCAAATCCGGTAAAACAACTGCCTGATCTGCTATTTTTGACCCCGCTGAAACCCTGATTTTCTTCACGCGATTTTTATAAGGCGGAAATGGGGCACGGAGAGATCATTGTTCAAATGTTCTATTGTTCAATTGTTGAGCTCTAAATATCTCTCTACGTAACTTCGTATTTCGTTACATCGTTACATCGTATTTCGTCACCTCGGCCCCATCGCCGTGTCGCCCCATCGACAATCGTCCAATCATTGACAGTCCGTCCTATTTTCCTGCCAGTATCTGATACGCTTCAGCATTGGTCAGTGCGAACAACATCTCGGCCAGATCGACCATTTTCCGTTGTGTTATCAATCGTCTGAAGCGGTGCAGCTCCGCCCCTGAAGGCTTACCGATATATTTCTTAAGGAGCTTGTAATAATCCCTCGTTGTATCATCCAACCCCACTGGCAGATCAAAATCATATGTCTTTAGTCCGTCTGAGCTGAGAGCGCTCGTATTTTTTGACAGGAGACCGTAAAACACGGGATCGATATCTTCCGTCGCCTTTTGAAAATCCTTAAACTCTATTCGCGTCAGGATACTGTTATAAAATTCGTCAAATATTGCTTTATCATCCCGCAGCTCCTCCGACAAACCATTGTGATGACTTTTCCGGCTTATCCCTTTGTTTTTCAAAGACCTGATGTATTGTTTCTTTTTTGTAAGGATAGCACGACCGTTAATCATTTTGATCAATGCATGGTATTCCTGTTCTTTCAACCTGTATTTGGGATTATCCAGGAAGGGAAGGATCGCAATGAAAAGATTTATATCTTTCAGATCAGGAAAGGTGGCGGAAATGGATTCCTTTGATGGGAAAAATTTCCGTACCCTGTAACATCTGCTTTGAAACGCATAACTGATATAGCTGTGTTGGATGATACCGGGATTCTGCTCCGATTTCCCATATATTTCCATAAAAAGGCGATAGGGGTAAATAGCATGTTCATCGATATATTTCTTCAGTATTTCTCCTGTTTCCCACATGATATGTAATGCCCCGGTGGCCTCCGAACCGGCAATGTACCTCTTATATGCCACCGATAAAGAAGAAATCATTTGAATGATACGATCCGTTTCTTTCATGATTCGATATCGGAAAGGTTTCTGTCATTGAGGTCTTTCAACAGGTCTTCAAACCGGTAAATAAAGTTGACTAAGTCGCTGAACAGATGCTTGCCATAAGCGGGAGGGCCATGCCTGCTGTGAAATTTATCCTTGTAATGAACCGTTATCTCTCCGGCCAGGTAAGTGATCAGTCGTTGTGTGATGAGCTGTTCTCCTTTTCTGTTGACATACACCCTTGCCATGAATTCAGGATGTTTCCTGAATATCTCGATGGTATCATCGATCAATCTCGATTTCTCCGGCTGGTTGGTGATGATGTTTATGTCGGGATCTCTTTCGACGATTCGGATATTGAACCCGCTTTGAGCCTGTCTTGTCCCTGTCGCATCCGGCCGTGTTACGTTGTTCTCCTCATATTCCGCTCCTTCAGGTTCGTCAGCGGGGATATCTGGTTCACCCGGTTGTTCCTTTCCTTCGTCACTCCCGGGTTCATCATCGGGAGTTTCTGCATTTTGTTTTTCAATCTCCTGTTCATCCGGGAAAAGCTGCAGAACAGTGTCGCCGGAATGTGTCTCCGATTGTTTCAGGCTTAGATCGTCACCGTCGACATAATCCGTCCTGAAACGCATGGCGTCAGATTTGGCCAGCTTCGACAAAGCCTTGTTCAGGTAATCCTCCAGGGCCTTATAATGACGTTGGGCCGACCTTTTATTGATGTCTTCGATAAAAGCCTCGATGAGGGGTTCCAGCTCGATGAGCTCATTGAAGATAGCCCTCGATTTCTGAGTGTTCTTGAAGTCATTTCGGGCTAGGGTTGGTTCAAGATGCGATTTCAAATCGATGTAACCAGTGAGGTTGGGATGGTTCCAAATATCACTTTTATGACATGAGCGGAAAGCCCTGATATCTTTTATCTCACCTATCCTTCTTCCTTTCATGATAAAGATGGGAGGCTTGTTCAACACCTTTCCTTTTGTCAATTTGAGAAAGATCAGGATAGGAGGGGTGATCTCAATTTTATAGGTCTGTGTCTGCCGCCGTCCTTTATGATAGGTAAGCTGTGAAATGTTGGCTTTATAGTCATCGCCTTCAATAGCCTCATAATGATAAGGCCGGCAGCGGTGCCGTTGTCCCGATTCACTTAGGATGGAGACGGCCAGGTTGTCACGTGCCATAACCAAACTGTCCGTTGGTCCAGGGCTGTGCTTTTTTATCCGAGTCGCCGATGCTTTGAACCACTTTCTTCAGGTTGGTGATGCCGGTGCAGTTGTCGCGAATAATGACGCGACCGTTTTTGTATGACTTACCGTCGATGATGACCTCAATAATGATCTTTCGTTTGTACGCATTATTTTTTTCGTCGTAGAGCGCCTCCGCACTGTCTATCGAATTATCAATATATTCGAGTATTATCCGGTTCACATCGTTATAGAGGCTGGCAATATTCGGAATTAGACGGGGAGATATATGCAGGCTGATGGGCATGGGATGATTATTATTTTAAAGATAGTTTTTCTACCGGAAAAGGTAATCCGGATTTACTTAGTTTTCTGGCCTGAGGACTATTTCTTAATATTGTAACATTACCAGATGCGATCCAATGATAGGGATTTGACTGATGAGTAATATTTTTTAAATCTTTACCTATCAGTTTAAGCCAGTTCTTCAACCATTGAAGTTTATTTAACATAGTAGCAATTTCATTTGTAGTGGCCGGATGCACTTCTATGAAATGGATTTTTGTGTTGTAGCATAAGATGTAATCCCACCTGTTAGTATCCGGGTATTGTCGTTTCAGGCATTCGTCCAGATTAATGCTTCCACAGAGTTTTCGTGTGTTATCTATTTCAATCCTAATCGAATCAGTACCCAAACCCTGCATTCCCGCTTGATAGCAATGACCTATGGCACCTATACTTTCAGCGATATGACGGAATGTCATTTTACTCAGAATAAAGTTTGGAGATTATATCCGACACCCGGCTGCTAAATGACGATAAACCACCCCACTCTGATTCAGCCGCGTCAGGATGGGAAGGATCCAGCGATGAAATGTCTTTTACAATCACCCCTTCATCCTTTCTGTCAAAATAGAAGGTTTTGAATTTGCATTTTCCCAGTACATCTTCGAATACTTTTCGGATTGTCGGTTGTTTATCGATGTCAAGAGTTTAAAAAGTATATCTGCACTTCCCCGGCTGTTTTTCTGAATATTCGTGATAGCCCAGCAAAGCTCCAGAATAACGGGTGAATGGGTTGAAATAATGACTTTATACTTTCTCGTGATCAGTTCAAGAAATGTCAATAATAGTGATTGAATTGCCAAGGGATGTAATCCCATTTCCGGTTCCTCAATGACGACCCATTCAATATCCTTTTCTTTTGTTTTTCTACCTGAAGGCATAAGCGAGTACAATCCAAGCAGGAGAGGCATGAATTCTCTTTGCCCTGCCGACCATACCAAATAAGGAAGATTATAACCTTCTATATTTAGCATTATTCTCTTTTTAATGCTTTTGTCTAATTCGACTTTTGCATTGAAAAAGATACTTTCGTTCAGTTTATCTCTGAAAGATTTTTTCATCCGTCCCTCCTGGGGGAAAATACTACCGGAATTTCTGGAACCTATTCCTGATTCCATATGTAACCGTAAGTCTTCACTGAAATGTTTGACAATATAAGGATCTTGCATTTCGAAGTTTAAATAATTACGGGGCCAACCATTTTGCATGGTTATTACTCTTTGCGCAGGGATTAAGAAAATTTTCTCTGTACTAACTTTTTTTTGTCTTAATAGCGATTCAATGGAATATTTCGTATTATCACTTTGAATATTTGTATCAGGTTTAATAATCCCCTCCATTCCTTCACCAAAGTATAAATTCAAGAAATCTTTATAATTGTTCCAGTTAAATCCAAATTTTTTTATCGTTTCTTTAATATCCACACAATCAATAACGAGCTTCATCATTTGAAGAAAGATGCTTTTACCGCTTGCCTGGGGACCGACCAAAACGGTAAAGTCACCAAATGTGACTTCGGCTTCCTTTATCTGGCCAAGATTTTCAATTCTTAAGGTTTTCATCGTTCAATATTTTGCTTAGATATCGACATTTTTTAAATCCCGTGGTAAAATATTTTCGAAGGTATGAAAATTTCAAAAAAATGAGACATTGTGGTTGGCGTATTGTGTTGTTATCAGAATTCTTAATATTTTTAAACCGCAGTTACTTTAAGGATCAATTATATATTTTGAATTATGTCAAAGAAGCACTTAACACCCTCTGTTTCGCCCTCTGTTTATTTACGCACGCGTGCCAGGTTGCTGCCGCTTGGCGAATGTTATATAAATAGGGATTGGCAAGGCAGCGGCATGGCTCTCATCGTGGTATCACGGCAACATGTGACCGGTCATTACACCTTTGCCGTCTTCCAGGTCGACCTGATGTGCCTGGGTGTCAAAGACGCTTTCTGGCGTTTTAACGAACCTCCGGGAGTCTTTAAGGAACTGTTGGATAGACAGAAAGAATTTTCCGAGCCGGATGATTTTTTAATGCCAGTTGATTATCCTCTGGTACACAATATCATCTATGGTGCCATTGAGTATGCCGATGAGCTTGGCTTCAGGCCACATAAGGATTTTGCCCTGGCCAGGTATATCCTGGAGGAGGACGATGACCGCATCGAACTCGTCAATGTGGAATTCGGAATGAATGGGATACCGGCCATTTTCCAGGGAAAAGAAAATTTCCCCGGACACATCATCGATGCGTTGAATAAAAGCGTCGGGAAAGGGAATTACTATATCCGCAATGAGGACGGTGATGTTCTTGAGGAACCGGATGATGAGGAAGAAGAAGAAGTTCCTAAGGATGAAGAAGAGGGAAGACCCTCCCTGATCAGGCAGATATCACATGATACCATTCAATATGATACGGAACGGTTGATGAAGTATCTTCAGGAGCAGAACTTCTCGACTCCTGAAGAGCTGAGAGCTTTCATGGAAAAAAACGTGATTGGCAGGCGCATCGAGGATATCATCCCTGAGAAAAAAGGAATGAAGACAGGTAAAGAGAAAGCCGAGGAATTGATGTCGAGGGCATACCGTAGTAACCCAAAGAAAGGTGTGGGCTTTGCGAAGCAGGCTCTTGAAAACGATCCTGAAAATATCAGGGCTCTTAATTACATGGCGGGAACAGAGAAGGATGATGAAAAATCCCTGGCATTGTATGCCAAAGCCGCTGAAATAGGGGAAAAGAAGCTGGGGAAAGACTTTTTTAAGGAGAACAGGGGCCATTTCTGGGACATGGTGGAGGCCAGGCCTTATATGACGGCCCGTCAGGGGATGGCCCAGTGCCTTAATGAAATGGGAAAGTGGGAGGAAGCGGTTGACATTATGCAGGAAATGCTAATCCTCAATCCCAACGATAACCAGGGGGTGAGGTATGACTTGTCGACATTGCTTCTGTATAATAAACAATACAATGCTTTTTACCGGTTGTACAGAACATATAATGATGATTGGTCGGCTGCCTGGCTGTATAATTATGCCTATTATCTTTTTATAAGATATGGGCCTGACAGAAAGGCCGTTGAGGCCCTTCAAAAGGCCTATCAGGCCAATAAGTACGTGATTGAAATCCTGACAGGAAAGAGCAAACCACCCAAAAAAGTGATGGAATATTACAAACCTGGTCAGAAAGATGAAGCCGCTTATTACCTGTTTGATAATTTCAAACTGTGGAGAGAAACGCCCGGGGCGATGGAATGGATCGGTGACTGGAGGTCCTCAGCCGGATAATCCACTGAAAATGAGATTCCGGCCGCCTGCCGGATGAGGGATTATGGTTCCATGGTTCAATTGTTCTATTGTTAAACTCTAATAATCTCTCTCCGCATCTTCGAATTTCGCTACATCGTTACATCGTTACACCGTTACATCGTATTTCGTTATCTCTGCCCCATCGACAATCGTCCAATCATTACGACACCGGTGCTCCATCGGCAAAGGAGATAAGAACCCATCATCTTGATTTGTCTTCTTTTTTATATTACCTTTACATCCATAATTACCCTTTGTTTTCGCCCAATCCAACGTAGCGCACCGATGCGTCCGGACCGGCCATTGCGAAAGCAAACTACCGTAAGGTGCACCCATTATTCGTTCAGGCTATCTGTTCATTTTTTTATGTCTAACTAAATTCATCTCGCCATGAACCCGCAAATTAAAGACTTGTACGACTTTGCATTGGATAATGCAAAAAGGAGCATCGACTGGTATACTAAAAACAGTAAACCAAAACGAAGATTCTCCAAGATCTCCAGATGGTATTCCATTATTATCCTGGGCCTGGCTTCGGTCGCTCCCATACTGAAAGCCACAGGCATCATCAAAGGCGCCTTTGACATCTCATCATGGGGTTACCTGTTACTGGCCATAGCCGGTATTTTAATGCTGCTGGACCGCTTTGGCGGCTTTTCCACCAGCTGGATGCGTTATATCACGGCCCAGCTGGAGATCGACAAAGCACAGGAGGCCTTCAGATTCAAATGGGCACAGAACACCTTCGGCCTCAACTGGGACACCCTCACCCCTGCCAAAGCCGTCGAGCTGCTGGGCCATATCGAGGCCTTCAACAGCAGCGTGAACATGATCATCGAGAATGAGACCAACGCATGGATAACCGAGTTCAAGAGCAACCTCACCGAGCTGCAGAGCATGATCAAGACCAGGACGGCCGAATACATGAAGACGATAGAAGAGAAGAAGACGGCGGAAGCCGAGATAAAAAAGCAACGTTACGTCATCGCCCAGATCGACAACAAAAGCAACCTGGGCTTCATCGAATTGAAGCTCACCTCACCCGACGGAGAGGAGTATGTCATGCATCCCGGCAGGATGCAGAAAACGGAGATATTCAAAGACCTCAAACCGGTCCGTTACATCATGGATATCACGGCTAAGAAGGACCCGAAGGCTGCCGCTGAGGTCATAGACAAAAAGATGATCGACCTGACCGGAAAGGACCAGGAAGAGGTCAGGCTGAAATTCTAAAGAGCTTAAGGTTTGATAGTCTCAACGGAAGATTTCATTTCACTAGAGTTACGGTTATGGCTAAACTCGACATTCTTAAAATTGGCGAAGTATTGAAAGACTTCACCGGGAAAAAACTGAAGGACCATCATGGTGACCTGATTAAATTCAACCTCAAGCTGGTTTTGTAGAAGCTGAGGTCGGGTGCAGGAGGCATCATGCTGCAGAATTATCTGAACGAGAAAGAGCTGACCAAGGTGCAGGCGTGGGGATTTACTTTTTCCTTTGGGACGATCATGAGCGTGGAGAGCAGGATAAGAAAGAAAGCAAGTTTACCATCACGGAGAAATTCGACGGGCAGAAGAAGGTGGCCTTCACCGGTGGCCGAAGCTACGACGGACACATAGGAGGCAATAAATGGCGGTGGGGAGCCCTGCTCAGCACCCAGATGAACTCTTTTGTGATGAACCCCCGGATGAATGACTTTGAATACGGGTTGCATCTCTTCTGTGAGCAGACGGAGAAGAAATCGAAAGAATCGGAGATACGTGAGCTCGTCGACCAGGCCATCCTCTGGAAGGCTGCACAACCGGGCGAATTCATGGATCTCTCACGTGATTTGTTTGAACAGCTCAAAGATGCGGACAGTGTCACTTACTCAAGCCAGATCATCGTACGGCACCAGGCCTTCATCAACCTGATCCCATCCTTGTCGCAACGTAATAATAAGGTTTTAGCAAGATATTTTGCCGCTGCCACCGATTTTGTCGACTATCTTGATATCAGGAACCGTATTTTGGACCGTGAAGAGAGGTATACCTCCTTATGGTGTGATTATTTTGACAACCCTGATAAAAGCTATGACGTTATGGCATCGTGGGCGCAATCGAAACTGCGAAGGTATTCAAACCGACTTGCCGCATGGGAAGGCGATTACCGGGGAAATGACTCGACTTCTGCCGGCCTCATTCGGCTGAATGGGCCGAATGCGTCACTGAAGAGTTACTTTGAAGGAGCTATGCTCTTAAATTGTGGTATCGTAAAAGCATTACCTTATCAACAGGTTTTAGAAAAGGCCTTTAATCAGATTCAAGTATTTTGGTCACAACAGCTCCACATCCGGGCCCTTGGACGGTATATCGTGGAGATGGCTTCCGAACAGGGCATCGATGAAGGGATTGAACGGATATTCACCGTCACATATAAGAAGAACGGGAGGGAGGAGGTGATCAATTTGACGCATGGGCTGTAGATGATGGTGGGATCCCATCCGCCTGCCGGATGGAATTCCGGTTTCTTAGCCCAATGTTCTATGGTTCAATTCTCAATTGTTAAAAATGGTTAGTGAGATAATCCGGAGGAAATTTAAAGGATTATTGCATGGATGGCTTTGTTGTGTCATTTAATTTTTCAAATGCCTTATAGATTTTGGAATAAGATCCATTACCGGAACAGGACTTCTTCGCCCTGGTCATGGCCTTTTTTATACTGCCTTTCTCTATCGACATGTCTCTTACCCAATTTTCTTTCTCGAGAAAATCCTTTGTCTTGGCGTAATCCGGAATAAATTTGACTAATTCATTTATAGTTTGCTCACTGTGATGGAAATTTGGGTATGTTTCTTTAAAATGAAGCAGAAACCAATATTCAATGGAAGGCATGCTATCGCAAAATATAATCCCTTTGTTATTTCTATATTTATGTTGAATCTTGACTAATTTTTCATTCTCTTTTTGATTACGTGATGACACATCCTTGTCAAACACGTATATTACAGTAATTTTTGCACTCAGCAGTTTTTCTTTTTTTATTCTTTTATCAAAATCACTGATGCTTTGATTATCAAAGAAATGTGGTTTGATTGTACAAGTATATCTAAATAATCTTTTTAAGTGAGTGAAGTAATATTGTTCCGTGGGACCCTCCCCCAAAATATATATTCCTGGTTTTGGCTGTCTAAATTTTTGTTTTCGGCCCCCATGTTAAATACTCTTAGATATTCGGTACAGCTCCAAATTTACCGTATTTATAGGCTTTTTGCAAAGAGCTGATCCTGCCAGTGCCTTTGAAGTCGGATAGTGAGTACAGTTCGGTTGAACCGTCTTTTCTTTTGTTAGTGAACCAAATATTGTCCTTACGCAGCAGATCTTCTTCTTCCAATAAACCGTCATAATGTGTCGTAAACAGTAACTGTGAGGTTTCCGACCGTTTGAGGAAATGTTCAATGATAAATTCGATAAGTTTGGGATGGATGGAGGTATCGATTTCATCAACAGACAGAAATGCGTTTTGATTTATTGCCTGAATGATGGTGCCGGCAAGTCCCATGGTGCGCATGGTTCCCCTGGATTCAAGAGTTTCTGGCAAATCATAATTACAGGCCTCCCCCTCTTTATTCCATATTTTATGATTAAAATTAATCGACGAAACCAATAGTATCCCTTCTTTTTGTAATTTTTCAAGCGCATCTGCCGGCATCTTGAATTTTTCAAAGAATGAAATCAAAGCTTCAGGAACCGGTTTTTCTTTAGATTTAATATCGATCCCACTAATATTGAAATCTGCTTCTGACAGGTATTTCAAGATGTCATCTTTCAATAAACTGTTCTTTAAAAGTAATTTCTTTGTATCAGCTTCCATTGACGAAGTTTCGGGCCCAATCTTGCCTATAATATGATATTTCATCCAATCAACAACTGCATCCATTTCAGCAACCTGTACATTTACTTTATTGTATGCTGCAAAAAGAGACATGTTGCTAAGGCACTTGACTTTTATTTCTTTTTCGGCAACAGGGTCTATTTTGAATTTCCTGTTAAATCTTATGTTTGAAACACCCTTATCATTCTTTCTTGAAAATATTTCTGCAGGTTGTGCTCCGGGATAATTGACCAGGGTTTCGGAAATGACTTCTGAATCTGTTAATCTGAGAGAATAAACATATTTTTGAATATTGATGAAAAAGATCAGCGAAAATTCTGAAGGTTCGTTTCTGGAAGTGTCATCAAGTAAAAAAGGGATTAGGCCGGTCTTTTCATCTTTATTTTCTGTCGATTTGAACCAAAATCGATACATAAAACCGAACGCCTCCAGAAGGTTACTTTTTCCCGATGCATTGGCCCCATACACCATTCCAAGCTTTAGTATTCTGATACCCGGCTTTA
>Ga0172366_10000399_pt1 | contig 30726 bp, 32 predicted proteins | sample LakKivSesite69cm_FD_114533 | JGI IMG/M metagenome (GOLD analysis project Ga0172366, IMG submission 114533) | Sediment microbial communities from Lake Kivu, Rwanda - Sediment site 69cm | ecosystem: Environmental > Aquatic > Freshwater > Lake > Sediment | place: Rwanda: Western Province, Lake...
ACGAATTCTTGAATTGATTGTCTTGGAGGCATTTTGGGTTCTTCAGCAGGATAACCTAAGGTTATAATTGCACAAGGTCTTACGTATTCAGGACATCCGAGTAGTCTGGCTACAACTACTTCAGAGAAAGCACCTACCCAACATGCACCTAGTTCTAACGCCTCTGCCATAAGAAGAATATTTTCAATCGCAGCTGCTACAGATTGTATTCCATAGAGCCTTGCTCCCCTTTCTCCATAAACAGCTGCTGCTAATCTCATGTTTATGCAAGCTACAATAAGGACAGGAGCTTCCAGCATCCAGTTTTGATTATAAGAAGCTGACACCACGTCTTTTTTAGTATCTTCATTTCTAACAACTATGAACTCCCATGGTTGGTAATTGCCTGTAGAAGGAGCGTGTCTAGCAGCTTCAAAAATCCATTCTAAAATTTTATCTGGTACTTCTTTCTTCAGATATTTCCTAACAGACCTTCTTTTTTTGATTATTTTTGATAAAGTTTCACAAACTTCTGGTTGAATAGGTTCATCAGGATTTTCTATAGTACTTGTTTCTTTTCCAAATTTTTTTATAATGTCAAATGGCATAAAAATTAATTGTTTTAACAGCTTAAAATAACTAACTTTTATTTATTGTTAAGCTATATTCTTTTATATGGAATATTTAAAATTAGCAGAAGTTTATGAAAAATTAGAAAGCAAGTCTGGAAAGCTTGAAAAGACCCATATTGTTTCTAAAATTTTAGTTGAAGCGCCAAAGGAACTTTTATCTAAGATAGTTTTACTGATAAATGGTAGGGTATTTCCATCTTGGAGTGAAGAAGAGTTAGGAGTTGCAAATCAGTTGATGATAAAAGCAATTTCAAAATCTTACGGTATTAGTGAAAATGATGTTGTTAAAAACTTCAAGAAAACAGGCGATTTAGGAATAACTGTTGAAGAGTTGTCAACTAAGAGAAAGCAAATTACTTTAGGTAGAAAAAACCTAACCATCGACAAAGTCTTTGAAAATATACAATTAATATCAAAACAAGTTGGTAGCAGGTCCCAAGAAAGAAAACTGAATTTAATTACAGAATTACTAATTCAAGCAAAATCAAAAGAGGCTAAATATATCGTTAGAACTATACTAGGAGAATTAAGGATTGGAGTTGCAGAGGGAATAGTGAGAGATGCTATTGCAGAATCTTTTAACATTTCACCAGAGGATGTGGAAAATGCTTGGTTCTTAAACCCTGATTATGGAGAGATAGCGCAGATTGCAAAAGAAAAGGGAGTAGAAGGCCTAAAGAAAGTTAAGATTGATTTAGGAAAACCTATAATGGTTCTGCTTGCAGAGAAAGCACCCTCTTTAGAAGATGCCATAAAATCTTTTGATAAGGTAGCTTTAGAATACAAGTATGATGGTGCCAGATTTTTGGTTCATAAGAAAGATGAAAAAATTTGGATATTTACAAGAAGGCTAGAGAATGTTACAAAAGCATTTCCTGAAGTAGCGGAACTTTGTAGAAAGAATCTAAAGGCTAGGGAATGTATAGTTGATGGAGAGTGTGTAGCAATAAATCCAAAAAATAAAAGACCAGTTCCTTTCCAGATGCTTTCTCAAAGGATAAAGAGAAAGTATGATATAGAAAAAATAATAAAAGAAATTCCAGTTGAACTAAACTTATTTGATATCATTTACTTAGAAGGTAAAGCTTTATTTGATCAGACTTTAGAGAAAAGAAGAGAGATTTTGAAAAACATAGTTAAAACAGTCCCTGGGAAAATTCAATTGGCAAAACAATTGATTACAAGCAACATTAAGGAAGCAGATACTTTCTACAAAGAAGCTTTGAAAGCAGGGCATGAAGGATTAATTGTGAAGAATCTTGAAGCAAAATATCAATCTGGAAGAAGAGTTGCTGGCGGATGGCTTAAAGTAAAACCAGTTATGGAAAGTTTGGATTTAGTTATAACTGGAGCTACTTGGGGAACAGGCAAAAGAGCTGGTTTTCTAGGCTCTTATATATTAAGCTGTAGAGACCCAGATACAGGCAAGTTCTTGGAATGTGGTATGCTAGGAACAGGAGTAAAAGAGAAGAAAACCAACGTGGAAGACGTAACCTTGCAGGATATGACTAAATTATTAAAACCAAATATAGAATTTGAAAAAGGCAATGAAGTAAAAATAAAACCAAAAATTGTTATTGAAGTTGCTTATGAAGAGATACAGAAAAGTCCGACTTATTCTTCCGGTTATGCTTTAAGATTTCCGAGGTTCATTAGAATCAGGATAGATAAAGGAGCTGACGAAACTGATACAACTCAAAGAATAGCCACTTTATTCGAAGTGCAAAAGGGTAAAAAGCCTCTAAAAGATTAACTCGGCTACAATAGTTAATTTTATATATCTTTTTAATAATTTAGAATTATGAAAACAGCATCTATCCCTAAAGAAGATGAGATATCTAGAAGATTAAGAGAAGATAATTATTGTAGAGAAGTTCTTTTTGACCTAGTTTCAAGTTTTGGTTATGGACAACAAGCATTTAATAAACCTGGTTATGTTGCTTCTTTGTTAGATAAATTTCGTGATAAACCCAGATCTGAAAGTCAAAAAAGAATTGAAGATGCTTTTGAGTTTTATGAAAAGTACGGCCTTGTTACAGTAACTGAAAAAGAAATTGATATTAATAAAGAAAAAGTTCAAAAATACCTTCCAAGAAATTTACGTTCTTAATCAACTTTTTTTGGAATTCTGTTTTCTAAATCTATTATCTGCCAATCCTTGTAGTTTAATTTAACTGCTAAGATAGGTTTTGCCTTGCAAGATTTAGCAACCCTTATAAGTTCGTTTAATTGATTCAGATGACTTTTGGAATAATAAGCTTTTTTCTTGGATTTGCACTCTATAAATTGTACTTTACCATTTTTAACAGCTACCAAGTCACAAATAGCTTCCTCTTTTAACCCAGAACCAGCTACCCTATGAACAACAAATCCTTTTTTAGTTAGAAATTCTAATAGCTCCCTTTCCCTTCTAGAGCCCTTTGAACTTTTTGGCATATAATTTTATTCTTTCGAGTAACTTATAAATCATAGAAAGACCCAACCCGTCACTCCTGAGCCGTTGGGTCAAAATTATTGTCCATAAGGACAAAAAAATATTGAAATAGCCTATTTAAAAATTTTTTTATTCTAAAGAATATGTGTTAAGTTATCGGGTGGTGGGACATTAAGTTTATAAATCTTCTGAATTTTGAAAAAATAGTAAGTTTTTGATGTTTTTATAATTTAAGAACTCAAATCATAATATATTTAATGGTGTTTAAATGAAACCAGCATTTTTGTTAATAGTCTTATTTTTAATAACTCAGTTTCTAGGGCTATATGTAGGAACTCAATATCTTCAGGCTATAAAAATTGGAATAGCATCTCCTGCTTTGGAAAATCCAGAAAGCATACAAACCTCTTTTTACCTATTCGGATACATTATAGTGACAACCATAGGAATCTTAATTCTTATTAGGTTCAAAAAATCAGTTATAAGAATTCTAGAAGCTTTTGTAATTTTTACCGCATCTTGGCTTACTTTCGATTTTATATTGCCATTAGAAATTTTTTATTTTTCATTAGGTTTCTTTTTAGCTTTAGCATTAACGGCCTGGAAAATGTTTAAGCCAAGCATATTAAATCAGAATATTGCAGCCGTAGTCTCTGGATCAGGCGTCGGGGCTTTGCTTGGGGCTTCTCTTGGAGTTTTACCAGCAGTAGTTTTTATGCTAATATTATCTGTTTATGATTTTGTTTCGGTTTTTATTACAAAACACATGGTTACTATGGCCAAAGCGCTAACGGAAAGACCAAGTGCTTTTACTGTTGCGGCTCCGCCTAACCTTAAAGCTTTAACTTATACCAGTTTTAAAAAATCCAGAAAAAAAGCCAAGAAAATACATGTATTTCAGCTGGGTGTGGGTGATATGGTTATGCCTCTAATGTTTTCAGTTTCAGTGTTAAACAGGTTTAGTATAATAAATTCGTTAGGAGCTATTTTAGGGTCAACCTTAGCACTATTGGGCTTGATTTATTTCATGAGTAAGAAACCAAGACCACTACCAGCCTTACCTTTTATAACCTTTGGAACGTTTGCTGGATTTATACTTTCTTTTATGTTATGAATATTGCATTTATAAACTTCTTAGTTCATTATTAAAAATGATATTATGAACATAAGTGAATTAAAACCAGGTATGAATAACGTAAACATAAAAGCTAAGATATCAGAGTTGAAAGAACCAAGAGAAATCATGACAAAATTTGGAACTACCATAGATTTAACTGAAGCTACTTTAGAAGACGAGTCTGGCACTATAAGATTAGCCTTATGGGGAAAACAATCTGAAGGACTAGAAGAAGGACAGGAAGTAGAAGTGGTAGGCGGATTTACAAAAGAATTCAGAGATGAGATACAATTAGGAATTGGTAAAACTGGTTCTATAAAAACTGTTTAAGTCCTTATCGATGTTATTTTCATATCAAACGATTGGTACAGACAGTTTGCTTATAAAGGCAATCATGTTATATTGATATAACCTGTCAAAGTCTAGGATTTCCTGTTTTGGTTTTTGCAGCATGATGGAAGTAAATTCTAAATTTGATTTTGTTCTTGTCACAAAACTCTCTTATTTCTTTTTCTATTTCATACCAATATTTGCTGTTCTTTGAATAGATTTTATCATATTTCTTTATCAACTCTGGTTTGTTTCTCTTTAAAAATCTATAAATGTTGTCCTTAATAGAAGGATACAAGTTCAGATTTTCAAACCAATATTCGTCTATAAAACTCCTTGTTTTATTTATTATCTGTTTCCAGTTTGTTATCTCTGGCAAAAGTGGAGATATAAATATGACAGAATATATGCCTGTTCTGTGTAGCTTCTTTAATGCCTTTATTCTCCTGTCTAAAGACGGTGCTAATGGTTCCAACTCTCTTCTCATCTTATCATCCAAGCTAGACAAGGATATTGCCACCATAGAATGTTTAAATCTTTTGAGTAAATCTATGTCCCTGACAACTAAATCTGATTTGGTTAATATGTCTATGTGCGGTTGCAAAGGTATTAATTTTTTTAGTATCTTTCTTGTTAATTTGTATTTTTTATCAAGAGGTTGATAGCAATCTGTTACAGAACCAAGCGTTATATACTTCTTTTCGTATTTTTTATCCTTAATAAGGTCGTGTGCATTTATTTTCACATCTACAAATGAACCCCATGGTTCTTTATGCCCTGTAAATCTTTTCATGAATCTTGCATAGCAAAAGACGCATCCATGTTGGCATCCGATATAAGGATTTATTACATAATCTCCTTCTGGTAAGTTAGATTTTACTATTATTGATTTTGCTTTAATTTCTTTAACTTTCATTTAATCACTTAAAAATTGTTAAAGGAACCATAAAAAACTATCAGAAATATGTCACTGGCATATTTCTGAGAAAATGTTATAACATTTATTTAGAAGACTATACATATTTTTTATTAATTCTTAAAATCAAAGTAATTTATAAAAAAGGTTAATAAATGCAGTCAGTTAAAGATACTAAGGTAAATAGAAGAAAATGTTTTTGCCCAAGCTGTCCTAGCTTTAATAAAGACTGCAAAGGAGAAATTCTATATTGCAGCTTAGGAAAAAGTTCTTGTGATATTGATGCAAAAGGTTGTAAGTGTAGCGTATGTCCTGTTTTCATAGATAATAAATTAAAAGATTTTTATTTTTGTAACAAGGAAGAAGTTGGTCAAAGCAATATAATTATGCGAAAGAAAAGTTCTAAAGAAGATAATGAATTTTATCAAATGATAGTTGATATAAAAGACATGGCTGTCTCAGGGAATAGTGTTGTTCGTTCTATGGGATCGTTGAAAAAAATACCCTTTTCTTTAAATGATTTACATTTTGTTCCGGCACAGATTCACAAAATTCCATTAAACATAGAAGATAAAGTAAATACTGAAGTCGTTATAGGTCCTAAATCAGAAAAGCCTTTAAAAATTTCCTCCCCAATATTGATTTCTGGAATGAGTTTTGGTGCAGTCTCGAAAAAAGTTGGGCTAATTATTTCACAAACAGCTGCAAATTTAAAAATCGGTTTTAATTCAGGAGAAGGAGGGGTTATACCTGAAGAAATTCAAACTGCTTCAAAATATCTCATTACTCAATATGCTACCGGTAAATTTGGTATTGGCGATGATATTCTTAAACAATCTGCTGCAATTGAAATAAGATTTGGTCAAGGAGCATACCCAGGCAAAGGAAGCTATTTACCATTAGATAAAATAACTTCAGAGATTGTTAAGTTAAGAAGACTAAAAGAAGGAGAACCATCTTATTCCCCTGCTCATTATGATGATATGAAAACTCCAGAAGAGATTAGAAATAAAATAGTATATCTCAAGTCTCTCACAAAAGGAATTCCTATAGGCGCTAAAATTGGTTGTGGAAACATAGAAAGCGATATTAAAGTTCTAGTTGATGCTAATATAGATTTCATTGCACTTGATGGCTTTGGGGGCGGAACTGGGGCAACAGATTATTATGTAAGAGAGAATGTAGGAATACCAATCATTGCGGCAATTACCAGAGCTCACAAATTTTTGAAAAAACTTAACGCTAGGGATGATACTACTTTAATAGCTGGTGGTGGGCTAAGAACTTCTGCTGATTTTGCAAAATGTCTTGCTCTGGGAGCAGATGCTGTTTATATAGGAACTGCAGCTTTGATTGCCATTAATTGTCAACAATACAGAATCTGTCATACAGGTTTATGTCCTACAGGTATTGCTACTAACAACCCAGTCCTAGTCGAGCAACTTGATGTTAATGAAGGAGTAAGAAAGTTATCTAATTTCATAGAAGTTTCTACTAATGAAATTGCAAATCTTACAAGAATTGTAGGGAAGGATGATGTGAATAAACTTGATATAGATGACCTTGTATCTTTAAAAAAAGACCTTTCTGAAATTACTGATGTTAAATGGCTTGACGGAAACTAAAGTCGATTATTATTTAATTCTCCATTTAGTTATTATTAGCATTAAAAATGGCTGAGTAGTTCAGTAGGTAGAATGCCTGCCTGTTAAGCAGGAGGTCGCAAGTTCGAGTCTTGCCTCAGCCGCTTTAAGTGATTTGATGATTGATAGAAAAACAGTTGAACACGTTGCGAAAATATCAAGGATCAACCTTACTGACAAAGAGATTGAAAAATTCTCTAAAGAAATATCTGATGTTTTAAATTCATTCTCATTGTTAAAGGAGGTTGATACAAAAGATGTCAAACCATCCTTTCAACCAACTGAAATAAAAAATGTGATTAGGGAAGACATTGCCGAAGAATGTTTGTCACAAGATGAAGCTCTTTTGAATGCAGAACAAAAGGAAGATAAATTCTTCAGGGGACCAAGGTCTGTTTGATATGGATATTATTGAAGAATGCAAGAGAATAGATAAGAAATTGAATTGCTTTACAGCAATAGCTGATAAAATCGATAGAAAAATAGTTTTTTCTATTAAGGATTGCATATGCACCAAAGGAATGCTCTCAAGCGCTGGTAGCAGGATTCTACAAAATTATATTCCTGTCTTTGACGCAACTATTGTTGAAAAAATAAAAACAGTAGGTTCAATAATAGGTAAGACCTGTCAAGATGAGTTCGGTTTTGGAACTTTCTGTAAAAATACCTATAAAATTCCTAAGAATCCTTGGGATTTGGAAAGAAGTTGTGGTGGGAGCTCAGGTGGTGCGGCTTGCTTAACTGCTGCTCTAGATTATCCGCATATAGCTATTGGAGAATCAACTGGAGGTTCAATCTCTTGCCCTGCTGCATTCTGTGGAGTGATTGGTCTAACACCAACTTATGGTCTTGTTAGTAGGTATGGTTTGATAGATTATGCCAATTCCTTGGATAAGATAGGTGTTATTGCAAGAAGCGTTAAGGAGTGCGCTTTCGGTTTGACAGTAATTTCCGGTTATGATTCAAAAGATTCTACCAACTTAAACTTAAAACAGCAAGACTATACAAGGTTCTTGGAAGAAAATAAATTAAAGATAGGAATTCCAAGGGAATATTTTAACAACATAGATGAAAAAATCAATGAAAAGGTTTGGAATGCTATAAAAATTCTTGAAAAAATAGGATTTGAATACGAAGAAGTTTCCTTAGCCTATACGAAATATGCTCTTGCAGCTTACTATTTAATTGCAATGTCAGAAGCTTCAACCAACCTTGCAAAATATTGTGGTTTAAGATATGGTTTAAGTTCGAACCCTCAGGAAAAAGGATTTAATGAATATTTTTCTGAGATAAGGTCAAAGGGCTTTGGTGATGAGGCAAAGAGAAGAATAATCCTAGGCACTTATGCAAGGATGGCAGGATATAGGGATGAATTTTATCTTAAGGCTATGAAGATTAGAACCCTTGTAATAAACGATTTTAAAAAAGCATTTAAGAAAGTTGACGTTCTCGTATCTCCAACAATGCCTATCTTACCTCCAAAAATTTCTGATGTAATTAATTTAGATCCTATAAAAGAATATCAGTGTGATGTACTTACAGTGCCTATTAATTTGGCAGGTATGCCTCATATTTCTGTGCCTTGCGGTTTTGTTAACAGTTTGCCAATAGGTTTGCATATAATGGGAGACCACATTCAAGAAAGCAAAATAATCCAGCTTGCTTACGCTTATGAAAAAGAAAGAGGAGAAATAAAATACCCTAAGGTGTGATTATGCAAGAAGTCATCATAGGCTTAGAGACCCATGTTCAATTAAACACTAAAACAAAAATGTTTTGTGGATGTTCAATCAAAAACATACCTGAAGAGCCAAACACGAGATGTTGTCCGATATGCTTGGGAATGCCTGGAAGTAAACCAAGAGTAAATAAAGCTTCAATTGAAGCAGGAATAAAAATAGCTCTTGCGTTAGGATGTGAGTTGGTTCCAGAGACATTCTTCTCTAGGAAAACTTACTTCTATCCAGATATGTCAAAGAATTTTCAGATAACTCAATATGAAATACCTTTAGCCAGAGGAGGAAGACTTGAAGTAACAGATGCTGAAGGAAAGAGAAAAGTTATTAATATTGAGAGAATTAATCTGGAAGAGGATCCTGCGAAACTTCAGCATGTGGGTGGTAGCATAACCACCGCAAGTTATGTTTTAATTGACTATAACCGATCTGGTATACCCTTATGCGAGATTGTTACCAAACCTGATTTCTCATCTTCAAAAGAAGTAAGAATATTTCTAAAAAGGCTTTCTACTATTTTAGAATATTTAGGAGTTTTTGTTAAGGGTGAGATGTCCTTGAAAACAGATGTTAATATTTCCTTGAAAGGCTATGAAAGAGTAGAGATAAAAAATATTTCTAGCTTTGGAGATATTGAAAAGGCTATAGAATTCGAGATAGTTAGGCAGAGAGATTTCATAAGAAGAGGAGAAAAAATAGTAAGAGAGACAATGACTTGGGACCCAGACTCCATGTCTACCAAAACATTAAGGAAAAAAGAGTTTGAAGAAGATTATGGTTATATCTTTGAACCTGATTTGACAAAAATTGAAATCAAAAAAGATTTGATAGAAGATATAAAAGAGACTTTGCCAGAATTACCACATCAAAAATTTGAGAGATATAAAAGAGACTTTGGTATATCTTCCGAACTTGCTTTTGCAACAACATCTGATTTGGAGCTAGCTCAATTTTATGAAGAAATAATCAAAGAGATTGAACCTAAATTTGCCGCAACATGGATGATTATACTGAAGAAAACACTTTTCTACAATGATTTGGAGTTAAAAGAAACAAAGTTAACAGTTAAAATTTTTGTTGAACTCCTAAAACTTATTCAAAAAGGTAGTATCACAGATAGTGGAGGAGAAATGATACTTAGAGGTATAATACTAAAGCCAGAGAGCTTCGATTCATTGGTTAAAAACTATTCTAAGGTTGATGTTGAGAATATCAGGAATATAATCAATGAAGTACTAAAAGAAAATGAAAGAGCTGTTAAAGAGTATAAGAAAGGAGGAGTAAAAGCACTGGATTTCTTGGTTGGACAAGTCATAAAGAAAATAGGTAAAAGAGTAGATGTAAAAAAAGTGAGGGAAGTTATAAAGTTAAAACTTGAATAATTTCTTTTCGAAATTTAGAATTTTGTTTCCTTTTATTTCTATACCATCTTTCTTTAAACGTTCAATCCTTTGCTTATAACAATTGTCATTATGACAGATGGCTATAGTCCCATCACTTCTAACAACCCGATAACAAGGGGCAGGTGTTTTATTGTTGTGGCAGGCTGTTCCAACTGCACGATAAGCCTTTGTTTTCATTTGTTTTGCAATCAGACGATAAGTTGTGACTTTGCCTTTGGGAATTTTTTCTAACAATTTCCAAACCTTTTGTTGAAAGTTCATAAAATTATTATTTTTTTGATATTAATAAGTTTTATAAATAATAAAAATTGCTATTTTTGAAAACTTACTGGTAATTATTCTGTGGTTTTGCCGTCATACTCTTCCGGATAAGCTATTGCATTTGCTTTGGTTTCGCGCACTATGCCATCTTGATGCTCAGGTGGAGAATAGATGGTATAAAGTTTAAGTTTTAATTTCTTTGAGGTGTTTATCACGTTGTGTTGTGCCCCTGCTGGAACTACGACTGCATCTCCATCCTTAACAGGATGAGCTACTCCATCGATAATCACCTTTCCATTTCCCTCCTCGAACCTGAAGAACTGATCCACGTTCGGATGAACTTCCATACCTATTTCTTCATTAGGTCTTAAACTCATGAGAACAAGCTGGCTATTCTTTCCGGTGTAGAGTACTTTGCGGAAGTTATTGTTTTTCAGAGTATCTTTTTCAATAGACGTTACATATCCTTTCATATTAACCAATATAGAAAATTGAAATTTAAAAAGAATTAGATTTAGTTTATGTGTTTGTTATTATTTACTCATATTCACATCATGTAAAACTTCTCAGAACTTCATTGTAAATCAACTGATTTTTACCTGTAAATAAAGTAAAGTGTGTATTGATATAGTATTGATTAAGGTTTATAACTTTAAAAAACAAAATTCTAACTGTTTAAGATAACAGATTTAAGATTGATTTTGTTCTTCTCTCCAGAATAAATCTTCCATAACATATCGCCCAGCCAAACCCTTCCAACCATTCCATAATTTTTCAGCCTTTTTTAATATCTGTTCCTTAGAGTGTTTCTCGTCTCCAAATAAGACTTTAGAGAATATTTTCTGGCTCCAAATATCTAGAACAAGAATATCATGATGTCTCAAAGCCTCTGCCAAAATTATATCAGCAGAGTATGGTCCTATTCCTTTTAATTTCATCAGCTTTTCTTTTGCATCTTCCTTATTCATTTTTCTCAATTCAAACTCGTCTATTTTTTTGTTTGCAAAACTCTGAGATATTGATTTGACATAAGGGGCCCTATATCCAAGCTTGCAATTCCATAATTCTTTTTCTCTTACCCTTGCTATCTTTTCCGGTTTAAAGAAAGCAAACAACTCTTTGTTATCGAACTTGACTCTAGTTCCATATTTTTCTAAAAGGTTTCTAAGCATTGTTCTAGTTCTTTTTACATTTGTGTTTTGTAAAACAAGAGAGATTACTAACAACTCGTATATAGAGTTCAAAGAACATTCTCTCATTCCATAAACATATTTTAGAGTTTTCTTGAGTATTTTGTCTTTCTTTGCCAATCTTATAAATTCGGTTATGTTTTCATCGAAACAAAACCTCCAGTTTAATTCTTTTGATAAATCTTCCTTTATTTCGGCATTAAGCTTTGATCTCGAATAAACTTCTATTTTAACCCGGGGTTTGTTTGTATTTCCAACAGACCACATTCTTATTCCAAAAATCTTATCATGAAACCTTATTGTAAACCAGTATTTGCCTTTATCGTAGGATTCTAAAGGTGTTTCAAAATGAGAAGGCTTATAACTTGCCTCAAAGTTGAATGGTGTGGATGGGTTTATAATTTTTGTAAAAATTTTCTTTAGCTTCATTTGATCACATTATTAACTATGCCAAGCAGTTCGATCGCTTCTTTTCTATTGCCTCTGCCCACTGGAAAATAGCAAGGAAAAACTTTGTACGTTTTACCGTTGATTTCCTTGCTTTCATACAAAATCAATTCTTTCGATTCCCTTTGTTTCCTATAATGCTCTGATAATTTGATATTTTCATTTGTCAATGCCTTGAAAGGTATCTGACCAAAGGCAACTACCAATTTAGGATCAACTATACTGATTTCTCTTAACAAAAGAGGCAATTTCTTTTGAATCAATTTTGAGTTTGGATTCTCTGCATTATGTTTGGTGCATTTGATAACATTAGTCAAATAGATTTTTCTATTTCTTAACGAGTCCAACAAAAAATCTATAGAATCATTACTCCAATTATTTTTTGTTTTTTGAATTACTTCTTCTGGCAGTATGCCACTCTTAACAAAGATATTCCATATCTCGTTTGTTCCTATAAAGGGGAATCTATGACCGATATAATCTTGATATGATGAGATGTTCCTATGAGTAGGGTTTATGAAAACAAACATAATTAAAGGTTCATTTTCTTCTCCTCCGCCAAGAATGTGTTGAAACTTGTTTTTCGTTTTCTTGCATTCTTCACAAGAATCGATTTCTTTCCAGAGATTTTCTAATTCTTTCATTTAATCACTTGCTTTAGCAAAGCTTTTACTAAGATTTGAAACAATGTCAAATTTAACTAAATCCTTGGACTTTACCCACTTATAATCAGAATGCTCCCAATCAAGTCTTATCTTGGGTTTATTCTTAACTTTTACCAAAATTGGATGAACAAACCATGTTTTTCTTATCTTTGAATCAAATATTTTGAAGGGTTTTCCTGTCTTCAATGATGTTATAGATTCTGGATTTAATCCTATCTCTTCTTTCAATTCTTCCAAAGCTTTTTCATCTATTGGTTTCAGCTCGTCCAGATATCCTGCTACAGTATTCCACTTGTTCTTGTAAGTTCGAACCTCATCGCTCCTCTTTAGCAAGAGGATTTCATCCTTGTTTTTTATGAAGACTGTGACGACGGCTGCTTTGTTTGATTTTGAATAGTTGATTCTCCCGTCAGCAAAATGAGGCAGACTTTTATCAAAATATTTTACTATTTCTGGTATTTTCTGTAAGCGTTCAACGATGGAAGGCAGGTTTTTAAAATTTCTTAAAACAGAATCCGCACCATTCAATCTTTTTGGATAAATTATAATTTTCATTTTAGCTGCTTTGGCTGCTTTTATGTCAGATTCCGAATCTCCTATATAGACAGCTTCATCAGAATTCATTTTCAGCTTCTTTAAAGCAACCAGAAGCGATTCTGGGTTGGGCTTTGGTTTTGTGTAATCTTCAAATGAAACTGTGACGTCGAAATATCTTCTTAACTTTGAGAATTGAAAGAATCGGTCAATTCCTCTTCTTATCCTGCTTGTTACTATGCCTAATTTGTAGCTCTTTTTTAGAATTTTTATTGCTTCCTTAGAATGTCGGGGCATTCTAAGCAGTTTCATTGGATACTTCATCTTACAACCTAGTTGCCATGCTTTTTTTATCTTTTCCTCTGATTTTTCTTTTGATAGAAGTTTTATGGTATCCCACATAGTCATATGAAAAATTCTTGATACATCCTTATCAGCTGGTCTTTTGTAACCGGCTTTTTCTAAAAGATCTTGAAAGAATTTTATGTTAGCTTTTCTCGAGTCAAGTAAAACTCCATCTATATCAAACAATATTGCTTTAATCATCTCTTTTCACTTTTTATTTTAGCTAAAGTGATTATTCCAACTAATACTAAAATTAAACCACTAATTTGATAAACTGATGGGAACTCCTTCAGGACAAACCATGCGAGAATGATGCTTAATATCGAATATGGGGATATCATTGCAGTTGCTTTGGACAAATTTATTCTTCTGATAGCTTCATACCAAGCAAGAGAGCCTATTCCTGCTACGCCAATCCCCAAAAGAAGGATTGCAGTTAAATTCATGGGTTCTGTTAAAAGGCTGAACTGATTCATGCCAAAGATGCTGCTGAGTATAAACAAAGTTAAACCAGCAAACAGATATCTTCCTACCTGAACAGCAAATGTTCCGATTCTCTTTATTGTCTTCTTGGCTATCACATGAGAGATTTGATAAAACAAAGGAGTTAGAAGTATCAAAAAATCTCCCAAATTAAGCGAGAATGTTCCGTTGTAGATTACAATTACAATTCCGGCGACAATTGTTAATGTGGCTAAAATCTGTTTTGATGTTATCTTTTCTTTCAAAATGAAATACCCTAAAAACAGTGAGTAAATAGGCTCTGCCTGCATCAGAATAGCAGTATTGATTCCGCTTGTCAGCCGTGCTCCAGTGAAGAATAGAAAATATGTTATGGTAGTTCCAAAGAAACCTATCAACAGAATTTCTTTTAGATTCTTCTTATCTATCATTATTTTCAACTTTCCATATTTTATCAAAAGGATTAGAGGAATTATGCAACCTATCAAGGAAGTCATAGAAGCTGCAAATAAAGGATTTACTGTTCCTACTATAAACTTTGTAAAAACTGGTTGTAGACCTGCTGTGATGAGTTGAATGAAAACAAAAATCATACCAACTGTTTCTATATTCATTTAATCACTAATAAAAAATCGTTCTGGTAAAATGCCTTGGTTTCTTACTCTTTTTACCTTCTAGCCACAGATATTCGTCTATGTTAGCCGGTATAATCTTATCCTTTCTATGCTTATTGACCTCCCTGCACAGCAAGTCAGAAGCATATATGGCATTTGCCCTTATCTCAACTTCCTCATCAGAACCTTCAGGAATCATAACAAAATTGTCTATTTTCTCTGTTAGTTCCTTTGTATATTCAAATATTCCCAAGTCTCTTAGTGCTACAGGTATTCTATAGTCTACAAAGATGGTAAGCTCTCCTATATCCTTTAGTTTGAAGCCGGAGTCTGGGTTGTAATGAAGGCTTGCTAGCAACAGCTGAGCTCTTTTATAGAATTTTACAACAGTATTTGTAGGCTTGTAAGTCCTAACATCATTGAACGAAGGAAAATCTATAACTAATCTTTCAACCAGTCCTTTGCCATTGTCAAATGCTTTATTAGAGAGTTTCAAAAAGTTTGAAAATTTACCATTATATTTTTTGGTTAAAACAGTGCCAATTTCTCTAAGTATCTTAATCCTTTCGTCGAGCATAGGTATCGTTATGTTTTTCTTTAAAAACTTCAATGCTTCATCTTCAGATATATTTGACAAATAATTAGCGTCTAATACAGGTATGCCTTCTTCTATAGCCATTCTTAATGAATAAGCAAGGCTAAAGAATCCTCCGCATTTCTGGCCTTTATAGTCTATTTCAAACTTGGTAAACGGAGGCTCAAATTCATTGTATTGAAAATTGATTGAATTCAGAATAAAGGTAAACTGGATTATATCATCCGAATTCATTTTAGGATAAAAATCATATTTCTGAACGGGAAAGTCAAAGTCTGAAAGTTTTTTAGCCAATTCTTCAATTTTTGAGATATTGACCTTTACGTGCTTTGAATTTTCTACAACAGGTTTTATGCTCTCTAAAATTGGGTTCATTTTCTCACTTTTAGAATTTAGAGATTAGAGTATAAATTACTTTATTAATTTTACAACATACATCTCTTCTTCTTTGTCATCTAATAATTCCATGTTCAAATTGGCTCTTTGAGCACTATTTCTGAGTTCTTCTTCAGTAAATCTATGAGACCTGAATATAGGATCAAACTCGAATCTATCGTTTCTGAAAGGAGAAACATAAGCTTCAACATTATTTGTGTGTTTGTTATAAACAACAAACATAAAATGAGGGTTTCTGACAAACTCTTTCATTGTTATTGGTTCAACTCCTAAAAACTCTTTAACTTTTTCTTTAGGAATTTTTTGATACTCGCCGGGATCTTTACCTAAAAACCTAGCAATTTTAGGAAGATCTGAATAAACATCAATAACACTTTCTACCTCCTGCTGGTCAATAGTATCTCCTGATTTAGTTGCTTGCCGAAACCCTGCAGCAACATGCATAACCCAATTTGAGAACCAGTTGTAATCGGTAGCTGTTAACCATTTTTTATAATCATCTTTAGAAGGGTAGTACACACTCTCATAAAGTGTAGAACCTTTACTCATCCTATCTGCTATTAAAGAGTCTAAATTTTCTCTTTCTGGTCTTGTAAAATTACCCTTTGTGTTTGTATTGATTGTTAAAACACCATTCGTTTCTCTGAAAGGTAAATGCTTCATATCAGCTATAATGGGGTGATAATCAAATTCTGTTAACTTAGAGCCTAAAGATTTTTTAAGCATATTTGGAAAGGCGTCTATACCATAAATTGTAACTTTTTTTGAATCAACATCACCTAATTTTTGTAGTACATCTACTCCATCTTCTCCGCTCCCAACGCCTAGAAGAAATAAATTTGCATGATCGTTTTCTCTAATTCTTTGAGACAGGTCTTCTGCAACTGTCTGTTTAAAGAGTCTCTCGTGTTCTTTTGTTCTTTTAACATTCGAAGTTTGAAAAGCTCTCGAAGCTTTACCATATAAGATTGGATTTACATCAACTTCTTCCATCTTTTCATAAAACTTTTTATCATGTTTTTTTAGTAACTTATCATCAACAATTCCTGTATAAACAGTTCCTACACTCATTACATCTATCGTATGAGGTAATTCTAAAAGTCCTGGGAGGTGTGGCTTTTCACCTTTCCACAAGATATCTCGAACATATTTTATAGCGATTCCAAAAGGAACTTTATTTTCTTCTAAAAATTTTATTAGTTCTTCTTCTGAACAAGCTGCTTGTTCTGTCATAAAATAATCTTAGAAACAAAATCTTATAAATCTATCTAATTATTACTACTTATTCGTACTCATGCTATGTATATTTTTTTTAACTTATGAAATAATACCTGATAACAACTATATCGAATTGGTTCTGAAAATTGCTTTTAAAAAATAAAATTAAGCCTATACAGGTAGAAGAAAAAGGAAAAAAGAAAAAGTTATCTAAAGTAATCTTTGTTAGTTGAATACCATTTATTATCTGTGCATTTTACTTGGTATATCGGAAAACTTGATGATCTTAAACTTACAGCCCAATTATTATTATTCCCAGTGTCTAAATAGTAATAAACTGTTTTTGTTCCTATTGTTGAGCTGTAACTTTTGTATCCATAATTTCCCTGAGCACACTTGCAGAACTTTTTCGCTTGATTAGCATTCCTGTAAAGGTATTGATAAGTCGCACTCCAGCATTTAACAGTTGTTGTACAGTCTGGGTCATTACCACTATTACAACTAGGCCCACAACACCCATCACTTAAACCACAAGAAGGCCAAATATTATCACATGTATCTGTGTTTTCATTGCAACTATCAGATGTGCAAGTTTTTCCATCGTTACAAGAACGAGCTGGTCCTCCACAAACTCCTGCTGTACATGTGTCTGGATTGGTGCAGAATAGATTATCATTGCAAGAAGTTCCGTCTAGTTTTGGTTTAGCTATGCATTTATCTTGAGTTTCATCACAAACTCCATTGTTGCATTGGTCACTTAAACTAGAACAATCTACTGGAGTTCCTGCTTGACAAGTGCTATTAATACATTTTTCTATTCCATTACAATATAATCCATCATCACATTGAGTATCAGATGAACACTGTTGTATTGGTTTAACAGCTAAATATGCATTGTAAGCATTAATAACTCCTGCTCCTGTTATATCTCTTGTACAGGGAGTCTCTGCTTGAGCATAGCAAGTAGAACCGAACCACAAAGTGCATTTATAACATTTGTTGACTGGAGTTGTTGTGGTATACAAAGCATTTTTTATTTCAGTTGTTGTTAAACTAGGTTTAGTTTCTAATAACAACGATATTACTCCTGATACATGCGGTGTTGCCATTGAAGTTCCGCTCATACTACCATAACTGCCTATCAATGTGGAATAGATATTATACCCAGGTGCAACTATGTCTAATGCAGGACCTCTTCCTGAGAAGTAAACTACATTGTTGCCACTATTCACTGCTCCTACTGCTATTGCTCCTGATGCACAACCAGGTGAAGAAACTCCTTTACCATCGTTTCCAGCTGCAATAATAGCAGTTATTCCTTGACTTACAGCCCAATTAACTTTTGCTGCTAATGCATCGGAGTCGCAATTTTCTGTTGTATAACTTCCACCACCAATACTTATACTCATAACTTTTGCACCTGAGCTAACAGCTGCTTCCATTGCCGCCATCATATCGTCTTCATAACAGTTACCGGCAGAATCACAAACCTTGTACATAATTATTCCTGCTCCCGGTGCAACTCCTTTAGAATTGGCATCATTTACTCCATTAGAAGTTATTATTCCTGATACATGTGTGCCATGACCATGATCATCCTCTGGGATAGGTTTGTTGTTTACAAAGTCATAACCACCAAGATAACTATCTTGCAATTCTGGATGGTTTGTATCTATTCCAGTGTCGAGCACAGCTACTTTTATTCCACTTCCTGTTTTTCCTTCAGACCAAACTTTGTCAGCTCCTATTTGTTTATCTGCATTTAAATCCAATATGTGGAAAACTCTGGATTTTCTGACATCTAATGTAGGTACAATGTCTTCAGGACAGTCTAGTGCTGTTGAATCTCTTAATTTATGTCTTATCAAACAACCTTTAGCTTCAAATGATTCTATATCTTGATTAAGCGTGGTAGCTGCTATTACTCTTTTCATTTTGAAATCTTTTGGTTTTATAGAATCTTGACTGATTGTTGCTAGAACAATTGTTGATAAAATAACTGTAGCAATTATTATTGAAATAAGAAATTTTTTCATTTATTCACTAAAAGAATATTTGATTTTAATAATTTAAATCTTTGTCTTCTTACAGACATTTAAAAGAGTTTCTAACTGATTACCAAACGATTAAGGAACGATTCATTAACAAGTATTGGCAGGTATCGACGAGTATCTCGAAGCATTGATAAGTTAAATTTTATAAATTCCACCTTCAATCTTTATCGCTTTTCCATTAACTATGGCATCTGCAATTTTCTTTCTTGCAGAATCTAATAATCTAAAAAAGGTGGGTTGAGATATATTCATTTTCTTAGCTGCTTCTTCCTGTTCCAACCCTTCCAGATCCTTTAATCTTATTGCCTCAAACTCGTCTACAGTTAGAATAACTTCTTCAAGCTCTCTTACAGGAATGCCAGCTGGTTTGAAATAAGTTGTATTAGGTTCGAACCTAACTCTTCTGCATCTTCTTGGTCTTGGCATAATCCTATTTCTCGTTATGAATATATATTTATTTCAGTTCTGTTAATCTTTTTTCAATTTCTAGGCATTCTGCTTCCAATTCCTTTTTCTCTGTTTTTAGCATCTCAATCTCTTCTTCCTTTGTAAGTCTAGGATATCCCAATTTAGGACCGAATCTTCTGAAACCGACTGTTCTGCAGCCATATCCTCTACCCCACCAAGGACCTGTTCCATCTCCCCAAGGCATATTTTTCACCTCCTTTATTATGAATACTAATTCATTACTTATATTGAATATATATTCATAACACTATTTAAAGCTTTCGATTTTATATTCCAAGATTTCTTAATTAAATTATGCTGGAATTATTGCTATTAGCCTCTCTTTCAGGAGTAACAACCTTAATAGGATGTTTAATAGCCTTTTATATTAAAAAAAGTAAAATAGCTGTTCCTATCGGAATAGGATTTTCAGCAGGAATAATGATAGCTATAAGCTTTCTTGAATTGATTGTAGAATCTTCTCAATTAATGTCTGAACTTTATGTTATGCTAGCCTTTTCTTTTGGGTTCTTAGTAATAATGTTTTTTGATATCATACTGCCTCATACCCATTTTATAAAAGAAGAAGGAAGGATGAAAACATTTGTCAGAGCAGGATTCTTGGTTGCAACAGGAATAATTCTTCACGATGTCCCAGAAGGTCTGGCTATGGCCAGCAGTTACTTCTTTAACCGATATGTAGGCATAGTAGTTGCATTAGCTATTGCAATCCACAACATTCCAGAAGAATTTGCTATGGCTCTGCCTTTAGTTGTTGCTAAGAAAAATAGATTGTTATTAAAATTTGGCGTTGCTTCTGCTTTAGCAGAGCCTCTAGGAGCTGTTGTCGGCATATTTGCTATATCAATATTTCCTCAGCTCATTCCATTATTCATGGCCTTTGCTGCTGGTGCCATGGTTTTTATTTCAGTTGATGAGTTCGTACCGCTGGCTAAGAACTTTAAAGAAGGTCATTACTTTGCTGTAGGTCTTTTATTAGGAATTTTAACTTATGTTTTATTGTCTACGTTTGTTTAAACTCTAAATTTTGAAGAATTCGTTGAAGATATCAATAAATTATCAAAAATTTAATTATTACTTCATGTCTAAATTAGAAAGAACTTTAAATCTTTTTGATGCCACTGCTTTGGCAATTGGTGCAATAGTAGGGGCTGGCATATTCGTAATTTCTGGCGTTGCTTCTGGATTGGCTGGACCGGCAATAATACTTTCGATAATCATCGCCGGCATAATTTCTTCTTTCACGGCATTCAGCTATATAAAACTCAGTTCTAAATTTTCTGAAGAAGGCAGCATTTACATTTATTCAAAGAAAACTATCTCACCGTTTGCTGGTTTTATAACAGGTTGGTTATGGATATTTGAAAACATAGTGGCGGGAGCTACCGTTAGCATAGGTTTGGCAGGCTATGTTATTTTCCTTTTTCCGAACTTCTCTTTGGTTCCAATTGCTATTTCAGCAGTTTTGATATTAACATTTATAAATTTGATTGGTATAAAGCAATCAAGTATTTTTAATGCAATTTTAGTCTTGCTAAAAATTTCTGCCTTGCTTTTGTTTATTATCATTGGCTTTTTCCATTTGAATTTTCAGCTCTATCAGCCCTTCATGCCTAATGGTATTACAGGGGTATTGAATGGTGCAGCATTAATATTTTTTGCATACATAGGTTTTGGGAGGGCTGCTACGGCTGCTGGAGAAATAAAAAATCCAAAAAAGACGATACCACGCTCAATAATTCTAGCATTAGCTTTGTCAACAATAGTTTATATCCTAGTTGGAATAGTTTCTATTGGTTTAATGTCCTATCAGGAGTTAGCTAGCTCCAGTTCTCCGATAGCAGATGCTGTCGAATACGGAATAAAAATTTATTGGTTGAAATTATTTGTAAGTTTTGCGGCTATAGTTGCTACTATAAGTGTTTTGCTCACAACTTTAATAGGAGTTTCTAGAGTTTCGTTTGCAATGGCAAAGAACAGAGACTTGCCAAAAATGTTTAGCAAGATACATGCAAAATTCAGTACCCCTTATATAGCTATACTTATTACTGGAGCCATAATGGCAATGTTACCTTTATTTGCTAATTTAAAACAGACAGCCAGCTTAACAAATTTTGGATCATTATTTGTTTATGCTATTGTTAACCTCTCAGCTATAATGTTACTGAAAAAAGAGATTAAGCAGAAACCAAAAAAACTTCTTAGTATGCTTATTTCATTGTTGGGTATGATTTCATGCATTACTTTACTTTTCTTCTTAAATTTTGAATCATGGCTGATTGGAAGTTTCATAATAATAATTGGCATATTTTATTTCATTATGAAACGAAATATTATTAAATAATTTTTTCGTATAAGTTTAATGTTTGTTTTCCTATCAATTTCCAATCATATTTTTGTACAAAATTTATTGAGTTTCTTTCCAATTTTCTTTTTAATTCAGGATTGTTAAATATTTTAAATATATTTTCTATCAATTCTTCAATATTATTCGGCCTTACCAAGAAACCATTATATCCATTGAAAACTATTTCAGGTATTCCACCACAATCGCTTGCTACTATAGCTTTACCACATGCCATAGCTTCTAATATTGTAATTCCAAATGACTCATAAAGAGAAGGTTGAATGTAAATATCAGCTATGTTATAGAATTTGCTTAAAGTTTTTTGTGATACCGGATTAGGAATTAATTTTATTCTATTTTTATACTTATTTATTATTTTTTTCAAATTCTCTTTAAATACAATATAAGTTCCTATCTTAATTTTATTAATTTTGGGTATTATCAAAAGAAAAGCTGTATTTTCATCTTTTTCTAAAATATAAGGAATCGATTCAATTAAGGTTTCTATTCCTTTCTCTTTACTACACCTACTAACGGTCATTATTATTTTCTGTTTTTTATTAAAACCGTATCTTTTTCTGTTTACTTTTTGAGATTTAAAGGTGTTAAGGTCAACACCATTTGGAATAACAGAGATTTTGTTAGAATCTATGTTATAAGTTTTCATTATTTCATTCTTTAAGGACTCGGATACCGAAATAAAATGGTCAGCATGCTTTATTGTTCTTTCGATCCATTCATACAAATTAATGTACTTTTTCTCTTCATGTGCCATCATATTTTCTCTTCTAATTTCAATAGCATGAAAAGTGTGAATCCATTTTACATCTAAAAATTCTTTTGCCATGAAAGCACCACTAGTCAACCACCCATTCGTGTTAACCAAATCAAATTTACCTTTTTTATTTTCTTTGGATATTTCTTTTGGGATTTTATTTTCAAAATCCAAATAATTTATTCTTTTTTGTATTACAGAATTTCTTTCCTTGTTTTTTGAGAATACACTTATTTCATGGACAGTTAAACTTCCTTTACCTATTTTATACTTTGATATTCTCGATTCTTTTTCTGAAGATGTAAAAACATGAACATTACAACCAAGTTTTGCAAGCTCTCTAGAAATAAAATAAGTATAAATAGCAACACCTGAGACAGCCTTGTTTCTTTGAGTTGGATAGTAATAACTTATCATAGCTAATTTAAGTGGTTTTTTAGGAAAAATTATTGAAAGAAACTTTGTTATATCTGAAATAATTATGTCTTGTAAAGTTTTCATAATTAAAATTTGTAAAATTGATATAAATAATTGAAGATAATATTTATAAATTTATGTTATTTACTACTTATTCATACTCACGCCATTTACAACTACGTTGCTTGCATTGTTTTCCTGACTATTTCACCGCTTCAGTAAAGCATTGGGAAAAACTTATATTTATTGATTGCTATTGAAGAACTATTGCTCGTTATTGATAGGTCATTGAAAGGTATTGATTTATTCCTTTGCTATGTTCCAAAGAAAATTAAATATCTCTTTCATAGTTTTTGCAATGTCAGTATCTCTAATATGTAGAAAATAAGGTGGGTCAGTATATTTCATTATAAATGTTGAATTACCAGCAACAGTTATGCAACTTAGAGGTATAGATGTAAGATGCCTTATTTTACTTAACGAAACCTTCTTTAAAGCATTATAATACTTAGTGTCTTTCTCACAAAACAAGAATCTTGCCTTAACTCTATGTTTAGCTCTAATATTTTTGTGCCAGTTTAGCCATAGGTTGTTAAAAAATTCATTTTTGTGTGACGTTACTCCCATTGCAAGCCATTCTTTTATTTCTTTTTTCTTGAATTCTTCTTCAATCTCTTTAAGCATAGCTTTCAAACCAACAGAACCTTTATAGATGTTTGCAAAAAGAAGCTTTTCTTTTGGAATTTGTTTTAAAAATGGAATTATCTTTTTTCCATTCTTACTAATATCTTCAATTCTCTTTCTCTCTTTTTCTATCAAGTGTAGAAGATTTTCAGGGTTTGCTGCATAAAACTTCCTTTTACCTTCTGTAACTATATAAGATGCTAAACCTTTTCTCATTAATTTCTCAAGTATCTCATAAACTATTGAAGATGATATGCCAGAATTTTTTATTATTTCAGATTTGGTAGAGCTTCCTTTGAGAAGTGCCAAATAAACTTTTGCTTCACCTTCTGTTAATCCAAACTTTAGAAGATAGGAAAATGTCTCTTCTGTTTTCATATTCTTAGATTGATTTCAATAGATTTATTTCTTTAGTTCATCAGTGATGGTGAACTAGCAGATTTATCGCCATAAAAATTATAAATATATATGAGGAATCCGGTTTGTCTATTCTCTGAAAGTTCTGGTATTAGAATTGTTTGGGGAGTTTATAGCAAATGCAGTTTAAATTGCAAGCATTGTTCTGTTATAAAAGAAGATTATAAGAACCCATCGATAGATAAATACGAACCTGTTCTGAAGGATATGAAATCTTCAAGAGTAGATACGATTTACATCTCTGGTGGCGAACCTTTGCTTTGGAAAGATATATTTGATTTCGTAAAGCTTGTGAAAGAGAATGGAATTATAGCAGCTTTAGGAACCAACGGCACAGAGCTTAGTCAAAGAAATGTAGAAGAGCTTTTAGAAATAGGGATTGATAAAATCTTTCTTAGTTTGGATTCCCATAAGGAAGAGGTTCATAATTTTCTTAGAGGGGAAAATGTCTTTAGAAGAGCTGTCAATGGTCTTAAATTGCTCAATGAGTATAAAATTTATACAAGAATAGACTCTGTATTATGGAAAGAAAATTACAATAACATCGAAGATTTTGTGAATTTTTGCAAAAACAATGGTGCGAAAGAAGTAGCTTTCGCATGGCCTATGAAAGTTGGAAACGCAAAAACAAATCCTAATATACTCATTCCTGAAACTGAGTATCTGGAAATCGGAAAGAAACTAAAATCTTTGAAAGAGAAATACTCTAATGAAATAAAAATCTCTTACCACAGATTTGAAAGTTTTGATTCTGAATGTCAAGGCTGTCAAGGCGGCAAAAAGATATTCTACATAGATTGGAGAGGTCGTCTTAGCCCATGTTTTTGGATTTCTGCTATTGATTCAGAATTTTTCACCAAGGATAACATATTTAGAAATAAATTTTCTGAAATGAAAGAAAGTGAAGTAATCAAAAACTTTATTCAGATGGAAACAAAAAGGAAAGATGTTTTTGGTTCAGGTTGCCCAGCAATATGCAAGATTTATAATGGAAACTTTTATTCTAAAGACGTGTTGTTTTCCTGAGTTAGAATATTAAAAACAGCTACTTTACCAGCAGTTTTTCCAGCGGTTTTACATGCTGGCTGATAAATAGTCAGAAAACACTAGTTTAAACGATTTCTCCGGAATCGTTGATTTACTCGTACTCACGCCATGTAAAACTTCACTGCGAACATCGCTAACTATCCTGTTCTTAAGATATTTTATCAGTAGGCTTATAAAGGACGATTCATTGATGAGTATCACAGGGGTATCGATGAGTATTGATGAGTATTGATCACTTGTAGGCTTCTTTTCTATGTTCGAATCTTAATAGAATGAGCTTGTCGTTATCGAATGTATAAATCAATCTAAAAGGCTTGATACGAACGCACCTTTCTCCCTTCAAATCATGCGTTAATGGCTTTCCCACTTCTGGATTTTCTATTATCTTCTTTATTTGCTTTTTGATTCTTTCCTTGGTTTCTTTATCTTTTATATGCTTCGTACTTTTCTCATAATCTTCAGTAGTAACGACAAAATTAATCTTCATTCTACCATTCTTTAAGTTTCTTCAAGAATTCTTCTCTGGTATATTTCTTATATCTTCCTTCCTCTATCTGCTTCCAAGCCCTTTCCAAGCCTCTTAAGGTTTCTAAATCATCTTTGCTTATCTGGCTTTCAATTTTCTTTAATACTAAAGTATCTTTCTTGGGTGTTAGAACAGCAAAAACACTGCCCTCTCCTATTTTCATTTCAGTTCTTATATTCTGAGGTATCACTATCTGTCCCTTAGAGCTTATTCTTGTTATCTCGGTTTTTGTTTTCATTGCTTTCATAATAGTAAGATATTCTTACCAGCATATAAAGTTATCGCTTTTGTACATCATTGAGTATTGGCAGGGTATCGACGAGTATCTCAAAGCATCAATAAAATTACAACTTATGTTTCTATTAAACAGCTTTTTATTTTAATTTTGGTTTGTACCTTTTCATTAATAATGAATTCGAAACAACACTAACACTAGAAAAAGCCATTGCAGCAGCTGCTATCATAGGGTTAAGCAAAAATCCTATGAATGGATATAAAATACCTGCTGCTACAGGAATTCCAACAGAATTGTAGAAAAATGCCCAGAACAGGTTTTGTCTTATTTTCTTAATAGTATAATTGCTCAGGTCTATTGCTGTCACAACATCCCTCAAATCATTCTTTATCAAAACAATCTGTCCTGTTTCTAGTGCAACATCAGTTCCAGCTCCTATAGCAATTCCAATATCAGCCTTTGCTAGCATAGGAGCATCGTTTATTCCATCGCCTACAGCAGCTACAACTTTATCTTCTTTCTGCAACTTTTCTATTTCTTTTTCTTTGTCCTCTGGTAGAACTTCTGCTAAAACATGGTCAATTCCTAATTGCTTTGCTATTGCATTAGCTGTTCTTTTATTATCTCCTGTAATCATGATAACTTCCTTGCCCATCTTATGCAGTTTCTTAACAGCATTCTTAGAAAAGTCCTTTAGCGTATCTGCAACTGCTATCAGACCGACTATCTCTTTATTTAGAGCAAGTATCATCACGGTCTTTCCTTCACTTTCCAGCTTGTTTATTTTTTCTTCTATATCATTGATTTTTATCTTGTATTTTTTCATCAAATTCCTATTGCCTAAAAGAATCGTCTTATTTTCATACTTGGCTAATATCCCATGACCAGGTATTGCCTTGAAAAAGTTAGCATCAGGGGTTTTCATTTTTACTTTATTGATAATTGCCTCTGCAAGTGGATGTTCAGAATTCTTCTCAGCTATGGCAGCATACTTTAAGATATCATTTGCTTTTAATCTGTTAACCGATATGATATCAGTAACTTCCGGTTTCCCTTTTGTTAGCGTTCCAGTTTTATCAAGAACTACTGTAGTTAATTTGTGTGCATTCTCTAAAGCCTCAGCACTCTTGATTAGAATTCCGTTTTCCGCTCCTTTGCCAGTCCCGACCATTATTGCGGTGGGTGTAGCTAATCCTAATGCACAGGGGCATGCTATAATCAAAACTGCTATAAAAATGCTGAGTGAAAAAATAAAAGTTTGACCACTTATGTACCAAAAGAAGAATGAAAATATCGCGATAACAATAACTGTAGGAACAAAATAGCTGCTTACCTTATCTGCTAACCTTTGTATGGGGGCTTTACTTCCTTGAGCTTCTTCTACCAGTTTTATTATTTGATTAATAACCATATCTTTGCCAATCTTTGTTGCCTTGAATTTGAATGATCCATGTTTATTTATTGTTGCTCCTATTACTTTATCGCCCTTTTTCTTTTCAACAGGAATGCTCTCACCTGTAATCATAGATTCATCAACAGAAGAGGAACCTTCTAAGACTAATCCATCAACTGGTATTTTTTGCCCAGGCTTTACTTTTACTATATCTCCAATCTTAACATCACTAATCGGAATTTCAATTTCATTTCCATTTCTAATAATCGTTGCTGTCTTGGGTTGAAGGCCTATAAGTTTTTTAATTGCTTCTGAGGCTTTGCCTTTTGTAACTGCTTCAAGCCACTCGCCTAAGGTAATAAAAGTTATCAAAACAGCTGAAGTATCAAAATAAGCATAATTTCCAAAGGTTGGTATTAAGGTTACTAAAACACTGTAGAAATAAGCAGCAGAAGTTCCGACAGCAACCAAAGTGTCCATAGACGCCGTTCTTGCCTTTAACGCGAAATAGGCACCTCTATAAAACATGTATCCAACAAAGAATTGAATCGGCGTCGTTAGCAAGAGTAAAACAATATTTTGATTAGGAATTATTATGTTGAATATTTCTGGAAACGATAGAATGAAAACTGGTATGGTTAGTATCAAAGAAATTATAAACATTCTTTTCATATGTTTAATCTCATGCTCTCTTTCCATCTTCTCGGTGTCCATGTGCTCGTGCACAACTTCATGAGATTTTTTAATGACTTTGTAACCCAATTTTTTTATGTTTGCACTTATTTTGCTCTCGCTTGTCACACTTTCATCGAATTCTACTGCCGCCTTTTCAGATGCAAAATTAACATTAGCATCGATAACCCCCTTTAATTTTTTAAGATTCGATTCAATGTTTTTTGCACAAGAGTCACAGTGCATTCCAGATATAGGAAGTATTATTTTTTTCATAATTCACCTAATAAGATTTGTTTTCTATTTTTATTATCATCTGCTTCCACATCCACAACCACAGCCGTCACTGCTATAGCTTCCTCCGCTGCTAGGAACTGGTGCAGTTCCTGTGTACGATGAAACAGAGCCGTCAGCTTCCTCTACAACTATTTGACCGCGATACATATTCATAGAGCAGGAAAACTGAAAGGTTCCTGACTTGGTTGGAGTAAATTCTATGACATTATCGCTAGAGTTTAAAATTTTTCTTATGCCGAATTCTGGAATCACTATGCTCTTTGAACATCCTGGCATGTTATTAATGTCAGCTACTAGTTTCACTGGAATTCCTACCTTAACGCGTATCGGGTTTGGATAATAATTTATGCCTTGGACTGAAAGCTGCACTGTTTGAACCCCATTTGTTACTGTGGCAAGAGTGTCATCTGTATTACTAGAAGAACCGCTAGTGCTAGCCGGATCATTACTTGTACTCGCAGCATTTAGCTGATTAGTCTGAACTGCAGACTCGCCCAATACAGTAGCTTTGTATGTGTTAAAGACATCCAATGCAAGTATCTGCTGCTTTGATGTTTTTGAGGTATCGTAAGTCACTTCAAAAATATTTGGTAAACTGAACTGTACTCCGATTACACCGTTTATCGCCTTAACATCGCCAGATATTAGCGTTGCATGACCCGGACATGGAATATCGACCTGCAGTTTTAATGTAGACAAACTAGTCCCGCTATTACTTAATGCTAAGATGCTCCCTGTAGGTGCTGCAAATGAAACATTTGCAAGCAGAGGAAATATTATCAAAAAGAGCAACAAATTAATTCCTATCGTCGAACCATACATTGTTGAAAGATATTTCCACTTCTTTTTTGCACCAGCTATTGATAGTAAACCATTCTTTCTTAAGTATAATGCTGAAGAAAGTGTTGCAAACCCTAGTGAAATCAAAACAAGTATATAAAAGAAATATGGGTTCATCAAAAGGGGTTTGAAAAATTGAGTAAGAACAGTTACACCTAATATTGAACCTACAATAAATGCTATACAACTTATATGCGGGATTAAACCATAGGCTATTCCCTGAAAAAGATTTCTTTTCTTCTTTTCAATGTTAACATTTAGATTATTGTTGTCATTATCCTTTTTCTTATCATTGGCATTTATATCGTTGTCATCGTCACTGTTCATGACCGAATTATTAGTTGTGGAATAGCCTAAAGTTTGAATTTCTGATTTTATTTTTTCTAAACTAATAATCTCTGGATTAAACTTTACAAATGCCTTATTCTCGATTAGAGATACCTTTATACTTTCAACTCCTTTTAGCGATTCTAACTTACTCTCTATTAGCTTAACGCAGCTTGCACAATGCATCCCTTTTATATCAATTATTTGTTCCACGTTTATTCCTCCATCTTTTATTTATTTTATTTGATTCATTTTTACAACTTTCGCAACAATATTTCTTATTTTTATTTTCTATTCCCATCCCACAAAATTTGCAATAATTTTTTATTGTCGCATCACTTGTAATGCTTTGGAAGCATATAGGGCATTTTTGAAATTCTATACTTTTCATAAAGAAATGATAGTTTGAAACAGCATATCTATCATTGTGTGAAACTAGTTTCAATGTTTTAGAACAACGACATTGGTCATTCCACGTCTTTTTCTTTCTATTAGGCCTTTACCTTCTAGTTTATCAAGAATTCGTGTAACCCTAACTTTAGGGAATTTTGTCTCATTAACTAATTCTGACTGGAAAATAGTTCCTTGTGATTCGATAATTTTTTCTAGTACAGTCTTTTCATCTCTATTCAACTTACTCATTACTATTTGATAATTTTCTTTTGTGATTTTCTTTGGTTCAATCTGCTGCTTAATAGTTTTGAATCTAGTTATCCTTATCTCTTCCTTTCCGAAGAATATCAGATATAATCCTATTATTATAATAACAACCATTATTGCTATGCTTAGGTTAGTCTGAAACTCAATAGTTCCCCACATTGGACAGCTTGGTCCATGCGAGCATGACGTGCTCACTATCGTAGTCATTGCCTGATTAAATGAGTATATTATAAATCCTATCAGTATAGCAATGCCGATGATTAAAATTCCAACAATTCTGTTTCTCATAAAAAATCTTATGTTCGCATCTTTTTATATCTAGTGTAAATGAAAAGTGTTCAAACTATGAAAACAAAAGCTTGACTCTGACAAACAAGAAGTCTGATAAAAATATGAGCTTTATTTCTTGAAAATTATTAAGTGATAATTTATTATATTATTTACTACTTATTCGTACTCACGCCATGTAAAACTTCACTGTGAACATCGCTAACTGTCCTGTTTACATGATATTTTATTAGTAGGCTAATAAGGAACGATTCATTGACGAGTATTGGCAGGGTATCGACGAGTATCTCGAGGCATTGTTATATCCATCCTAATATCATAGCGATTCCTAACCCAAGTAATATCAGTCCAGCTATCCAATG
>Ga0172366_10000402_pt1 | contig 30687 bp, 31 predicted proteins | sample LakKivSesite69cm_FD_114533 | JGI IMG/M metagenome (GOLD analysis project Ga0172366, IMG submission 114533) | Sediment microbial communities from Lake Kivu, Rwanda - Sediment site 69cm | ecosystem: Environmental > Aquatic > Freshwater > Lake > Sediment | place: Rwanda: Western Province, Lake...
GAAAAACACTGTTGATGCTGTTAAGGCAGCCGGGTTACGGGATAAAGTAAAAATCATGATCGGAGGTGGCCAGATTGACAATGAGGTGAAAATATTTACAGGAGCAGATGCCTATGGAAAGGATGCCATGGATGCCGTTAAATTAGCCAAAGGCTGGATAGGAGGTAAATAACCATGGAAAAGAAAATGTCAGCAGCAGAAAAGAGAGAAGCCAGATTTCAAACCTGGATTTCAGCGCAAGGTGTTCAGTTTCAAAACCCTGAAGCTGAAGCCACCTATAAGGCAACGATAATGAGACTTAAGGACGCCGTTCAGATGGAAAAGGTTCCAGACAGAGTGCCGGTGCTACTCCTTGCCACCTTTATGCCACCATACCTCTATGGCGTAACCCCATATGAAGCTATGTATGATACAGACAAATTGCTCTTTGCCCACAAGAGATTTCTCATGGATTATAGGCCCGACTTTTCTCTTGGGCCTGCTCTTATGGGTGCCGGTAAAATTTTTGAGATCCTTGACTACAAGCAGTATAGGTGGCCCGGCCATGGAATCCCCGAGACATCAGGCTATCAGTGTGTTGAAGGCGAATATATGCTTGCAGAAGATTATCAGGCCTTAATTGACGACCCATCGGATTTCTGGGTGAGAACCTGGATGCCCCGTGTCTTTGGAGCGCTGGAGCCCCTGAAAAACCTCTCTTCTTTTACCGACATGTGGGAAATTGTAGTGGTTTCTCTACAGATGATTGCTTTTGGCATTCCGCCGGTCCAGAGCGCGCTAAAGGCTCTGATGGACGCTGGAAATGAAGCAATGGCATTCATACAGAAAATTATGGGCTTTGAGATGGAAGTTAGGGGCATGGGTTTTCCCGCTAGTATTGGAGGCGCAGCAAAGGCGCCGTTTGATATTATTGCCGATACCCTGAGAGGCACACGGGGCATGATGATCGACATGTACAGACAGCCGGACATGGTTTTGAAAGCAGTGGAAAGGTTGACCCCCATTGCCATTAAACAGGGCGTGGGTGGCGCAACCATGAATGGAAATCCGATTGTGTTTATTCCTCTCCATAAAGGAGCTGACGGATTTATGTCCGACGAACAGTTCAAAAAATTCTACTGGCCTACCCTTAAAGCACTCATCCTCGGACTGGTCGACGCAGGGTGTGTACCCTTTCTGTTCTGCGAAGGGTCTTACAACACACGGCTTAACTATCTAAAGGAGCTCCCCAAAGGCTCTTGCTTTTGGATATTCGACCGTACCGACATGGCCAAAGCGAAAAAAACTATTGGGGACAAAATCTGTATCGGCGGAAATGTTCCGTCAGGACTGATACTCACCGGCACCGCTGAAAAAGTAAAGGCATATTGCAAAGACCTTATTGATGTGGCGGGAAAGGGCGGCGGTTACATCATGGCTTTCGGGACAGCAATGGATGAGGGGAAGGCTGAAACCGTACACGCCATGGTTGACTTTACCAAAGAATACGGTGTTTATAAATAGACACTACCAGAGGGCATCCAAAAACAGAGAAACAGAATAAAACCAATAAGGATGCTTTATGAAAAGAGCAAGGCGGACCCCAAGGCACCGGTTATGAAGTATGGCTGGCGTTAAAAGAGTTATCAAAAAGTACAAACCATTAACGAAGGAGACGTAATTATGGGAAAACTATTACGGATTAATATGTCTACATTAAGCGCCACAATGGAAGAGACCCCAGAGGCATACCAGGGATTAGGCGGAAGGGCCATGTCTTCAATGATTATTTCCAAAGAAGTCCCGCCAACATGTGAACCCTTGGGGAAGCATAACAAACTGGTTATTGCCCCCGGTACTCTCTCCGGCACGAATGCGGCAAATTCAGGCAGGCTCTCCATAGGCTTAAAAAGCCCTCTCACAGGAGGCATCAAGGAAAGCAATGTAGGCGGCACTGCAGCATACAGGATTGGTCGGCTGGGGATTAGTGCCATTGTGATTGAAGGACTTCCCGAACAGGGTAAGCTCTATATTCTCCATGTGACCAAGGATGGGGGAAAATTGATCCCGGCAGATGAATACCGGGGAATGAAAAATTATGAACTTGCGGAAAAACTTCAGAAAAAGTATGGCGAAAAGGTAGCCATCCTTTCTATTGGCCCTGTTGGGGAAATGAGACTTCCAACCACTACTGTGGCAGCTACTGATCCCGAAGGGCATCCTGCCAGACACGCAGGGAGAGGTGGCCCAGGTGCAGTGATGGGGTCGAAGGGTCTCAAAGCAATCGTCATTGATGACAGTGACGGCCCAGGAATTCCTATAGCTGACCCTGCCAGGTTTAAGGAAGGGGCAAGAAAATTTGCAAAGGCTCTTCAGGAACATCCGGAAACGGGTCAAGGACTGAAATTATATGGAACCGCTGGTATTGCAAGTCTCATCAATGCCTCAGGTGCATATCCTACGAGAAACTTTAGTGCAGGAACTTTTGAAGGAATTGATAAAATTAATGGTGAATACCTGTACGAAGTGATAACAAAAAGAGGAGGGAAGCCGTCCCATGTAGGGTGTTCCCTGTGCATTATACAATGCTCCAATGTATATGTGGATGAGAAAGGAAACTACATAACATCTGCTTTTGAATATGAGACCATAGGACTTTTCGGCGGAAACTGCGGCATCTCCGACCTCGACATATTAGCAAGGGCAGATAGACTATGCGACGACTATGGTATGGATACCATGGAGATGGGGTCTGCAATTGGAGTTACTATGGAGGCAGGCTTAAAGACCTTTGGAGATGGAAACGGGCTCTTAGAGCTTTTAGAAGAGGTGGGTAAAGGCACACCATTGGGAAGGATTATAGGTTCAGGCGCCTGGTCAGCGGGAAGGGCATTCGGAATATCAAGGGTGCCGGTGGTTAAAAAACAGGGCATATCCATGTATGAGCCCAGGGGAATCCAGGGAATGGGGGCAACCTATGCCACTTCTCCTATGGGAGCAGACCATACAAGCGGTTGGGTGGTCAACTTTGATCTCGCCCCCATGGGTGGCACTCTGGACCCCCACAAGCCTGATGGTCAGGTTGATATTTCACGAACTATTCAAACCATCACGGCTGGAATGGACTCTACAGGGCTTTGCATGATGGTGAATATGGTAGTTGGAGGTACTCCTGAAGGAGGACAGGGCTTCGTTGAAATGATGAGTGGACTTTATGGAAAAGATTTTACCTTTGATGACCTTGTTAATATTGGAAAAACCGTTATCAGGACTGAATATAATTTCAATAAAGCTGCCGGTTTCACTAATGCCGATGATCGTCTGCCGGAATTCATGAAAGAGGAGAAGCTCCCACCGCACAATGTAAGCTTTACAGTCTCCGATGAAGAGCTCGACAGTCTGTGGGGTGAGTTGAAGTAAATATGGGATCAATCACGGTCAATGTTAAGCTGTTCGGGACACTCAGAAAATATGTGCCTGCATATGACCACAACAAAGGAGTGAATGTGACGCTGGATGAAGGAAGCACAATCCAGGATCTTTTAGGTATCCTTGGCCTTCCGGAAAATGAGGCACGGATTTTTTTTGTAAAAGGGATATCGAAAAGATATACTGATAGGCTTCACGATTCTGACGAGGTCAGTATCTTCCTTCAAGTGTCAGGAGGATAGTGCTTGTCTGAGTATATCGAATGAGGGCAATAGCAACAAGATATTAGTATACAAAAATAAAGGAGGCTTAAAATGAAAATCAAAGCCGCTGTGGTACGTGAGAAGTCAGGTCCCTTTGGAATTGAAGATATAGAGATAGATGAGCCGAGAGATGATGAGGTGTTGGTCCGTATTGTGGGCTCTGGGATTTGCGGCACGGATCTGGGCGCCCGGGACGGTCATTTACCGATCCCACCACCGCCAAGTGTCTTCGGGCATGAAGGGGCCGGCATTGTTGAAAAGGTGGGAAAACAGGTGACCAAGGTCAAACCGGGTGATCACGTGGTATTGGGCTGGGACTCCTGTGGGGCATGCATCCCATGCAGGTCGGGCTATGATGCCTATTGCGCGAATTTTTTTCCCCTTAATTTCGGCGGCGCCCGTATTGACGGTACGACGACCTTGCGAAAGGGCAATCAAGTCATCCATGGCTCTTTTTTTGGCCAATCCTCGTTTGCCAATTTTGCTTTGGCCCGCGAACGGAACGTCGTAAAGGTGAGAGAAGACGTCCCCCTGGAGATTCTTGGCCCCATGGGCTGTGGCATCCGGACCGGCGCAGGTGCGGTCATGATCTCGCTTCACCCTAAAGCAGGGGCTTCCATCGCGGTATTCGGTGTCGGTCCGGTGGGGATGAGCGCTATTCTCGCAGCTATTGTGTGCGGTTGCACAACCATTATTGCCGTGGATATCAATTCTGACCGCCTGGAGATGGCTAAGAAATTCGGCGCCACGCATACCATCCATTCCGGCAAGGTGGATCCGGTTGCCGCAATCCAGGAGATTACGGGTGAGGGTGCAGACTTCACTCTGGAGTGCGTCGGTAATCCCAAGGTGTTACGGCAGGCTGTGGATTCCCTGCCTCGCGGTGGACCCCGCTGTGGAGTTTGCGGACTGCTTGGGGTTGTAGCGCCGGGCACGGAAGTTGCGTTGGATATGGACAAGATCATGAACGGACGTACGGTCAGGGGGATCGTCGCAGGCGATTCCGTTCCGGATCTGTTTATCCCCATACTGATTGAATTGTATCGCCAGGGTCGTTTTCCCTTTGACCGGATGATCACATTCTACCCATTCGACGAAATAAAAAAGGCGGTGGAAGATATGGAAAAGGGGAAAGTGTTGAAGGCGGTTCTGCGTCCTTAAGCTCTTGACAAAAGGAATATATATGGGCATAACTTTTTATAGGGTGAGTCAATAGCAAAGAGAGGGGGTGACAATTAGGTAACAATTTTGTAGGTTCTTGGCTCAACATGGAAGAAGGGGATTATAAATTGCATAAAGGTTTCACAAAAGGCGGTTTATATGATACAAGTAATAGAGAACCTAATTAAACAAAACAATCGCCAAATCCCTATATGGAAATGGCCGCAATGAAGACAGGCCAAGATTCTGATTGTTTAACGGAGGTGTATGATGTCACAGCGAGAAGGTGAAACAGACTACAAATATGAGGATTACGCGTCGGAAATGGCAACACACCGTCTGCCCCAGACGGCGGCGCTGGTCGGCAAAACGATGAAGATCACACTGGACTCAGGGACGTCCTTCGATCTCCAGTTTACCGATCGCAATAAAGTGACGTGGCAAAGCGGCAACGAGCGCGGCACGGACTGGTGTGAGGTAGTGGAAGTGGCGCCGCAAACCTATTTCATCGACATAACCTTCAAGAATGAGCCTCGGCAGACCCAGACCTTCATTGTCAATACCGAAACCCGGCAAGCGCTCGCAATACGCACAATCATGCGCGAAGGCGACATCGGCAAAGAACCTCGGGCTGTTCAGGTCTTCACGACCGGCGTGATTGGCAACCCGACCACTCCGCCGACGGGATACAAGCCTGCGCCTACCCGTGATCTGATCGGCCTGCGTGCGCTCTATACTTACAATCCCGGGCAATGCTTCGAACACATCTACCTGAATTCGCTGCGCTATGCCTGGCAATGCGTTGTAGGGCCATTGAAAGGCCAGACCGATGTCGAAAAATGCACCATTTATAAGTGGGACGACAACCAGTACATATTCTGCTGGCGCGAATTCGGCCTTCCTGTTTGCACCGTATTTTTTTACAACTGGAACCAAATGAGATCGACCGGGAAATTTTTTGCCATAGGTGAAAACGGAGCCATTGCCAATACACCTGCCGGCGCTTTCATACAAAAGTTGTCCATGACTTTTTATCCCGTCGATAAGCAACCTCTATAGGGCGGTATATGATGTATCCCGTTATCGCAGAGAGTCTGTCCGGGCGAAGTAAGGAGGTGAGAGTTACGGCAAGGCCTTCGATAGAACATTGTCACACTGAAAAAGCTAAGGGTATTTGTTATGGTTTCAAAATACACTATAGAAAGGAGGGCGATGGCAAAGAGGTCAGTTGAAACATGGGAAACTACAGAAAAACTCAATTTATGGCACTCAGTAGGTGTCCGTTTACATGGGCCGAAACAATACACGGCTTATGAAACTAAATCGAAGAAAGGAGGGATATTATGAAAAAGATGTTGCTTTTGACACTCTGTGTGGTAATTCCATTAGCGTTATTCGTGGTTTGCACGTCTGACGCAGCGGCGCCGGCGAAAGATAAGATACGTGTCGGCTGGGTGACGTCTCTCTCAGGCGTGAATGCCCCCGGTGTGATGGTAACGAGTGGAAATGTTTACAAGATGTGGGTCGAAGAGGTCAACGCGAAGGGCGGGTTATACATAAAGAAATATGGCAAGAAGCTGCCCCTTGAAGTCACGATGTATGACGACAAGAGTGATATAGGCACCATGACAAAGTTGCTCGAGAAGGCCATCGTAGAGGATAAGGTCGACTTGATATTCTGCCCCTGGGACACGGCCTTTATCTTTGCAGCAGCCCCTATTGCCAACAAGCACAAGATGGTGCTCCTTGGAGGTTCGGGAGGAGCCTTGAAGCTAAAGGGAATAATAAGCAAACTCCCTTACTTCTTTCAGGTATTGAATTTTGCGGACTATCAGATACCCGCGCTTGCCGACGTCTTTGCGGAGGTCGGTGTAAAGAGCGTGTACATCGCTTACATCCAGGACCTTCACGGCTTAGAGTATAACGAGGTGGCGCAGAAGGAATTCAAGAAAAAGAACATCAAGATTGTGGCCGCGAAGAGCTTTCCCCTGGATATGCAGGACTTCACCCCATTGTTAAAGGAGGCCAAGGCCGCAAATGTCGATGCCTTCGCTGGTTTTCTGTATCCACAGAATGCCTTTCCCGCGACCGGACAGGCCATGGAGGTTGGTTTCAGCCCCAAGGCATTCTATATGACCGTTGGACCTTGCCTGGCAGGGTACCGTGATGCCTTTACCGCGAAGGGAATCAATGGAGTGATGGGCGCCGGCGCGTGGAGCGTCAAGACCTCTGCCGGAGCAAAGGAATTTTTCGACAAGTATACCAAGAGATGGGGAATGGAACCTGAAGGCTGGGGCACGCTCTTCTACTACTCTTCACTCCAGTTTTTCCAGCAGGCTATAGAAGAGGCAGGGACCCTGAACCAGACCAAGATCAGAGACATCATGGCTACAAAGACATACCAGACCGCCTTGGGGCCCTTTAAATTCACCAAAAACATCTTTATTGATCATCCCGGTGAGGTCGGTCAGTGGCAGAACGGAACGTGGGAAATCATAGACGTGGGGAAGAAACGGACGGCGAAACCCATGTACCCGAAACCCGCGTGGCAACCGCCGCCTCCTCCAGCCAAGAAATAGCACGACTGTAGCATTGGCAAACCAGCAAAATAGGCCGTCTGGAGGGGTCTCCAGGCGGCCTAAGATTCGGGGCCCGATGGAAGGCGGCTGAGCCGTTAAGTGAAATGACCCATGCTTCAAAGGTCATAGCTCATAGGGAAAAAGTGTTTGCTACAAGCTATCAGCGAATACCTTCGGGCTGGTGAAGCGTAGGAGATATCGAACATGGTTGTGCAGTTCTTGGACATAGTGATTGGCGGGCTTCTCACAGGGGGTATATACGCCCTCATTGCTGTTGGCTTTGGCCTGCAGTATGGTGTTGCCAGGGTTTTAAACATAGCCCACGGTGAGTTTATTATGCTGGGTGCCTTTTGCACCTGGACGCTTTTCACCATGGCCGGTGTCACCCCTCTATATTCGATGTTTATCTGCGCCCCCTTCTTTTTTGCGATTGGGTTCGTGATTTACAGGATATTCTATACCCCTCTGAGGACTTCTTCCGAATCGCCGGCGGTGTTTGAAGGCAATTCTATGCTGGCATCCTTTGGCCTCCTCTTCGTCGTGCAGAACCTTGCTTTGATCATCTGGGGCAGTCCGGTCAAGGGGTATTCGTACCTGGCTTTTCCCATCCAGTTGTCAGGGGCGGTCTTCTCGGCGAATCGTATCGTTACCCTGATTGCCTCGGTCATTCTGGGCTCTGCTTTCTATGTTTTCTTGGTATGCACGCGCACGGGGAAGGCGATCCGGGCAGCTGCTCAAGACCCGGATGCAGCCGAACTCATGGGGGTGCGCATCAACCGGGTTCTGGCCCTTTGTTTCGGTTTTGGTGTCATGATGGCCGCATTGGGCGGACTGTTACTGAGCATGACCTCCATCATGCTCTCACCGGTCATGGGTATGCAATACACACTCATCGCCATCATCGTGGTGGTTCTTGGTGGATTAGGCAACATAAAGGGCAGCTTCATCGGAGGCTTCATACTCGGTCTTGTCGGTTACATCGTCAGTTCTTCACAGCCGGGATTGTCGATGGTCGCCTACTACGTGATCTTCCTGTTCTTGCTTTTGGTAAAACCCACGGGACTTCTGGGGAAATGAGGAAGTAGATCACATGAAAAGCGCAAGGGGAAATTGGTCTTCGCCCATCATCATGACCGTGCTGCTGCTGTTGTTGGTGGCACTTCCGGCCTACGCGTTGTCTGACTACACAGTTATACTGATTACAAATATCCTCATGTACGTGGTCCTGACGCTGAGCTGGGCAATCTTTTCAGGTCCCACCGGCTACATATCTCTCGCACCTGCGGCATTTTTTGGGGTGGGCGTATACGCTTCAGCCATACTCAGTTCGGACCTCCCCCTACCGATTGTCATTCCAATTGGCGGTGCTGCGAGCTTCATTCTGGCCTACCTCGTCGGATCCCTGACGTTGAGGTTGAGGGGCATGTATTTCACCATGTTTACCTTCGGCCTGGTCGAGCTTGTCCGGAATTTCCTGCATTGGTGGGAGGTCAACATCACCGGTACCGTCGGGAGATTGATTATTACGGCCGATAACACGACTGTCTTCTATGCCATGGTTGTCACTTTTCTGGCTGTTCTGTTTGCATCCTATCTCATCAGACGCTCTAAGTTCGGCCTGGCTTTGCGGAGCATTGGGGAATCAGAGGAGGCTGCAGCGCACAGCGGGGTCAACGTAAACAGGGTAAAGGTAGTGATATTCGCCGTCAGCGCTTTCTTCATGGGAGCGACAGGAGCTACCATGAGCATGCGTTGGACATACATCGATCCCACGTCGGCATTCAGCATCCAGTTCTCTTTCATGCCCGTCCTCATGGCCATATTCGGCGGGATGGGGCACCTCTACGCTCCCATCACCGGAGCGGCCATTTTCTCGCTGCTGGAAGAGATCCTGACGACAAAATCTCCCCATTACTACATGCTCCTATTTGGACTCACGATGCTGGTCGTTATCCTGTTTATGCCTTACGGGCTGGAGGGGATAATTGAGAAGTGGCGAAAAAAGATAAAAGCGGGTCTGCGGAGCGGCCATGAATATACTTGAACTAGCCGGGTTGAACAAGCATTTTGGGGGGTTGGCGGCATGCACGAACGTGGATTTCCATGTCGAGCAAGGTGAGATCCTTGGCCTGATCGGTCCCAACGGAGCCGGCAAAACAACGTTATTCAATTTGGTGTCAGGTGCTCTAACAGTTGATTCAGGGGTGATAAGATTTAAAGGTAAAAATATTACCGGTTTAAAACCCCATCAAATCTGCAGAGCAGGGATAGCAAGAACCTTTCAGTCTGTTAAGATTTTTTCAAAGATGTCGGTTATCGATAATGTTTTACTGGGATATTTATTCGGCAATCCAAAATGCACAATGTCCGATAAAGCCACCAGAGAGGCTGCGGAGATTTTAGAGTTTGTAGAATTGTCAGAAATAAGCGGGTTGCGTGCAATGGATTTAACTCTGGCTAACCAGAAAAGGCTTGAGGTTGCAAGAGCATTGGCAACAAAACCGGAACTGTTGTTGCTCGATGAAGTGATGGCTGGGTTAAACCATACCGAAATAACACAGGCCATGGAATTGGTAAGGAAAATCCGGGAAACAGGGGTCACCGTTATAATGATCGAGCACGTCATGAAAGCGATTATGAGCATCTGTGACAGAATAATTGTACTTCATCATGGTGAAAAAATCGCTGAAGGTAAACCCGAGGAGATTGTAAAGAATAAGACAGTTATCGATGTATATCTGGGAGAATAGTTTCATGCTCGAAATCAGAAATATAAACGTTTCTTATGGCAAGATTCAGGCCTTGTGGGACATAAGTTTACAGGTCAATGAAGGAGAAATTGTTGCCCTGATTGGAGCAAATGGAGCCGGTAAAACTACACTTCTTAATACCATATCGGGTATAGTACGTCCTGCATCAGGCAGTGTCGAGTTCTTTAATGACCGGATAGATGGCCAATCAGCTGCCTACATTGTGGAGCAGGGTATCTCGCATGTCCCCCAGGGAGGAAGACTTTTTCCTGATATGTCAGTGCGGGAAAACCTGGAGATGGGTGCCTATTCATCCCATGCCTGGAAGCAGAGAAAAGAAACAATTGAGCAGGTTTATGAGATATTCCCTACATTGAAGGAGAGGACAGGGCAAATTGTGAGTACGCTAAGCGGTGGTGAAAAACAGATGGTCGCTATAGGCCGGGGTTTAATGTCAAGACCCAAGCTCTGTATGTTCGACGAGCCATCCTATGGTCTGGCGCCTAAAGCAGTATTGGAAATCTTCAGAGTCATAAAGACACTGCCAGAGGAAGGAGTTACTGTCTTGTTAGTTGAGCAGAATGTGTGGCAGGCGCTGGAAATGGCTGATCGTGCATGTGTACTGGAAAATGGGCGTCTGGTCTTAGAAGGGGCCTGCTGTGATCTTATCCGGCATGATCATGTGAAAAAGGCCTATATGGGGATGTGAAGCGATATTTATTGTTGTTACCCGGGTAACTTATACTCCGATATAGACAAGTCATCGATGCATAGATCGGGGCGACCGGAACAGGTTATAACATCGATAGTTGTCTCGGGTTAGTTCTCACATTATAAGGAGGTAAAGACATGAAACTGAATGGAAAAGTAGCACTCATCACTGGAGGAGGTCAGGGCATAGGTAGTGCGATTGCAGAAAGGTTCGTCGTGGATGGAGCTAAAATCTGCATAACCGGTCGCAGTCAGAAGAAGCTCGATAAGGTCGCTCAGTCGCTTCCATCGGGAAGCGTAACGACCTGCTCCGGAGACGTGTCAAAACTTGAAGATGCCCGACGTATGGTAGAGACAGCACTGAAATTTGGGGGCAAGCTCGACGTGCTCGTTAATAATGCAGGCATAGACCCGGGTGGCAGTGTAGTCGATCTTGACCCCGGACTCTGGCGGGAGGTTATCGAAATAAACCTCACCGGTCCCTTTCTTCTTATGAAAGTGTCGATACCCTACATGATCAAGAACGGAGGAGGTTCAATCATAAACATCGCATCCCTCGGCGGACTCCGCTGTCTTCCTGGCATGCCCGCGTATGCCTCATCGAAAGCCGGACTGATTATGCTCACGCAGCAAGTCGCTCTAGATTACGGGCCTTCGAAGGTTCGCTGCAACGTCGTTTGTCCGGGTGGTACCAGGACAGCTATGATAGAACACTCACTTGGCGGCCTCAAGGAAGTGCTCAATACCGATGTGGAAGGTGTATTCAAGGTTGTATCATCGGGCATACCCCTTCGCCGGTTTGCGAGTCCTGAGGAGATCACAGGTATTTGCAGCTACCTGGCAAGCGATGACTCTACCTTCATGACAGGGTCCGTCCTCCTGATTGACGGAGGCTCTGCCGTGGTTGATGTCTCGGGAGCGACACTGAGCATGGCCGGCGTTAAATGGGGTATCAGCGAATAGCAAAGACTTGATTTACAATGCCTGGGTGCTCTTTTTCATCCTATGGAGGCGATTGGGCTGAAGAAAAGTGGTCATTGATTGAATGTTGCTTGCTAACGAAATTATCCGATGTGTATCTCAATCCCTCCCAGTATGCCGTATCAGAAGTCATTAGGATACATGGGAGGGAAAAGTACAATAGCTGTTGCCAGACAATATGGAGGAAAACAGAAGAACTTCAACAATGAAAACCTATGGGTAAAAGGCTATACAGTATCAACAATACAGTCAAGCCACCCTTTTTTTGGGGTGCGTTATGACTCTATTTATCCAAACCTGCCTGTAATATAACCTTCTGTCCTTTCATCCTTAGGGGAGGTAAAAATTTGTGTGGTTTCTCCAAACTCCACAAGCTCTCCTAAAAGCATAAATCCTGTATAGTCTGAGACCCTTGCTGCCTGCTGCATATTGTGGGTCACTATGAGAATTGTATAATTCTTTTTAAGCTCCATCATTAGTTCTTCTATCCTCATAGTGGCAATGGGGTCAAGGGCTGAGCATGGTTCATCGAGTAAGATAATCTCAGGTTCAACCGTCAGTAACCTTGCTATACAGAGTCTCTGTTTTATTTCTTCAGAAAGGCTTAAGGCAGGCGTAAAGAATTTGTCCTTAAGTTCATCCCATAACCCAACTGCCTTTAAACATTTTTCTACTATCTCCTGGTTTTGTTTCTTGTTCTGGATACCATGTGTTTTTAAACCATAAATCATATTTTCATAGACCGAGAAAGGGAATGGGTTTGGTCTTTGAAATACCATGCCTACCTTTTTTCTTAATTCAATAATGTCTATTTCTTCAATGCTCAGTTCATTGACAAATATACTACCTGTTATTTTCACGTCATCAATAAGGTCGTTCATGCGGTTAAAGCAACGAAGCAATGTGGATTTGCCACAACCAGAGGGGCCTATCAGGGATGTAATAGAATTTTTAAATACATGAAAATCTACATCTAAAAGGGCATGGAAGGTGCTGTAGTATAAATTTAATGTATCTGTTCTCAGTACGCGATTATTCATTATCCAAATTTCCCCTGGATATAGTCCTCAGTCTTTTTTTCAGATGGGTTCGTGAATACCCTTTCTGTTGGACCATATTCAATGAGTTCCCCCATGTAAAAAAATGCAGCATAATCAGTGATACGGGCTATCTGTTTTGTATTGTTTGAAACGAGTATTATCGTATAATCCTTTTTAAGTTCATCGAGGGCCTCTTCAATCTTCGCAGTAGAGATAGGGTCTAAACCAGAACAGGGTTCGTCCAGTAGAATGATCTCAGGTTTAAGGGCAAGGGTTCGGGCAAGACAGAGTCTCTGTTGCTGTCCACCAGAGAGTTTCAATGCTGATTTGTTTAATCTATCCCTTACTTCATCCCATAAAAATGCCTTTCTTAAACTCTCCTTAACAATAATGTTAAGTTCTGTCTTTTCATTGATACCCTGCAATCTTGGACCATACGCAATATTTTCGTATACTGAGCGGGGAAGGGCGATGGGAACAGCAAAAACCGTTCCAACCCGTCTTCTTAAGTTCACCTGGTCTATTTCTCCATCTAAAATATTATCTCCATCAAGATAAACTCCACCTTCGATCTTTACATCCTCTTCAAAATCTATCATCCTGTTAATAATTGATATAAGGGTGGATTTCCCGCTTCCTGCAGGACCCATGAAGCCGGTAATCATGTTTTTATGAACATCGATACTGATACCTTTCAAGATTTCGCCTTTTCCGTACGATACCCTTAAATTTTCTACCTTTATTTTAATATCCATACGTTCTCACGAATACCTTGCAATAACCCTGTTCATAATATAATAGGCAAGGATATTAATAAATAATATGCTCAGAACAAGGACCAGGGCAGTGGCATAGGCCTTTTCCATCGATATACCTTCTCTGGCAAGGATATAAAAATGGACAGCCATGGTTCTCCCGGAATCCATAAGTGATGTAGGAAGTCTAAGTGAACTTCCCATGGTGAATATTATTGCCGCTGTTTCACCCACAGCCCTTCCGACGCTTAACATAATGCCTGTTAGAATCCCCGGGGTTGCTGAAGGTAATACAACCTTTAATACCGTCTCCCATTTGGTAGCACTTAAAGAGTAGCTGACGATTCTAAAATTCCTCGGGACAGCCTTTATAGCCTCTTCGCTTGTCCTTATTATTGTTGGAAGAATCATAATAGTTATAGTAAATACACCTGCTAAGATTGACCAGCCCATCTTGAGTTTGATTACAAAGAATATAAAGCCAAAAAGACCGTACAATATAGAGGGTATACCTGCCAGAGACTCAACACCAAAGCGAATAATTTTTGTGAATCTCGATTCCCTGGTATATTCAGTCAAGAAGATTGCTGTTCCAACACCCAAAGGCGTGGCGAGAAGGATTGATAATAATACAAGAAGTAGAGTCCCGATGATTGTAAAGAATATGCCTCCATGTCTGCCCATATCCTCTGGAGAGGAAAAGATAAATTCCAAATTTACATGGGGGGAGCCTTTAAAGAAGATAACAGCAACGATTGCTACCAGTATTCCAACTGTAAAAAATGCCTGGGAGTTGAGAACTATCTTTACAAGTTTATCTATTATTCGGGGGTTGATCCTCAATTTACAAGGCTCCTTTCGATGCTATTTTTCACTTTATCACCTCCTCTTTATTCCAAAATTGGCAATATAGTTAAGAATCATGATAATGAGCAAGAGAACTACCCCTGTAGAAAATAGTCCCTGTCTGTGGTCTCCAGTGGCGTATGCGAGTTCAAGGGCAATATTTCCGGTCAATGTCCTTAAAGGGTCAAGAATACTCGTTGGTATCTTTAATGCATTACCGGCAACCATAATAACTGCCATTGTCTCTCCTATTGCCCTTCCCATACCCAAAATGAAACTTGCCAGAATCCCTGATTTGGCAGATGGAACCACAACCCTGAAGATTGTCTGCCATTTTGTGGCCCCCATGGCAAAAGAACCCTCTCTGTAAGTTCTTGGTACACTCATCAATGCATCAAAAGATATACTGATTATTGTAGGTAAAATCATTACCCCGAGGATAATAGAGGTAGAAAGCAGAGAGAAACCAGCTCCACCGAAATAATTTCTTACCATAGGTACTATATACACAACACCTAAAAACCCGTATACCACCGAAGGGATACCGGCTAAAAGTTCGAGGGCTGGTTTTAAAAACATCTTTAGCCTTTTCCCTGAATATTCGGAAAGGTATATAGCGCAAGAAAGCCCTAAGGGTGCGCCAATAACAAGGGCACCGAAGGTTACGAGAAAAGAAGATACAATCATCGGGAATATACCAAAGGAACCTTTTGTAGGTGCCCACTTAAAACCAAAAATGATATTTTTCAGACCAATTTTATGAAAAAGAGGTAATCCTTCAAAAAGAATAAAGATGAAAATCAGGAAAAGAAATAAAAGGGAAGAAAGGGCGAACAACATTAAAACCCACCTGACAGCGTGTTCTTTGCTGAACTTCTTTTTAATCATAGTATGCCTATCAGCCCTTCCTTTTTCAGGATATTCTGTCCATTCTTAGAAATCACAAAGTTAATGAATATTATTACATTATCGTTAATATCACCATATGTCAGGAATAAGAAGGGTCTCACAATCTTATATTTTTTTGTTTTTATATTCTCTACGCTTGCGTAAATACCATCAATGGATAGAGCCCTTACTCTATTATCAACAAGACCAAGGGATATATACCCTATTGCATAAGGGTCAGTGGCTACTACTTCTTTTACAGAACCATTAGAATCCTGAACCATAATCCCATCATAAATTTCTTCGTTTTTCATAACAAGTTCTTCAAAAGAGCCGCGAGTCCCGGAACCTTCCTCTCTCGTAACAGCGTCAATCTTTCTATCAATCCAGCCCAACTCTTTCCAGTTCCTTATATGACCGCTGAAAATACCTCTTATCTGTTCTAATGTAAGTGCGCTAACTGGATTTCTGGGGTGAACAACCACAGAAATACCATCATGGCAGATTAATATTTCATTTAATATTGTTTCTTCCTGCTTGAGTTCTCTTGATGACATACCAATATCGATAGTTTTATTTAGACATGCCTGGATACCAGCAGTTGAGCCGCCACCCTGAACATTTATCACAAACTCAGGATGATCAACCATGAAATGTTCTGCAAGTTTTTCTGTAAAAGGCATTATAGATGTAGAACCAGCCAGTGTGACGGTCTTTTTTTTATGTCCAAACCCCGTTGTAGGGCTATAGTTACAGGAACAAAGTAACATTACTGAACAAAAAAGAACAATACTTATAAATTTGTTCATAAGGTTATTCCTGAGGAACATCCTTGATATGTCTAATTATCTTCCCTTCTACCATAAATATTACCAGTTCGGCAATATTCACAGCATGGTCGGCTATTCTCTCCAGGTATTTCGATATGAAGAGCAATCTGGTTGCCCTGGTAATGGTTCTTAAGTCTTGCATCATGTATGTTAATAGCTCGCGGAAAATTTGATCAAGCAGGTTATCTACCTTTTCATCTTCCCTTGTTACCTTCCATGCCAGTTCTACATCTTCTTTAACAAAGGCATCAAGGCTTTCTTTGACCATGAGTTGCACTATGTTTGCCATTGTAGGTAAGTCTATATAGGGTTTAAGCTGTGGTTCCTGATTAAGCTCTAAAACCCTTTCACATATGTTCACAGCCATATCCCCAATTCTTTCTAAATCATAATTGATTTTAATCGCAGTAGTTATAAACCTTAAATCCCTTGCAGCTGGCTGTCGAAGGGCGAGAAGCTTCAAACAAAACTCATCTGTTTCTACTTCTTTTGCATTAATTATGTCGTCATCTTCTATTACCTTCACGGCAAGCTCTGAATATCTCTCAAGTAATGCCTTTATTGCATCCTTTATTGCCTTTTCAACCAGGGCACCTTCGTACAGAAGCTTCTCCTTAAGTTCCTTTAATTCCATGTCGAAAGCTTTGTAAATATGGCCTTCCATCATTAAACCCCCCTTAGGCTTTATAATGGAAGATTATAGTAATTTTTTAATGCTATTACAAATCTTATTTTATATAAGGATTTAAGGATTCGAGACCTGCCCTGCTAAACCGCAGGTCTTGGCCAGGGGTTCAAGGGTTCAAGTTGATTAATCACTCGAATTCTTGAAGCACGGTCTTTTCACTATTCATGGTTAGCTGTTTGCTGTTTTTAAAAATGATGTTGATAAAATGTAGTTTTTAGGATAAATTTTAAACAATTTATCGATATGAAAGAAGATATACAGTTAAAGTTAGCAAAAGGTACACCGTATTATGGGCTTCTCGGTATTGAAGTGGTTGAAATCAGCAAAGGTTTTGCAAAACTTAAACTTGATTTTAAAAATTCTCTCACACACCCATTTGGTTACTTACACGGGGGTGCTATAGCGAGTCTTGCAGATTCAGCCGGTATAAATTCTATATTGACCACAACTAATGATAATGAGAGGGCGCTAACGCTTGAAATGAAGGTAAATTACCTTGTGCCGATTAAGGATGCTGTCGTTTACGCTGAAGGGAAAGTAATCCACAGGGGAAAAAAAATTGCAGTATCTGATGTAGATGTAAAGAGTGTCGATGGGGAATTGATTGCTAAGGCTATTATAACATGTTCGATTTTTTAAAGTGTTGAAAGCCAGTGGTCAAGTCCCGCCAATGGCGGGATTGAATCCTCGAATCCTCAAACAGATGAGGGTAATCACGGATAACTAATATGGTTAAGAGGAGAGATAGTGTTTTGAAAAAGAGATTGCAGTCTTATTTAATCTTGCTGGTAATATTCTCTGCCCTTCTCATGGTTTTTGGTTTTTGTATCTATGTGATAAATGACATTCCATCGGTAAGGGTTCTTAAAAATTTAGAGAATAAACCTGTGAGTAGTATATATGGTGTGAATGATCAACTGGTGTACCTCATTGTCCCTGATAACAGGATTTTCGTGCAGTATAATAAGATTCCAAAGTATGTGAGAGATGCATTTTTAGCTGCAGAGGATGCCGAGTTTTTCAAGCATGGGGCTGTTGACCCATTAAGTATTTTAAGGGCTCTATGGAAAAATATCGTTTATGGGAAGGTAGTTCAGGGGGGGAGCACGATTACCCAGCAGGTAATTAAATCGCTCATTTTAGGTCCAGAAAGAAGCATATTGAGGAAAACAAGAGAGGCAATTCTTGCCTATAGATTGGAACATTACCTGTCAAAAAAGGAGATTTTAAATCTTTATTTGAACAATATTTATATGGGGCATGGGGTGTATGGTGTGGAAGCAGCGGCGCAGGTATATTTTGGAAAACATGCCTGGGAAATATCAAGGGCAGAAGCAGCCCTTCTTGCAGGGATTGTTCAGGCGCCATCAAGGTATACACCAAAAAGGCATCCTGGTAATGCAAGGCTCAGGCAGGAATATGTAATAGCCCAGATGTATGAGAAAGGTTTTATAGATGAGAAAAGAAAAAAGGAAATGTTGAAAGAGAGGATAAATATCAGAGAAGACAACGGTGTATTTGCTGATAGTTATTTCAAGGATTTTGTATTCCGGTATATCGAAGATAAATATGGAAAGGGGGTTTTGTCGAATAGAGAGTTAAAGATTTATGCAACGGTTGATCCCGGACTCCAGAGGTTAGGCGAAGAAGCGATAAGAAGGGGTTTAACCCTCTATGAACAGAGAAATGGACAATATGTTGTTTTGTACCGTTTAGAGAAAAGGAAATGGGATGATTTTATAAAGGCGGAGGACAGGGATTTAAAGCTTTCAGGTCTCAAGGTTGGAAAGACATATAATCTCTTAATATCTGAAAGAATAAAAGATGGTTACTCGATTTTTGCAGGTAAGGAAAAGGGGATACTTACGATTAATACCTTTCCTTTTAAACCGGGAGATGTTGTAAAAGGTGTATACGGGGGGATGGACAAAAGGAGGCTAAATCTATTTCAACCTGTGAGGAGCTTGAAGGTTGAAGGTGCATTAATATGTATGGATGTTGATACAGGGTATGTGTATGTCATGGTCGGGGGAAGGGATTTTGAAAAAAGCCCGTACAACAGGGCAGTGTCAGCAAAGATACAGTCCGGGAGTGCCTTTAAACCTTTTATATACCTTGCTGCCTTAAAAAAAGGCTATAACCTTGAATCTGTAATCATAGATGAACCAAAGGAATACCAGATGGGTTTGGGAAAGACATGGACACCAAAAAATTATGACAATAAATATGAAGGGCAGATAACAATAAAAGATGCTGTTGCGTATTCCAAAAATGCAGCTACAGTGAGGCTGCTTGAAGAGATAGGCGTGAGTGCTGTGAAAGAAAGCATGGAAGAACTTGGCATAAATGCAGAACTGGAAAATAATCTTTCCATTGCCCTCGGGACATCGAATCTAACCCTTCTTGACCTTGTGAAGGGGTTTTCTGTCTTTGCAAATGGTGGGAGCAGGGTAAAACCTATCTTTGTCAGGAAGGTGACAGATGGAGAAGGGAATGTGATTGAAGAAAGCGGGGTTGAAAAGCAGAGGGCTATATCTGAGGAAATTGCTTCCAAAATGAATATGCTCCTGAAGGGACCGGTTGAATATGGGACAGCAAAGGGTGCTTCGAAATTGGGTTATCCTGTTGCAGGCAAGACCGGTACGACAAGCAATTATTACGATGCCCTCTTTATCGGCTACTCCCCTCACGTAGCTACAGGTGTCTGGGTTGGATTTGATTCAAGAACGTCTCTCGGAAAAGGGGAAAGCGGTGCCAGGGTTTGTTTACCTATATGGATGAGCTTTATGGGCATAGCACTCCGGCGTTATCCACCAGATGATTTCAGCGGGCCATCCTCTTCAGAAACCTGGCCACGCATCTATTAGGACATCATCGTCGTGCTTATGGCGAGCCACCTCTCGTTATTGTTCAGTTTATGTTAGGCAACAGGGCGTCAAGGGGTCACCCTCTACCAGCCTCGAAGCAAATTCTATATCTTCCAGATTGCAGTTGACCTCCTCTATGTCGACCCCTCCTTAAGGCATAAGCCCCACCCACTTCGTGGGTACCAGGCCTCCCGCACCCGCACGCTGGTACCAGGCTCACGGTGTTCGCTGTATAGATTCCCAGGGCAAGCCCGTGGGAATCTACCGAACGGATACCGGGTTGTAAAGTGGAAAAATGGGGCGTTTTTTTGCCCATCTTCTATAAAAAATATTAATAGGTCGATAAATTATTTTGATTTGATTTCATCTACTTTTACTTTATATATACTTTATACATACTTTATATAGTTCTTTAGTAGCATGTGTTCATTCTGAATCTGATTTTAAGATTAATAAATTAAAGATAATGAGATAATGATATGAGTTCAACCTTCGAGGGAGGATATTTGGATGAAGGTGATAAATTTTATTCTCAACGGTATTCCAGGAAGGGTGGTGACCGATGCTGAAGAAGCCCTTTTAAAGATCAAGGTGACATATGGAACCACTTGAGCCGGACCTAACCCCGGAAGATCCTTTGAAGGAACGAATTGTTAAGGTTCATTATTTTTTCGCTAAGGGAGAAACCAAGGAGGTCTCTGAGGAGGAGGCAAAGAGGATTTTGAGCGAAACTTACAGTAGCACTTATGGAGGGCTTATAGTCGACGTGAAGACCAACAAGGTTATTTACCAGATAAACTCAGATGTGGAAGAAATTGTGGTTTTAGAAGGGTTTGCTGATGGGGGATAGACTTTTATAGTCAGTATCTCTTAAACTTATAAGTAGAATACAGGCATATTTTTGCCGAACGAATCGAGAAGTGATGAATGAGGAGGCGACATAGTGGAGGCAGTAGCACCGTCCAAAGAAGCTATAGACATGATCAAGGATGCTGGAGGTGAGGCATTCAAGCTGTGCTTTCAATGCGGACTCTGCACGGTGAGTTGTCCTTGGAATTATGTACGAATATTCATGCCTCATCAGATAATTACCCAGACTAAGTTCGGGCTGGTAGAGCTGGGTGAGGAGAAATGGTGGCTTTGCTCCACATGCAATATGTGCGTCAGCCGCTGTCCCAGGGAGGTGGCGATTACGGACATCATTCGTTCTGTTAGAAAAATTATATTGGAATTTGGCTATAGGGCGGTTCCTAAGAGTCTGCAGAGCGTGATGGGTAATCTGACATCTGTGGGTAATCCCTGGGGAGAAAATCGGGAAAGTAGGGCGCATTGGTCTGATGGTCTCGATATTCCTTTATTCAACAAGGAGACGGAGGTGCTCTATTTTTCCTGCTGTGTGCCAGCCTATGACCAGAAACTGATGGGTGTAGCTGTGGCCACCAGTCGGATCCTGAAAAAAATGGGAGTCAATTTTGGAATCCTTGGGACCAAGGAGATTTGCTGTGGGGAGAGCGTTCGAAAGGTAGGTAATGACAAACTTTCTGAAAATCTTGCACGGAACAACATTGAGGTTTTCAACCAGGCGGGGGTTAAGGATGTTATTGTTACTTCACCCCACTGCTATGTTACTTTCAATAACGAGTACCCTAAGAAAGGCGGCCGTTTTAAAGTGACCCATTTTACCCAGTATCTAGCAGAACAGCTGGATAAAGGTAAACTCCAATTTTCCAAGGAACTGTGCAAAAAAGTTGTCTATCACGATCCTTGCTATCTTGGGCGACATAGTGGCATCTACGAAGAACCCAGGAAGGTACTGAGCAGCATTCCCGGAGTTACTCTTATGGATGAAGTGAACTCCCGTGAGAACAGCCTTTGCTGTGGAGGAGGCGGAGGAAGGATCTGGATGGAAACCAAGAGTGGAGAGAGGTTTTCCGATATGTTGGTCAAACAGGCTGTTGAATTAGGGGCTGAAGTTTTAGCGACAGCTTGTCCATACTGTATCGTCAATTTTAAGGACAGTGTTTTGGCCATGGGTGGAAAAGATGTTCTTGAGATTCGAGATATATCTGAAATTGTGCAAGAGGTGATTTAGTTTAGCACTATTATTTTGAGGTCTTCGCCTAAGGATATTTATGGAGAGGGAAATACCCGAGAAAGCCAACGAGATTGAAAGACCGGAGTCTAAACGAAGAAAGTTCGGAACCGTGATGGTGATTGGTGCCGGAGTCAGTGGAATCCAGGCTGCATTGGATGCTACAAATTCGGGATTCAAGGTCTATTTGGTGGATAAAGGACCTGCCATTGGTGGAAAGATGGCCCAGTTGGACAAAACATTTCCTACCAATGACTGCTCGATGTGTATTCTATCCCCTAAATTCATTGAATGTGCCACCAATCCTAATATATCGATTATTACTAATGCCCAGATTGAACGTATGGATGGGGAAACGGGGAATTTTGAGGTCCACTTGATCCAGGAACCCCGCTATGTTAATGAGGACAAGTGTACAGGATGTGGTACATGCTCTGAATATTGTCCCATATTTGTTCCAGATGTATTCAATGAAAACATAGCAAATCAAAAGTGCATTCATGTCCACTTTCCCCAGGCAATGCCAGCTGTATCAGTCATTGACGAAGCCCGGTGTCTCTTTCTCAATAGAAGAGAATGTCAAATCTGTATTCCTGTCTGCAGGAACAGGGCTATCGATTTCCACCAGCAACGTAAAAGGCTGACCCTGGAGGTGGGCAGCATAATTCTTGCTACTGGCTATGAGCCATTTGACCCTGAGCGGCAAAGTCAGTATGGATATGATCGTTTTTCCAATGTTGTCACCAGCCTGGAGTTCGAACGGCTATTGAGTGCTTCTGGCCCTTACGGAGGTGAACTGGTACGGCCATCCGATGGAAAGGCACCTCAAAAGATCGCTTGGATCCAGTGTGTAGGGTCCAGAGACAAGACTTCAGGGTTCACATACTGTTCCGCGGTCTGCTGCATGTACGCCACAAAACAGGTGCTTTTGTCCAAAGAGCACTATCCCGATCTGGAGGCAGCGGTCCTTCACAATGACATTCGTGCCTATGGCAAGGGATTCGAGCGGTACTACGAAAGGGCCAAAAACACCCCGGGAGTTCGTTATATCTGGAGCAAGGCCTCCATTCTGGAGCAACGGGCCGACAACGGGAATGTCGTCATCAGGTATCGCATAAATGGCTCAGAAGTCAAGGATGAAGAATTCGATCTGGTTGTCCTATCTGTAGGTTTGAGTCCCAACACCGGAAACCAGGAACTCGCAAGGAAATTTGGTATAAGACTCAACAATCATGGATTTTGCGAAAGCCCTGCATTTTCCCCGATCAAGACTTTCAGGGAAGGAATTTTTTCCTGCGGGGGTTTTCATGGACCCATGGATATCCCTGATTCCGTGACTATGGGGAGCGGCGCTGCCTCACTTGCCTCGCAGTTTCTGAGGGAGGAACGGGGTACTAGGGTAGAAGAGAAGTTTTATCCTGAAGAGCACGATGTCAGGGGAGAATCCCCGAGAATAGGTGTGTTTGTCTGTGATTGCGGCACCAACATTGCCAAGGTGGTGAACGTGCCTGAAGTGGTCGATTATGCCGGCGGACTCAAAGGGGTGACCCATGCGGTGGAGGAACCTTTTGCCTGTTCAGTGGATGCCATTACCCACCTGACAAAAACAATCAAGGAAAAAAAACTTAACCGGGTGGTTGTGGCTGCCTGCACACCGAGAACCCATGAACCTGTTTTTCAGGATGCTCTTCGGGAGGCGGGACTTAATCCCTTCCTGCTTGAGTTTGCCAATATCCGGGAGCATTGCTCCTTGGTACACATGACAGAAAAGGAGTGGGCCACCGAAAAAGCCAAAGACTTAATGCGGATGTCAGTAGCTAAGTCTCTGTTGCTGGAACCTCTTTATCAGGTTTCTTATGAGGTGAACAAAGCAGCTCTGGTTATTGGTGGGGGCGTTGCCGGGATGACCAGTTCTCTTGCCATTGCCCGGCAGGGGATCAAGGTACACCTGATTGAAAAGACAGGTGAGTTAGGCGGACTTGCCATGAAGATTCCTAAAACCTTGGAAGGGGGAGACGTGCATGGTTTTATACGGAATCTCATCAGTCAGGTTTATGAGAATCTCCTTATCCATGTCTATACTGAGGCTGAGTTGGTGGATTTTTCGGGTTATGTGGGAAATTTCTCATCAAAGGTCAAGGTAGGTTCAGTGGGTAAAATCAAGGATATCAGACATGGCGTGACCATTGTCGCCACTGGAGCCCAAGAACTCAAGCCTCGGGAGTATCTCTATGGTGAAAGCGATAAAATCATGACCCTGTTGGATCTTGACTCAGTGATCGAAAAGAACCCTGAGCGATTCATGGATTGCATGACCACGGTGTTCATACAGTGCGTTGGATCAAGGGATGAGGAAAGGCCCTATTGCAGCCGGGTCTGTTGCACACATTCTGTGATGAATGCTTTAAAGCTCAAAGATATTAATCCCGAGATGGATATCTATGTCCTCTACCGTGATATGAGAACATATGGGTTCATGGAGGATTACTATCGGGAAGCGTCGGATCGGGGGGTCATCTTCATACGCTACGATGCGGATGGAAAGCCCGAAGTGCACGCAGCGGAAGAAGGAGGGCAGCCCTTCTTGCAAGTCATTGTCAATGAACCGATTCTGGGTCAACCCCTCATGATCCATGCGGATATGATCTGTCTGGCTGCCGCCACAATCCCTCCTGAGGGGAATAGATCTTTGAGCCAGATGCTCAAGATCCCTTTGAACGAGGATGGCTTCTTTATGGAAGCCCACATGAAATTGCGTCCTGTGGATTTTGCTACAGATGGTATCTTCATGTGCGGTACGACCCACAGTCCCAAATTTATTGACGAGAGTATCGCTCAGGCCGAGGCAGCGGCATCCAGGGCATTCACGATATTGGGCCAGAAAGAGATGAAGACTGGCGGTCCAGTAGTTGCTATCAATGGTAGGAAATGCTCTGGTTGTGGCCTTTGCCAGGAGGTTTGTCCTTATGGCGCTATTGCGATAAATACAGAAACGAGGGCAGCCGAAGTCAACCAGGCCCTCTGCAAAGGTTGTGGGGTTTGTGCGTCTTCCTGTAGAAGCGGGGCATTAAATATGGCCTGCTTTAGTGATGAGCAGATACTTTTAATGTTGAAATCTTTGTCTCCTTATTGAGGAGTAGAAAATGGCTGAACCTAAAATTGAAAAGTGGGAACCTAAAATTGTTGCCTTTCTGTGCAATTGGTGTAGTTATGCTGGGGCCGACCTGGCTGGTATTAGTAGGATTCAATATCCAAACAACGTTCGGATTATACGGGTAGCTTGCTCAGGGCAGGTCAACCCCTGGTTTATCCTCGCCAATATCCAGCAGGGGATCGATGGTGTCTTAATCAGTGGGTGTCACCCGGGAGAATGCCACTATCTGACAGGCAACTACCGTGCCAGAAGGAAGTTTGCTCTTTTAAAAAACTTTCTGCAATTTGTCGGCCTGGAAGAGGGCAGGGTTCATTTTACGTGGGTTTCTGCATCAGAGGGGGTGAGGTTTGCCAAGGTTATTGAGAAGGTGACGGATATTGTAAGGTCGCTGGGGCCAGCCAAAAAGTTGGTAAAGAGGATATAGAGGATGGATGCGTTAATCAATAGGATTAGAGGGATTGCAAGGGATCTTTTGAGAGAAGGGAAGGTGGATGTGGTTATTGGTTTTGAGGAGGGCACGATTCCCTTTCATAGCAGGCCTTGTTTTGTAAGAAGTCCCGATGAGGCAGATAGACTGATCTGGAACAGTTTTTGCGAAAATAACCTTGCAACATATGTGGTCAAGAGAAATGAGAGGATGGGGATTGTAGCCAAGGGATGCGATACTCGGGCCCTGTTGGAGCTCATCAAGGAAAGGCAGGTCATCAGAGATCAGATTTATATTATTGGTGTTCCTTGCGAGGGCATGATAGACCGGGTACGGGTCGAGGCTGAATTGAGGAATCGGTCTATACAGACTGTTGAGGTCCGAGAGGGAACCTTTCTCATTATGGGAAAGGATTTTGAAAAGGAATTGGAAATAAAGGAATTCTTATATCCCTCCTGCCAGGTGTGTACCAGGAAAAACCCTGTCATCTATGATGAACTTGCAGGGGAGGAAGTGGAGGAATCCGTTGGGGAAACTTATCCGGATATCGAGTCATTCGAAGGCTTTTCGGATGAGAAGCGATGGCAGTATTTTTCCGAAGAGATGAGCCGGTGTATCCGTTGCTACGCATGCCGAAACGCGTGTCCACTCTGTTACTGTACTGAGTGTTTTGTGGATGCTTCCAATCCCCAGTGGATCGGTAAATCCATTGACGAAAGCGACACAGCCCTGTTCCACATCATGCGTGCCTTTCACCTAGCAGGGCGGTGTGTTGACTGCGGGGCTTGTGAGAGGGCCTGTCCTTTGGGCATTGATATTCGTAAATTGAACAGGAAACTGTCAAAAGATGTCCTTGCTCTTTTTAATTACAAGGCAGGCATAAGCCTCGACGAGGTTGCACCTCTTGCTACATATCGTCCGGATGATTCTGAGGCGTTTATCTTAGAACCGTGAAAGAGGGTATTTATTTTGAAAGCTAAGATAATTAGAAAAAAGGATATATCAGGTTTTCTCGATCGGCTTATTCAGGCCTACAGGGTCTATGCGCCGGTAATGCAGAACGGCTATTTTCTCTTTAAAACCATAAAATCTGGCTCTGAGGCCAGTCTAAATTATCACAATACAAAGATGTCACCGAAAGATATTCTTTTCCCCCAATCAGAGGTACTTTTTCGCTATCAGTTGGACAAGAGGGGCGTTGAGATTGATGCGCCGGCTCAAGACGAACGCGATCTGGTCATATTTGGAATTCGTCCATGTGACGTACGGGGCATCCAGGCTCTCGACAAGGTTTTCAGCAAAAACCCCAAAGATCCCTATTTCGAAGAGCGGAGGAACAGAACAGTGATAGTGGGGTTGGGTTGCAAAGAAAACCATAACGGGTGCTTTTGCACGGCTGTTGGCGGAGGTCCGTGTGCCGATGATGGATCAGACCTCTTTTTGATCGATATCGGGGATGAGTACCTAATCCGGGTCATCAGCGACAAAGGGGAGGTTTTTTTAAAAGGGGAAGATTTACCGGATGCAGAGACGCAGAAAATTGCCTTCGCGGCAGTGGTTGCTGAAAAGGCCCAAGATGCTTTAAGGCCGTGCGTGGAGGTGCAAGGATCAGAGGATATTTTGACCCAACGATTCAATGATCCGGTGTGGGATGTCATCTCTGAAAAATGCATTGGGTGCGGTGTGTGCACTTATCTGTGTCCCACCTGCCATTGTTTCGACATCTGTGACGAGGCCGTTAATAAGGAGGGAAAAGGAATTCGAATATGGGATTCCTGTCAATACCCCCTTTTTACCAGGCAGGCCTCCGGGCCTAATCCGCGAGATACCGTGGGAAAAAGGATGAGACAGAGGATTATGCACAAATTCGTATACTTTCCCGATGAACAAGGGATGCTGGGCTGTACGGGTTGCGGTAGATGTGTAATAGAATGCCCGGTGAACCTGGATATACGAGAGGTACTAAATATCTTATTGAGAACGGGTGCAGCACGATGAAGAATCCATACTTTCCACTTCCGGTGAGGATTGAAAATGTCCTTGTGGAGACTGAGGACAAAAATATCAAGACTTTTACCCTCTCCTTTATCCATAAGGAGAATGAGGAACAATTCCGGTACAGGCCAGGGCAATTTGCGGAATTGACTGTATTCGGAAAAGGCGAAGCACCATTCGGAATGGCCTCTTCCCCAACTCAGCCCGGTTTTCTCGAGTTCAGCATTAGTAAGGTGGGTGTAGTAACGAACGCATTGCATCAAATGTCTGAGGGGGAAATTCTGGGTATTAGAGGCCCCTTTGGTAATGGATATCCTTCGGAAACCTTTAAAGGGAAAAATGTGGTACTCATCGGTGGGGGCTTCGGATTTTCAACACTCAGGGCCCTAACCAATTATATGATAGAAGAAACTAATCGCGAGGAATTCAAAAAAATTACCGTTATTTACGGAGCCAGACGGCCGGGATTTTTGCTTTATAAATCAGACCTTGAGACATGGCAGAACCGCTCGGACATACAGGTGTTTCTGACCGTTGATCAGGATGATATCGGATGGCATGGCAAGGTTGGTACTGTGCCGGTGGTCACGAGGGAGGTGGCCCCTGATGCAGAGAACACCTACGCCTTAGTTTGCGGTCCACCGGCCATGATCAAGTATACGCTGCCGGTTCTAAAGGAACTGAATTTTCCCAATGAGAGGATCTTTTTATCCTTAGAGATGCGGATGAAGTGCGGAATAGGTAAATGCGGCAGGTGCAACATTGGAAGTAAGTATGTATGTCAGGATGGACCTGTGTTTAGCTATGCGGAGATACTCAATTTGACTTCGGATGATATATTTTAGTCACTGTTCAGGACAAGGGGTTGACGATGGAGATAAGCTTGTGTGTTTTCGGTACAGCATTAACGAATCAGTAAAAGGCGGGTTTTCCCGGCAAATGGGTCAGTATTCATTATTTGTCAGCAATCTTTCGATGAAGAAAGGAGGAATCATATGTTTGGTTGGAAGGGGAAAATCCTAAGAATAGATCTTACGCGAGGAAACTGTTCTGTTGAGGATCTACCCGATGATTTGATGCGGAACTATATTGGTGGTCGAGGTGCGGGTGTTAAGATATTTTTCGGAGAAGTTGACCCTCGTATTGACCCTTTGAGCCCGGAAAACAAAATTATTTTTTCTACAGGGCCACTAACGGGCACAGGTGTACCGTCGGGGGGAAGATTTGTGGCCGTCTCGAAATCACCCTTAACCGGGACTATAGCCAATCCAAATTGTGGGGGTTACTTTGGTGCAAATCTGAAGTTTGCTGGCTATGACTTCCTCATCATTGAAGGGAAATCGCCTGAACCCGTATACCTGTCAATCCATAATAATCAGGTAAAAATTAAGCCAGCATTACATCTTTGGGGGAAATGGACTACCGAAACGGAAAATGCCATCCGGGCTGAGGAGGGGGGGGCTGAGGACGCTTGGGGGAAGAATATTTTGAGCGTGGCTGTTATTGGACCGGCAGGTGAAAATTTAGTCAAGTTTGCCTGTGTTATGTCTGACGGGGGCAGAGCACTGGGACGCTCTGGATTAGGCGCCGTCATGGGCTCTAAAAATCTAAAGGGGATCGCGGTAAAAGGGACGGGCGAAGTGTATATCGCAGATGTAGAGGGGTTCAAAAAGGCAGTAATTGATTTTTTGAATGAGGCAAGAGAGAACCGCCAGCTTGAACAAAGATCCTTATGGGGAACCTGGAGCCTCATCGCTCGAGCGCAAGCTACAGGGACATTATCTGCTCTAAACTTTCAGCGTGGTTACTTAGAGAGCTTTAGGGGATATGAAAACCCGGCTACTACACGAGAGAAAATCTTGGTTAGGGATGAAGGGTGCTTTGGTTGTTTCTTTCGTTGTAGCAAGAGGACTCGAATACCCGACCCGGCCTACCCGGGAACGACAAAAGGCCCAGAACATGAAACTATAGCCCTTTTGGGAGCCAACTGCGGTATTAGTGATCTTTATGACATATGTAAAGCTAACTATATCTGCAATGAGCTTGGGATAGACACAATTACAGCCGGGGCTACCATCTCCTGCGCTATGGAGCTCTTTGAAAAAGGCTATCTGACTGAGAAAGAGATAGGATATAACCTCAATTTTGGTAATATCGATGCGACCTTGGGACTCCTAAAAGCGACCGCCTTCCGCCAGGGTTTTGGGGAGCTGCTAGCGGATGGTGGGTACGCAGTTGCAGAGAGGTGTGGACATCCAGAACTCTTCATGGGGGTCAAGAAACTAGGAATGCCGGCTTGGCATCCCCAGGGTCGTTTCAAGGGTTCAGGAATAATCGGGCTTCAGTATGCCACCAGTAATGTTGGCGCCTGTCATACAAGATCAACATTGACTTTCAACCCTGGTACTTCAGATGCTGAGCCACTTGCAAAGTGGGTCAAGCATTATCAGGACCTTGTAGCTGTGGTCGATGCTGGCATCCTGTGCTGGATTATCTACCATGGTCCATTGTGGGAAGAAAAACCTCGCTTATGGTTACAACTTGTAACGGGTATTGAATATACCCAGGAAGAACTGTTATCGATAGGTGAACGGACCTGGAATCTGGAACGTCTGTTCAATATTGTTGCTGGATTAAGTGCTAAAGATGATAGCTTACCTCAAAGAATGCTTACCGAAGTCCCCCCTGAAGGGAATGTAGTTGAGCTTGTCCCGATGCTGGATGAATATTACCGAATGAGGGGCTGGGATGAGAACGGGATTCCAAAATCAGAAAAGCTAAACCAGTTAGGACTGAGTGAATGGAAGGTGAAAGTGTCATGAAGATCAAGATAGATCACAACAAATGCTGTGGATGCAAGCTCTGCGAAGTGGCCTGTTCATTAAAGCATACCGGTAGTGTCAATGTTCAGAGATCAAGGATAAGGGTTTTTGTGGGCGAAAAGTTCTGTCTACCGGTTATAGCAGGTCCATACACAGAAGCGGCATGCAATTCAAAGAACATTGTAATGTTAGAGGAGGAGGGAATTAGCGAGTGTATTATATGCAGAGCTTCATGCCCTGCCAAATCTGTATTCAGAGAACCTGATGTTGATATTCCTCTGAAGTGCGATTTTTGTGGGGATCCACCCGATCCCCAGTGTGTCCGGTGGTGTGCTGCTGAGGCCTTGATACTCGTGGAAGAATGAAAAGACAGGGAGGATTTGGAAAGTTATACATGGATAAATGTTTATGTGGAGAGATTAAAAATATA
>Ga0172366_10000403_pt1 | contig 30682 bp, 28 predicted proteins | sample LakKivSesite69cm_FD_114533 | JGI IMG/M metagenome (GOLD analysis project Ga0172366, IMG submission 114533) | Sediment microbial communities from Lake Kivu, Rwanda - Sediment site 69cm | ecosystem: Environmental > Aquatic > Freshwater > Lake > Sediment | place: Rwanda: Western Province, Lake...
GTATCATTTCAGTCGTGACATCAAGCGTTGAATAGACTGAAACAGAAAGGCTTTAGAATGTAAAAAGGATCAGTTAAACGGTCTCATAAGGCTTGACAAATACCGGCTTAACACGGGGCGTAACCCGTTAACAAGGCGATCACGTTTGGACGACCTTCACGGCGTGCCCGGGACAGTTGGACTCGCACGCCTTGCAAGCCCTGCAGTACTTGATCTTGCCCTCGTCCACGACGATCTCCTCCACTCGCTTCGCATATATCCCAACCGGGCAGCGTTCAACGCATTCCTGGCAGCCCGATGCCGTCACGCACTTGCCCGCGTCGATGTCGATCCCGAGGGTCGTCCCCCCCGTGGCACTCGTGACCTTGATCGCGTTGTAGGGACACACGTGCGTGCACGTGAGGCAGCCCGTGCATTTCCGGTAGTCGACCCAGCGATGCCGCCCCTGGATCACGATCGCATCGTTCCGGCAAGCATTGTAGCAGCGACCGCACAAGTGGCAGAGATCAGGGTCGATGACGGTCGGGATGAAGCGCTCGCGGGGCATGGACGTATCGATCGTTCCCTAGACCATAAACGTCCCCGTTATCGGAGAAAACCGTGAAAGCACGACGGCGAATGAAAGCTAATTATAGCGAGGTGCCGAATCAGCATCATGGCCGGCAAGAAACTCGAACCACGAAAGAAAAAATTTTCAGCGGGGTTGGTCCTCGGCGTCGTCGCCGTATCGCTCGTTTGCTTGTTTGCTTCGGTGAACCAGGCGCAAACGAGCGGCTTGGCTGGCGGGGCGATACACTCGGGACAGTCTGGCACCACGTCGAAAATCCTGTTCCTCTCCGGGGATGTAGACTCGCAAGTGGAAAAAGCGCTGCGGCTCGACCCGCAGTTCAGCATTTCGAAGAACATTCCCTTCGACGCGACTTTCCTCAACAATAATGGCTTCAAGGCAGTCGTGATCTCCAACTATGCCTTGAATGCCTCCGAGATCACGAGCTTGTCATCGTTCTACTCGGCGGGCGGTGGCATCTTCGCCATTTTCGGGCCACGGAGTGCCAATATGGAGGCGCTGCTGCTCTCGTTGAACATCACCGCGACATCGAGCAGTAGCAACGTTCCGAAGCCCGGCACGGTTGGCATCGACTACACGACCGGGCAAGAGAACCACCCGATCGTGCGCAACGTGCAATGGTCGTCCGCCCCGTCTATCCGCAACCACACGATCATCAAGAACTTGAACGTGACGAAGGCCGTGCTGCTCAGCGCCGCCAACGACAGCAGCATCCCCTTTTTCTTGCAGCTCGATCCTGCCGGGAGCCACGGCAAGCTCGTCTTGTTCACGCCGTGGGCGGTGCCCGGGGGTAATAATTACCAGATCGAGCTCTGGCCGTATTTCAACTACATGATCTTCCTCGTGACGAGTTATCTCTTCACCAGCAACCCCGCCACGATTCCGACCTTCGCGAAGTGGGCATATTCCCCCGTCCCGCACGCCGGCGACACGCTCTGGATCGGGATCCTCGTGTGCACTCTCGGTATCGCCGCCTTCAGTCTCTTCTTCTACCAGCGATATCGCTCGAAGCGGAGCCAGATCGTGCTGAGCGAGAAGGCGATGGCCGAGATCACCAAGGTCAAGGGCGAGGGGACTGAAGAACCAGAACACGCGGACCTCTCGGACTCGTGGGAGCAGATCGGCACGCATAAGCAGATCAGCGGCTTCTTGTTCGGCCTCTTCGCGGGCATCATCCTCGGCATCCCCCAGATCGTGCTCACGGGCGTTATATTCCCGCGCTGGATAATGCCTTTTCCCCAGGTGGCCGGCTGGTTCGACTGGATAAAACAATTTTTCCAGGCAATCTGGATGGCGTTCGACGTCGGCACGTCCATCGCCCTGGCCAAGTATTTCGCTCAATACCGCGTCAAACAGCCCCAGAAGGCGGTGCACTACATACAGATATTCGTGTGGTGGCAGCTTTTATCTGGCGTCGTCCAGATCATCTCGATCTCATTTATCGGCTCGATGGTATTCCCAGAATCGACGTTCGCCCACCTGTCGTGGATGGTCATCTTGCACTCGCTCATCCAGTATCCGGGATTCTTCCTCGTGTTCATGTACATCTTCCAGGGCATGCAGCGCACCGACTTGCAGAACCTCGGCAACTTGCTCTACCAGATGGTCATCATGCTGCTATCGCAATACGCGTTCATCCTGATCTTTCGTGCGGTCTTCAAGGATCACCCGTATGGCGAGGCGTTCTGGTCGGGGATCGGATACTGCGTGGGACAATACGTGGCCGAGTGGGGCAATTTCTTCATCCTCATGGGCTTCTACAAGAAACTCGGGTTCTCCGTGAACACCATCTTCCGCGTCGATTTCAATCGGGCCGAGTTCAAGGAAGCCCTCGTGTTCGGCGGCAAGGAATGCATTGGTCACGTCTGGGTTCCGATCGCCTTGATGTTCCAGGTCTGGCTACTCGGCACGTTCCTCCCGAACTATAACGAGGAAATGGGGCTGTACGGGTACGCGAACATGCTTATGCAAGTCACGGCACTGGTCGGCTTTCTCACGGAGGGCTTCCTGGCGCCAATATCCGAGGCGCATTCGCACAAGAAGCAATATCTCCTCGATTTCACCCTCGCGCAAGGCATGAAGTGGTCGAACCTCGTCATCTTCTTCATCACGGTATTGCTCGCGGCGATCGGGAGCAAATTCATCGAGTTGCTCGCCGGCGACGCGTGGCAAGGCGCGACGCGTTTCATACCATTGATGCTCGTGTATAGCTTGTGGCAGCCGTGGACGTGGTTGAGCGATAGAGCCCTGAACGGCACGGGTTACACGGGGCGGGCGGCGACCATCTGGATCATCGAACAAGGCGGGAAGATGGTGCTCCTTGCCATCTTCATCACGTTCACCAAGGACATCATGATCATCCTCTACTCGCACATACCAATGCTCATCATCAAGACGTCGCTGGGATGGACGATCATCAGGCGAAAGGTCGGCAAGCCGAAGCTGTACATCTGGAACTCGTGGGTGGCGCCTATCGTGTCGTCGGCGATCATTTACGTCATCCTCTGGGCGCTGACATTCATCTTCACGGGGTGGCTCATCCTCGCCGAATTTATACTGGCGATCTTCCTGTTCTTTTACCTCTACTCGTTCCTTTGCGGTTTTTTCGGCTTCTACGACGAGAACACGCTTGCCGAGTTCAAGAAGGCGGCCTCCATGGTCAAGAAGCCAATCTCCACGCTTGCCTATCCCCTGTACAAGTTCGCGGAATGGGGTTGCCGGGCGAGCCCGAAACTGCACGGGCGGTTCCCGATGGATCTCTACCCCGCTGCCATGGAGGAAGCGAGGGAACTCGAGCGGGAGAAGCTGAAGCTGAAGATGTAGGGCATCCCGCGCCCTCATTCCCATCCATCCTTTTTTAATCAACGCTCATGGGTAAGATCGTGCCAGACACCTCTCGGAAGGATGCCTTCGAGGCACTTGCCAGGGCACTCAAGGACAAGGAAGTGGTCCGCGTGCTGTTCGTGTGCGGCGCCAACATCTGCCGCTCCCCGTACATGGAGATGAAATTCGAGCAAGCGATGAACGCGAAGCCTTGCCCGAAGAAGAAGGTCATCGCCGCGAGCGGGGGTTTCATGATCAGCCCGCGCATACACGCCTTCACGGTCCGGCGCTTGCTCGAAACGGGCGTCAGCACGGAGCGAATTGGAAAGTTTTCACCACGTTCCATGCGCAAGCACAAGGACGAGATCGAGGCCGTCGACTTCATCATCGCGCCCACGCGGGAAATCATCGAGATGCTCGTCCCGCGGCGCTACCGCGATAAGACATTCTTGCTTTCAGATGCTGCCAACGGGACCATCGATGACGTGGAGGATCCTGTGCTCATCCCCGAGTATGACAAGTACGTGGCCGTTCTGGATCGGATAGACACGTACATCCCGCTGCTCGTGCAGCAATTGCGCCGCGCCTGGGCGTGCTAGCGCCCGGCATCGGAATCCGGGCACGGCATGTCCACGATCCGAAAGGCTTAAGGTTTTTAACGTGTTCCCTCGATCAAGCAACCAATAGCGTGATCCCAATGCTGAAGGTCAAACTGCCGGATTTCCTCGCCAGCGAGTGTAAAAAATGCAAGAAAGCGAACATCGTCTCGTGGGACGCACCCGCGCTGAGCATCAAGGGACAAGACGAGGTCGTGGTCCCGTTTAAGATCCACATCGCAAAGTACAAGCTGGACTCGACGAAATTCAAGCTCATCGATTACAAGTCGACGAAGATATCCGGGAAATGCAGTAACTGCGGCAACACCACGGATGCAAACCTCTTGTTCGACGATGACGGCCGCAGCTTTGGATTATTCACCGATCGCATCGAAGATAGGTATTTATTCCAACATTCGGCCGGGATCGTCGACAAGGCCAAGTATATTGCCGACCTCAAGAAACTCGATTTCTGTGACTGAGCAACCTGCTCCCCATTTCACCAATTTCTTTTTCGATGGCTATTCAAGGAAGATACCTGTTAGAGGGGCATTTTTTTTCTAAAAAGGTGAACTGGCTATCGACAGGGGAGCTGTTCGACCGGCGCGTGTCCAACCAGCATGTTTTCATCCCCGCGCCCGTCTTTCCTTGTGGTTTAAATGCGTGATGCAGGTATAGTTACTGATGTATCCGACTGAGATTGCCGACATCTTGAATTATGAACGCTCGTTCGATCGGCGGCCGGTGCGCCGAGACGACATGTGGATGTCCGTGGATCCAGGTCGATATCATCAGCACGCGAGAAACGAGGGGATCCATGCATGAAATCACTCGCACGAGAATTGGCCAAGCGGATCGTCGAGGCCAAGCGGGCGTATTACGAGGGAAAGCCGATCATGTCCGACGCGGAATATGATCGCCTTGAACAGCAGCTGCGGGAAGTCGATCCAAAGAATCCGGTTCTTGAATTCGTCGGCACCGATGTCACGGGCGACGTGCCGCATGATCCGCCTATGCTGTCCGCGGAGAAGCTGGCCAGCATCGCGGATGTTGTCCCGTGGGCTCGCGGCCAGCGGCTCGCGTGGGGATACAAGGTCGACGGGCTATCGGTGAAACTCGTCTACGTTGACGGGCATCTCGTCAAGGGAGCCACGCGTGGCGACGGCCGGAAGGGCGAGGATGTCACTGCGCAGTGTTTCCGCCTCGGCGACGTGCCCCACCAGGTTCCTGCCGCTAGTCCCGAGACGCGTGGCATCGTCGAGGTGCGCGGGGAAGCCTACATGCCCGTCAGCAAGTTCAACGCGATCAGCCATGCGGAATCGTTCAAGAACCCGCGGAACCTCGCGACGGGCACACTGAAGGCCAAGGACCCGGCCCTCGTGAGCGAGCGCGGCCTCCGCTTCATGGCCTGGGACATCATCGTTCGGGACAAGCCGATGGACGTGGACAAGAAGATCGACCTGCTGGGCTCTTGGGGATTTCAATGCGCAGATCAAGGGATTATCGCCCCTGCCGAGGCAGCGAGCGTGTTCGATAGTATCTTGGCCAAGCGGGATGCGATCGATTTCGAGATGGACGGGCTCGTGTTCAAGGTCGCAGACGCGGGCGTGCAAGCGGCGCTCGGGGCGACCGACCACCACCCGCGGTGGCTGGCGGCGGTGAAGTTCCCCGCGCGCGAGGACACGACGACCGTGCTCGGGATAGATTGGCAAGTCGGGCGCACGGGGAAACTCACGCCGGTCGCGCGGCTGGAGCCGGTCGAGCTGGGCGGCGCGACGATATCCAACGCGACGTGCCACAACGCCAAGTTCGTCATGGATAACGATCTCGCGCCGGGAGACAAGGTGTTCATCGTGCGCTCGGGCGACGTGATTCCCAAGATCAACGCCGTGGCCGAGAAGGGCAGCGGCCATGCGACGGTGCCGGGGAAGTGTCCCGAGTGTAGTAGCGTCGTGCGGTCCGACGGGACGAACATCTTCTGCACGAACGCGGGCTGCGGCGAGGCGGGGTACCAGCGGCTCATGAATTATATCTCGGTCGTCGGCATCGAGCAAATCGGCGAGAAGAGCCTGCGGCGACTGTGGGACGAGGAAGGCGTGCGCAAGCCCGCGGCGCTGTACGCGCTGTCGAAGGAGAAGCTGGCGGCCATGTTCGGCAAGAACGGCGAGAAGATGTGGGAGCAGCTGCGCGGGAAGATGGCGATGCCGCTGGCGACGTTCCTGGAGGCGCTGGGCATCCCGCGGCTGTCGAAAGTGACCGCCAGGGCGATCGCCAAGGAGATACCCACCCTCGCGGGCGTCGTCGGCGCGTCGACCGCTCGGCTGGAAGAGATACCGGGGATCGGCCCGGAAACGTCGGCGAGCATCGTCGGGACGCTCAAGGACGCGCGGTTGTACCAGGACCTGCTCGACGCGGGGGTAACTATCGTCGCACCGGGGAAGCCAGCTACGGAACCAGCGAGCAAAGGCAGTGCTCCGTCTCCCGTCGAGGGAAAGCGCATCTACATCACCGGCTCGGTGCCAGGCTACAAGAAAGACGACCTGGAAGCACTCGTTATCGCTGCTGGCGGGACGTGGACGAGTAGCGTGTCCAAGAACATGGACTTGCTCGTCATCGGCGACAACGCGGGTCCGGCCAAGCTGGAAAAAGCAAGGAGCCTGGGCATCAAGACCATGGACGCCGCGGCGTTCTTGAAGCTCATCGGAAAGTAATCCCGTCTCCCTCTACGTGGCCCTCTTTCATCCTCATTTGTCAAGCATCACGCATCACGTGCATATCAAACGGATTCTACTTTCTCGCTTTTTTCTCGATGAGTGGCAAGATTTCCTCGTTGAACCGATAGCGTATCTGGAGGCCATACAATTCAAATTCGTCCAGGAACTTGAAATCGTTTATCCGCCACTTGATGTCCTCGGCTGGCCCCGCGTCGAGGAATGCGTCGGGGATGAGGTCCGCCTTGCGTCCCTCGTTGAGCTTGGAAAGCAATTCCGCGGGGATTTTCTCCGGAAGCGTGTCGAGGGCGCCGAGGAGGTCTGCGAAGAGCATGGTCCATGCCCGCGGTACGACCGAGACGTTGTACCCGCCGCCGCCGAGCGCGACGAGCTTTCCATGGCATGCTTTCACGGCGATCTTGTGGATCTGCTTGAAGACATCCCGCTGCCCCCTCGTTGTTAAGCCGAGCTGTGCCAAGGGATCAGTTCCATGGGTGTCCACGCTGTTCTGGCTGATAATGATGTCCGGCTGGAATGCCATGGCGGCCTTGGGCACGATATCCTCGAAGATGTCGAGATACAACTCGTCATAGGTGTACGGGAGCAGCGGGACGTTGATGGAAAGGCCTTCATGAGCGCCGGTGCCCCGCTCCTCCATAAAGCCCGTGCCAGGGAACAAGAATTTCCCCGATTCGTGAAACGATATCGTCAGCACGTTGTCGACATCGTCGTAGAACGCTGCTTGGACGCCATCCCCGTGATGTACATCAACGTCGATATACATGATGCGCAAGTTTTCCTTGGCGTTTTTCTTCAAGATATACTTGATGGCAATGGCCGGGTCGTTGTAAATGCAGAAACCAGACGCGCGGTTCGAAATAGCGTGGTGCAGGCCGCCACCCGCCTGGAACGCGTTCTCGACCACGCCGTCGTGCACCGCATCCATTGCCACGATCGTCGCCCCGACGACGATGGCACTGCCGCGGTGCATCTTCGGGAATACAGGGTTGTCGCCGGGGCCGAGATTATACCTCATGCCCTGGATTTCCATATCGGTGGACAGGGGGCCTTGATCAAGGGCCGCGTCGACGCGCTTGACGAAATCGATGTATTCCTTATTGTGGACCAGCTCGAGCTCTTCATCCGTCGCCAGCCGAGGCTCCATGACGACGCAGTTCGGGTGCTCGTGCAGCTTCAAGCCCTTTATCAGTTCCCAGGTCAGCAACACGCGCTCGGGCTTGAGCGGGTGCTGTTCGCCGAAATTATATTCCTTGAACGCGTCGGACATTATCAATGCGGTGCGGGGCATGGTGCATCAAGCGGTTCATCGATGGGTCGACGAAAATCATGATACGCGAGTGATATGGGTATTCTAATAAGATGGAACGCACTGGAGGGATATAGATACGATCAATACTCCTCGTGCCCACCAGTGCCCAAGAATACCCTTCCTCCCTTCAAAGCCTTGCTGGACAGGCTCGCCAAGACGACCCAGTTCAAGACCTTCGGGGACGTCTTGAAGAATGGCATGACTGCCGAGTACAAGCGGAAGCGCAAGGCGTATCCAGCCTACATCCGTGTCTTTAAAACCAAGTGGCACAAGTACACCGCGAACCAGATCGCCAAGTGCATCAAGGAAAACACGGATTTCGTCTTCAAGACGTGGTTCTCGCGCATGTTCTATTTTGACCCCAAAAGGCTCCAGATCCTCGAGCCGAACACGCGATCCGACGTGGACTTCAACGCCAAGTTTCACTACGTGTTCAGGAAGGACGAGATCCAGTTCATCGAGTCGGTGATTGCCAAGTACAAGATCCAGCTCGTCAAGCCCCTCGTGGTTATGAATCAGCTCATCATCACTGGCTTGCGCTTGCTCGGCCCCATCATCAAGGAATTTTTCACCCGCCCGTACGACTTCCAGCCCGAGAATGTTCAAGATGAAGATGTGCCCGAAGGAAAAGTCATAAAGATATTCTTTAGTAGCAGGGAAGCATGAGGAATAACTCAATCAACGCCCTGTGCCGCCTTTTTAATGCCTCTATCGGCCAGGATCTTCATGATGGCCTTTTGCACGTGCAAGCGGTTTTCTGCCTCGTCATACACGACAGAGCGCTGCTCGTCGTCTATCACGGCGTCGGCAACCTCGATGTTGCGGCGAACGGGGAGGCAATGCATGAACTTGCCGTTCGGCTTGGCCACGGCCATCTTGTCGGGCGTGAGCATCCACGTGGAGCCATCATCGCCCCGGTACTTCATGCGCACCTTTTTCTCGCCCTGGGCGTCCCCGTAGAAATTCTTGGATCCCCACGACTTCAAGTACACGAAGTCGGCGGCGTCGCAGCCATCCTTCATGTCGGTGGCGATCGAGATCTTGCCACCTGATTTTTTCGCGTTCTCCTTCGCCGTCGCCATGATGTCGTCCGGCAAGTCGAAGTTCTCATCAGGGCGGGCAAAAGTCACGTTCATCCCGAGTCGGGTCGCGAGCAAGAGCATCGAATTCGGAACCGCCATGGGGAGCGGCTTGGGATGATATGCCCACGTGATAGTGATCCTCGTGCCCTTGAACTTCCCCGCGATCTCCTTGATCGTGAAGGCGTCGGAGAGGGCCTGGCACGGGTGGAATAAATCGTCTTCCAGGTTGATCACCGGCACGCGCGACCACCGGGCAAACTCCCGCAATAACATGTTCGACTTCTCCGGGACCCATTCGACGACGTTCGGGAACATGCGCACCGCGATCAAGTCGAAATACCTTGATAGAACCGATGCCGTGTCTTTCACGTTCTCAGAATCTTGTCCCAACCATGAGGTTTTGGAGTCGACGAACACCCCGTGCCCGCCCAGCTGGTGGATGCCGACCTCGAATGAATTGCGTGTCCGTAACGAGGGGTTGAAGAAATAGAGGCAGATCGACTTGCGATCGAGGACGGTATCGTACTTTTGCGGGTTGGACTTAATGTCCTTGGCAAGATCAAGCACCTTGCTGATGGTCTCCGTAGTCCATTCTTGATCGGAGATCAGGTTTGATTCGTCGATGGTGAACTCCATGAGTGAAACACGTAAACTGTTGAGATGGGACGAGACGATAACCACTAAAATACCCGTTAACTCTTAAACGCAACGCATCCCTGGCGCGAAACCGCGTGGCAAGTGTCACCCGAGCGATGTGGTCACGAGTGGGTCATTACGAAAGGGAGGATTCTTCTATGGCTGGCAAGAAACGAACGGCGGTCGTGGGCTGCGGTTGGTTCGGGCGGGCGCACGTGCGGAACTTTGCCGCCGCTTCAGAACTCGTCGCCGTGTGCGACACGGAAAAGAAGGTTGTAGAGGATGTCGCAAAGCAATATGATGCCCGGTCCTACACGGACGTCTTGGCTATGCTTGAAGGAGAGAAGATCGATGCCGTGAGCATCGTGACGCCTCCTCAGGTAATACCTGCGATAGGATTGCAATGCGCCAAGAAGGGATGCGACCTCCTCATCGAGAAGCCGTGCGGGCTAAGACTTGCCGACCTGGACCCGCTCTTCGCGTACAAGGATTCCATCCGCATCATGCCCGGGTTCCTGGAGATCTTCAATCCTGTCATGGACGATGTCCTCAAGGAAATCAAGACCATCGGTGAGATAATGACCGTCGACTCGACGCGGATCGGGTTATTCCCCAAGCGCAACTGGCCCGTCGGAGTCATGATGGACCTCGGTGTTCACGACGTGTATCTGCATCGTGAGATAGCAAAAGCTGCCACGGGCGACGCGAGCGTGGTCGAGGTATCAGGCGTCCTGAAATACTTGAGCTCGACGAGCAAGTACGAGGATGCCATCTTTGTGCTCCTCAAGTTCAACAAGATGGTCACCTGTATCAGCGCGAACTGGATCACGCCGTCCAAGTACCGGAAGCTGAAGGTGGCCGGCACCGATGCAACGGTCGAGGCCGACTTTATCAGCGGTGTGACGAAGAAGATCTGGGGCGAGGACCTCAAGGGCGCGACCGCCCGCACGATCGAACACGTTATCACGCCGTTCGTCCGGGAAGAACCCCTTGCCCGAGAGATAAAGACTTTCCTTTACGAAAAATCGATTCCCGTGAACCTTCAAGATGCCCACGACGTGCTGAAGATCATCCTCCAAGCGTTGCACCAGATCTAGGGCTTGAAATTGGCCGTTGCATTACATCCCGCGTCGATGATTTCATATGACGGATGAAGACGACGAGCTGGCCGCGCTGCGACGGAAAAAGATGGCCGAGCTGATGGCGAGGCAGAAGGACGAGAAGCTACGCCAGGAGTTAAGCCAGAACGCCGAAGCGATCCTGGAGCAGAAAATCGACGCTTGCATGCAATTCTTGATGGCCCCCGACGCTTACACGTATTTAAAAAACATGAAGAAGTCGAATCCACAGCTGCACGCGCGGATCAAAGGCATGCTGTTCCCGCCCGAGGTGCTGTTCCGGATCGACCTCCTCTTGGCCAACATCCGCTCGGGACGCGTCCCGCGCGGCGATATATGGCTCGTCGACATCCAGCAGATCGAGCGCGAGCTGCTGGGCATCAAGAGCTCCATCTCGGTCAAGAAGCGCGGCGAGCGGGACCGCACGGACATCGGCGCGCTTTTCAAGAGCAGTGGTGACGGGAGCTAGAGGCGATACACTTGCTCGAAGGTCTATCCCTCGAACCGTTCAGCAAGGGCAACATCGAGGAATTGCACGTTTTTTTTGAAAAACAGGCGGGTGCCGGTTTTTATTCATTCCCGCTCGATACATTCAAGCGGGTAACAGTGGATGACGATGATTTCAATCCCGACTTCTCCATCGTGGCCAAGGACGAGGCATCGAAGGAGATCGTGGCTGCCATGCTTGCCGTGGCGCGGTCCGCCCCGATCTTCGTACGGGGTAGGCGGATCACGCTCTCGACGGCCGTCTTGATGTTCTTCGCCGTGCGCGAGGAGCGGCGGAGGCGGGGGATCGGCACAGCCGTGCTGTCCTTGTTGCTCGCCCGGCTCAAGTCGGGGAAATGGCCCGCGAAGGAGCGAAAGAAGGGGTTCACGATCCGCATCAAGAAGGTGTACCTTATGGCCGCACCGCCAAACTACATCTGGCCGGGTCTCGACCCGCGGTACACGGCCGCGTACTTTTTCTTGAAGAAAAACGGGTTCAAGCACAGGGGCGAGCGCCAGAACCTCGGCTACGACATCCCGACGGCCATGGAACGGCCCCCGAACAAGATAGGGCACGTCACGATAAGCCGCGCGACGGCGGGCGACCGGGACGCGACGGTCGCATACGTCGCCCGGAACGACAACGGGTTCTGGGCGGAGGAAATACAGCTCGGCTTCAAGCGTGATCCCCCTACCGTGTACGTGGCCAAGGATCCGGAAGGCCAGGTCGTCGGTTTCGCCGGACACTCGCTGCAGTTTCCCGGCTCGTTCGGCCCGACCAGCGTTCTCCGCAGCTTGAGGGGCAAGGGAGTCGGGGGCGGGTTGCTGAAGTGGTGCGCCCACGACATCAAGCAAGCCGGGCTCACCACGATGGTCATCATGTGGGTGGTTGGAGACACGATGAAGTTTTACGCAAAAAGTATCGGCGCGAAAGTGTACCAGGTCTACTGGGTCATGCACCGGCGGCTATGAGCCTGGTGACGACGATTTATTCCCGCTCCCCTTCTTCTCCTTCGCTTCATCGTTCATCGCACGCAAGAAGATCAGGATCGTGACGATTGCATCTTCCAAGCAATACAAGAACACGTCCTGCTCCTTGCCACACAGCTTGCAAGTCCGGGCGGGCTTCCCGTCCGCGATGTTCCAGATGCTGAGCTTGGCCTGCTTGGGAAACAAGAACGCGATTTCCTTTTTCTGGACCCCGGCGCCCTCCACGTCCTTGGCGTGCTTGAGGAAGGGGCATCCTACCCGCTCGAAATTGATCAGCTCCTCGAAATCCGACAGCTTGCCGCCAAGAAATCCTTCGCCCTTCACTTTCTGCAGCATCGGGGTGAGCAATAGCTGCGTGTTCATGCACTCGTTTTTCAAATTCCCCGTTATCTCGCGCTCGGTCTGGTTGAACCCGTGGGTCAGTACGGCTGGACATCCGGGTATTCTCCTCAGCCATGCCCCGGCATCCTTCGTCATCCGGGCAGTCTCCTCGGGACACGGGGCACGCCTCAAGGAATCGAGAAACACCTCGACATGCAATTCCCGGTCGACGAGGACGCCAAGGATGCAAGACATCTCGTTGTGGAACTCCTCGACGTCGAAGGCGACGATCGGGGCCTTATTCCCGGCGAAATACGTGGTAAACTCTTTTTTTGCCCGCTGGAAGTGGTTCCGGGCTGTCAACTCGTATTTCTTGATCAGCGCGTCGAGGTGCTGGTCGTGGATCTTGTAGTGGAGGTTGATCTTCCTGTCGCTCGCGAGCTGCGTCGTTTTCTTGAACAAAGCGCTCACTTCTTGCTTCTCCGACTTCCAGACCTCTAACATCTTCTCCGGTTCCATCAGCATCTGCCGCGTGCACGTCGCGTGGGGACAAGGTTAGGAACTCGTCGTCGTGCTTATGTCTTCGCATTAGGAGATTCATACGAAACTCGGAGATACTGCCCCCGTTCCGATGAATCATGGGGCGCAGTGGCAAGAGTTTAATAGCTGGTCGCCGTCGATTCATCCGGTTTCAAATAGGATCGATCAAGATGATGCGAGATGGAACAACCAAGTATAACCCCCCGGATCTTCACCCGCCGGCAGAAGCTCGTCTGGGGAATCTGCAGCTTTGGCGGGAGCCTGGTTCAAGGGACGTACGGAGCGCTCTTGACATACTTCTACCAGACATACCTCGGGCTCGCTGCCAATTTCATCGGATGGTCCGCGTTCATCTATGCCGTCTGGAACGCGGTCAATGACCCGCTGTTCGGGTTCATCAGCGATTCAACGAAGGGAAAACGCGGGCGGAGAGTCCCGTACATGCTCTTCACCGCGCCTTTCCTCGGGCTCACCTTCATCCTCGTCTGGCTCGTGCCGACAGCGCTTCCCCAATGGGACTTGTTCTGGTGGATGCTCGTCACGATGCTGCTCTACGACACGACCTACACGATCATCTTCCTCGTCTACTCGGCGCTGCTGCCCGAGCTCACGGAGTCAGACGCGGAGCGGGGCGAGCTGCAAAAGTATTCATCCGTGCTCCAGCTCGTCGGGACCATTCTTGGCTTCTTGCTCCCCGACATGGTGCGCCCCAAGGAAGGCGCGACGTCGCTGCTCCCGCTGTACATCGGCGTGATCGCCATCGGCGTCATCGGATCCATCACGGTCATCATCACGGCGCTGAACGTGAAGGAACGTCCCGAGTTCACGGTGGTCGACAAGCCACTCGGGCTCTACGCGTCGCTCAAGTACACGATCAAGAGCAAGTCGTTCCTCGTCCTCACGGCCGCCAACTTCATGTCGATCCTCATGCAGAGCATCGTCACGGGAGGCATGTACTACATCGCGGACTATGTCTTGCGCCTTCCTACGATAGTCCCGCTTGCCATGGTGTTCGTCGGGTTGCTGATAGGCACGTTCCTTGCCAACAAGATCGCCATCAAGCGTGGCGTGGTGTCGGCGAACCAGATCTTGCTCGTGCTGAGCGGGTGCGCGCTGCTGTGCGTGTTATTCTTGCCGACTGCAGGGATCCTCATCTGCTTGCTCTTCGCGGGGTTCGGGCTCTCGGGCCCGCTGGTGTTGACGAACATCTTGTTCGCGCAAGTAACCGACGAGGACGAGATAAAGCACGGCGTGCGCCGCGAGGCCGCGTTCTTCGGCATCAACGCGCTGCTGACGAAGCCCGCCCAGTCGCTGGCGATAGGCCTCGGCGCGTGGCTGATCGAGGGCTCAGGCTTCATCCCCGCCGACCCCGTGACGCACGCGATTCACCTGCCGCAGCCCGATGCCGTGCTCGTCGCCATCCGGATCTTCATCGGGCTCGTCACGGGGCTTGCCATGCTGTCAGGGGCGCTCATCTTGAAGTGGTACCCGCTCCGCGGCGAGTACCTGGGCATGATCCAGCGGAAAGTCCTGGAGATGCATGCCGAGAAGGCGCGGAAACTGCAAGAGCGGAGATAACCGAGCAAGAGTCCCCCGTGCAATCTATTTGGTTTTTTACACTTGTCACCAAGACATGCAAAAGCAAGAAAGAGTCAATTGCATTTCCAAGAAAAGGAGGATCATTTACTTCTTGAGCCCGACCATGCGCTCGGTGATCTCGATGAACGCCTCGTCGACGTTCTGGCCGCCGAGTGCGCTGGTCTCGAGGTAGATCGAGTTGTTGGCGGCGGCCCATTGCATGGCCTCGTTCGGGTCCATGACGCGGCCCACTTTCTCGACGAGGTCGGCCTTGTTGCCGATGAGGATGTACGGGATGGCGCCGCAGTTGCGGGTGACCTCCTCCGCCCACTTTTTCGTGACCTCCTGGTAGGTCTCGGCCCTGGTAAGGTCGAACACGAGGATCGCGCCGCTGGCGCCCTTGTAGAACGTGGTTCGGATGAACTCGAAACGTTTCTGGCCACCCACGTCCCAGATCGAAAGGGTGGCTACTTCTTGATTTCGAAGCCCCACGTCTTTCGTGAGGATGTCGACGCCGATGGTGAGTTTGTAATCTGCTTGAAACGCGTTCTTCACGAACCGCTTGATAAGGCTCGTTTTTCCTACCGCGGCAGGTCCGCACAGCAATAACTTTACCTTATATGAGCTTCCGGGTGTAGACATGAGTTTTCACGGTTTTCGATGAATCCCTTGAAGATTGGCTTGAACCGGACGCAATCGTCGTGCTTTGATACTTAAACACAATATCGTCGGGAACCCTAATTAATATTTCATGCTTTGGGTTTAGTTTAACTTTTGATTTGGAACTTAAAAACGTTCTAGCAAAGCGCCCATGACTTGCGCCAGAATGAGCTCTAGACATGCGGATGACCCCATTTGAGTGTTAACAATTGACCAGAATATTTCTTTCAACATGCACTCCTGGTAATATTTTATACTTCAATTGCGTAGAATCTTATCATGAAAGTGGGTGATGGAAAGGATGTCTTACATCATCGGTCGTTGCACTAAATGTGGTCATCGCGTGAAAACGAACTCGAAATTGTCACCGCAACAGTGTGTTCTGTGCCATGGCGTGTTTTGCACGGACCACGGGGAGCCATTCTTGTGCGGTAGATGTATAAACAAAATTCCCCCCGAGATCTTGGAAACCGTAAAACCAGCGATAAAATCAGCGACCAATATTCGCAGAAAATTCATTGGAACTTCAATCCTCATAGAAATAGCAATGGTGTTCGTTTTTTTTGTATCGTTACCCTTTTCCTATGATAGTGAGGGCCAAACAACCCCCTTTTTAGTCCTCGGCATAGCATCATTTTTTATCGGGTTGTGCGTTGTTGTGATGCTGGTTTGTTCGATGGACTCACAAATGGAACCTTTTTTAAAAGAAATTCGCAGTATCGGCGAGCCAGCGCTCGCCAAGTCGCGCGTTACGGGGTACGATCGATCAATCATTCAAGTCTCAGATCATGGCAAGTCTGAGATAACTTTTGCATCCGGGGAACGACCACCCGGAACTTTTACATTTGGGGGACAACCATCCGGAGCTTTTCAATCCAAGGCCGCTCCCGTTTCAATTATGGCCGCTCCTTCTCCATCCATGGTTGCTCCCTCTGCATCTATCGTCGTCCCTGCACAATCCAGGCCCGTTTCATCAAGTCTCATATACGATGATCTCTTCAAAAACCAAGCACGCGTGCCGCGTCGCATACTCCAGTACCCGCCCAGGGAATGGATGGACGTCAAGCAAGAGCTGGAGGCGAACCTTGAAAACGCCATCGCGCGTTTCATGCAAGGTACCGAGAGCAAGGAGCGCGGCACGAGCGGGGATCTCGCGGCCGTGGATCCACGCACCCACCCCCGGTCGGACGCGGCCTTGAAAGTCGCCGCCTTCAAGCGGTTCGAGCAAGATGGCTTCCTCCACCCGGAAAACTTGCCCGTCTATTATGAGGACGAGGCGAGGAAGATGGAGGAGAAAACGAAGCAATTACTCGCCGTCATGCCCCGGATAAAGTGCCCCGGTTGTAGTTGCGAGATTTACAACTTCGAGCAGGACAAGGGCAAGGAAATCGGCCGGGATGCTCTAACCGGCAAAATAATTTACGAGACCGTGTTCACGTGCACGGCATGCGGGCGGAAATACACGCAGCAAGAAGGCCAAGCGCGTTAGGTATGATTTTCGACTCGTTCGCTACCTCGATTTTAAGCGCGCCTATTGACTTACGTTACCTTCCACAAAGTCGATGTAAAAATGTAAGGGAATAGGGATTTGCTCGGCGGTGATCATGCTCGAAGTTTATAATCTCGAGAAAGGTGTTAATCTTGGACGATCGTTCTTTCCATCGCTCCGGACAAGCCGGTATCACCATATGACCGAGATAAAAATCAACGTCCCGACCGAGCTGAAAGCGCAGATGGACGAGTTTCCAGAGATCGATTGGTCGCTCGTTGCAAGTACGGCCATCAAGCGCATTCTCCAGCAGTTACACGAGCTCAAGCAATTCACGAGCGATAGCGAGTTGACGGAAGAGGACGCAATCAGGCTGGGCGCGAAAGTAAGTGTCAATCTCGCGAAGCGGTATCAGAAGTAAGGTAGACCATCCGTGGATCTCGTCTTAGATGCGAACATCTTGTTTGCGACGCTCGTGAAGGATGGAACCACGTCGCGATTGTTCTTTCTTGATAGCCTTCACTTGTATGCACCCGAATTTCTACTGGAGGAATTCAAGAAGTACGAAAGCGATATCCGCGCCAAAACTCACCGAGATGCCCAGGATTTCGAGAGGATCCTTTCTACGTTCCGTGATCGCCTCACCTTCACTGCCAAGGATGACGTGGCGGATTCCTTGGAGGACGCAAAGCGAGTTTCCCCTGATCCCAAGGACGTACCGTACCTCGTCGTCGCGATCAAGCTCGGCATCTCAATTTGGTCAAACGATAAACATCTCAAGGAGCAACAACGTGTCAAGGTTCTGGCCACGCGCGATTTGGTGAAAATTCTTCTCGATCGATGAACCGGATTGCATAATTTGAGAGTACCGATATACAATACAATATTTTTATTCAACCGCGGCCAACCTAGCCTATAATAAGTGGGATATTCCATGGTGGACGCGAAAACTGCTCTGCTGGAGGATATTGCCAAGGAACTAGGCACCAAGTGCAAGATCCTCAAATACGCGTTCTACATGGACGACGGATCCCCCGTTCTCTCGACGATGAGCCAGGAAAACACCGAGAAGATGGGGAAACTGGTGAAATTCAACAGCCGGCAGATGGCTATCAATAATTACTTCGAACAAAGCCAAAACAAGATGCTGCTCATTCTCTACAGGCTGGCCGAGTCCGTGTTCCTCGTGGTCATCAGCGAGTCGTCGACGGCGCAAGTCACGGAACAGCTCATGGAGCTGTTCAAGCGCTACGCCAAGCGGCTCGACATCTTGTTCCACGAGGTCCCCAACACGTTCAAGAAGATCACGCGGTACATCATCATCGCCCAGGCGCTCGCGGTGGGTCCCGAACCCGTGGCGGTTTATCCCGATGACATCCCATCCGACGTCAGCATGAAGATCGCCGTGAAGTCCATGCTCATGCTCACGGCCGAGAAGCAAGGGGCCATTCGTGGCATCCCCGCGACCATCCCGTTCATCGAGAACAAGGCTATGGCGGTCATTTACTTGTTCGACGTGCCCAGCAAGGACGCTCGCGGCGGCGCGTACGATAGCTGCATCTGCATCCTCGTCGACGAGTCCTACCGGCCCGCGATCTACGAGAACATGTATGCCATCGAGAACAGTTGCGTCGAAGCATCGGAGATGGTCAAGGCCGGCAAGGATTTCAAGGAGATCGTCGATTTCTTGCTGAAAAAGCTCGACGGCATCGACTTGCGCCGGCAGGGGGATGGCCGGAGAAGCCCGGAGATAGAGGGCATTATGAAAGAGGCGGCCAAGCGGATCAGCCGCGAGCTCGGCCATCGCTGAAGGCCATTCCCGCGCCCGCGCGCTCCAGTTTTTATGCCTTTGAACGAAGGCTACATATACACGCGAGAGACACGAACGATCGAAGGAAGAGCACAAGGGATCCCTCGTCAGCACGGGTGAGATAAACGAGCAGCGTAGAAGAACTCCTCGAAGCCGCAAAGATATTGGCAAAGGCCGGTAATTACGACGGGGCGATCCAGCAGCTCAAGAAAAGCATCGTTTTTATGGAACAAGCAAACGATAGAATCGGCGTGGCGAACGTCCATCTCATGATCGTGGATATGGAGAAGCTCAAGGCGAAGGCCGCCGGGGGAATGGCCCCCAAGGAACTGGCGCGGCCCCCGATGAAACCTATCCAATCCACTGCTGCCACGCCCGCGTCCCGCCCCGTGCCGGCCGGGCCCGAGGATCCGATGGGGTTGTGGGACGAGGGAAAGAAGCTCCTGGCCAACGGGGAGCAATTTGCCGCCCTCCAGAAGTTCACGAGCGCCAAGCGCGGCATCGCCAAGCTCGGCAGGCCCGACCTCGTCAAGGAGATCGAAAACGACATTGCCAAGGCCAAGGGTGGCGCTAAGGACGTCTCCGAGGGGTTCCAGCCCGTCGCAGCCCCCGTGCTGGCCGCCCCCTCGGCTGGCGCCGGAAACGGCGGGGATCGTACCCCCCAGCAGCTCTTTGCCCAGACCGAGCAGTTCGAGATGTATCCCACCTTCCAGAAAGCGCTGGCAGCCAAGGAGCGCGGCGACTACGTGGCCGCCGCGGACGGCTTCAAGAAATGCTTCGAAATGGCCGTCGGGCCCGAAAAGCGCGAGATCGAGAAGCAGCTGCGGCGGGTCGAGCAGCTGGTCATGCTGAAGGAAAAGGTGATCAGCAGCTCGACACCTGGCGGCTTCGCCATCGTCGGCAAGGATCAAGATGGCCCTTCCACGGGCGTCGTGGCTGCTCCAGCTGGGCCCGCTGCCACGGCCGTGGCGACGTCCCCCTATGCGGGCCAGGTGGCGACGGCCGGGTTCCGCAAGCCCGGCGAGGACATGCCAAGCGACCTCGAGGACCGCGCCAAGCTCCAAAAGCGGCGCGAGGCCGAGCAACTCATCGTCGAAGCCGAAAACACCGAGAATGCAGCGGTTGCCATCGAGAAGCTCAAGGATGCAGCGCACTTGTTCCTCGTGACAGGTTCTCGGCTGGACCGGGTCGAGTGGATCTATGAAAAAATCAACCAGATCAAGGAATCGGCTGGTAATGTGAAGGTGGGCCTCTTCGAGGTCGAGAAATTCCCGCCAGGGCTCTTGCGGGATTACGCCTTCCAGTGCATCGACCACGCAAAGGACAATATACGTTACGGCAAGTACAGGGAGGCGGTCAACTTTTATGCGCGCTCGGTGATGGCGCTCAACAAGGCGCAATGGACGCAAGACCAGATCAATTACATCATCAACGATATGATCGCAGTCCGCAAGGACCAGGACCGGGTGGAGCTGGAAGAGGAGCGGCTGCAAGCCGTCATCGAGGAGGAGATGAACCACTTGCTCGATCGGATCGACTCGTGGCGCGAGGGCAAGTACATTGGCTTCGCCCCGACGACCGCATCGTTCGACCAGGACATCCACATGCCCGGCCCTGAGAAAACGGTCGAAGAGAAGAATTACGAGAAGGTGATGGCCATCCAGGCCGAGCGCAGGCGGCTGCGCGAGGAGATGAACAATTTTCTCGAGGAAGCCCGGCACGCGTCGAACATGGGCCAGTTCCAGGAGGCCATCGACCATTACTCGAAGACCATCAAAAACATGGACTTGCTTGGTGGTTGGGAAAGCCAGAAGGGAATGATACTCGCGGAAATCGATAACCTCAAGCAGCTCCACCGGCGACAGCAAGAGATCCTCCACGAGCAGAAAGCCACAGCAGCAGGATCGGCGAGCCAGAAGGCTGATTTGGAGGAGAAATTCTTTCTCATCAAGAAGGCTGCCATCCTCAATCAGGAAAATATTAAGGAGAAGCTGCTCATCAAGCGAGCCCGCGACGAGATGGAGAGGACCGTGTTCGAGATCCTCATGCCCGCCGCCAACAAGCTCAAGGAGGAGGGCAAACTTGCCGATGCCCTCGTCGAGTTCAAGGAGGCCCTCAAGATGCTCACGGAGATAGGGTGGACCTCCCAGACCCAGTCCTTGCGCGACGAGATCGCCGACCTGGAGGCGAGCATCCAGAAGAAAGCAGGCGAAAAGGCGACCGCGAAGGACCGGCAGGTGATCCGGAGGGAAGTTTTCGACAACATCATCCCGGCGGCACGCCAGGCGGCCCTGGACGGGCAGAACCGCGATGCGAAGCGGCTCTACGAGACCGCAGTTGAAAAGCTCCGGTCGATCGGTTGGGACGAGTACGTGCGCCCCATTCTCGATACCATCGCCGAGATCGACGCGGCCATAAAAAAAGAGGAAGCACGGGAGGCTAGCATCACCGACCAGGATCGGAAGTACCTCGCCAAGGAGAACATCGAGATGGGCATGCGCTTTATGGCTAAGGGCATGTCGAAATACGCGCTCGTCGAGTTCCACAAGGCGATCGAGCTCCTCGACAAGCTGGGCGACAAGGACACGAAGGAAGAAGTGATGCGGCAGGTCAAGAAGCTGGAGCTGGAGATCAAGCTCGAGGAGAGCCAGAAATTGCTGCTCGAAAGGAAGAGAGGTGTCTAATCACAAGATACGTGGTTTTTTGCGATGACAGATGATAAATACCGAACGGAACTCGATGAGCTCATGAGTCAAGTACATGTTTGCATCGAGAGCTCCCACAACGAAGTCGTGCAGATAGAGGCGATCCAGTACAGCGAGTTCCTCGACAAGCTTGTCGAGATGAACTTCAAGATGGGCGTGATCAAGCAAGCGCCCCTGACCGTGCAGAAGGCCTCGGATTACAACGTCATCATTGTAGGAAACCCAAAGGATGCGGCATTCTCCCAAGCCGAGATCGCGGATCTCAAGCAATATGTCTACAATGGCGGCGGTCTCTTCCTTTTAAGCGACCAGGGTGGCGACCCGGCGAACAAGAATAACCTGTCCGAGCTCGCGGGCCAGTTCGGTATCCGGTTCAACACGAACATCCTCGTCGACAAGAATGCCAAGTCCGAGGAGGACGAGCAGCTCATCACGATCAGCGATTTCCTCAACCATTTCATCATGCGTGGCATCGAGCGCATCGCGCTGAAGTCACCTTGCTCTTTGGAGATCTATGAAACGCCCGGCATGGAAATAAACGCCGTTGCCTTCTCCCCACCTGGCACGGTCGAGGTGACTTGGAACGGCCAGCAATGGGTTGAAATACCCTCTAAAAAACACGTCGTAGTCGCCGTGACCAAGTATGGCGCCGGCAAGGTCGTCGCGATAGGGACGACTAGGGTATTCTCGACGCTGTTAAACAAGAAACATGGCTTCAAGGCCGCGGACAACGAGAAATTCATCGTCAACGTCCTTGCCTGGCTCGTCAATCGTGAAGTGTACGAAAAGGGCAAACTCAAGTCCGTTTTCGTCAACATCTCTCTTAAACCGGATTTATACTTCTGGATCGAGAACGAGCTGAAGACGAACGATAAATTCCGCGACTTTAATGAGGTCATAAACTTCGCGATCGACTCCCTTAAGAGGGGGATGGAAAAGTATCGAAAAATACAAGGTAAATGATTCATAAAGCCCAAAACCAATGAATACACGGTAATCCGCTATGGCGCAACCCGACGACTTGCAGGCAAAAATGACGCGGGCGGTGGAGCTGATAGGCGAGGCCGAGTTCTACGAGCAAACAGGCGACTTGGAGAAAGCAGTGCCGATGTACGAGGAAGCAGCGCATCTCCTCTCGCAATCTGGTTTTCCAGGCGAAAGAGTTGGAGAGCTCTATGATCGGATCAAGTTGCTAAAGCAAGCAATGCAGCAGACCATTTTACAGCAAGCTGTAGCAAAGGAGCAGGCAAGCGCGAGCGCAGAAGACGAGGCATTCTCGCTTCTCGACCAGGCCGAGGCATCCTTGAGATCCGGCGATATCGACGGCGCCCTTGCCTTGTACCAGCAAGCGATGCCGAAGCTGGCGCAAGCCGGGTATTCGACCCAGCACGTGGAAGAGAAGATACAGGAACTGGGTGGCCGCGCGCGACAGCCACCATCGGTTACCAAGCCGGCACCATCGCCTATGGCGGTTAAGCCCACCTCCAGGCCCACCAAGCCTGTCGGCGCCGTCAAGCCCATGAAACCCGCGGGGATGGTAAAGCCCGAGATCTCACACCAATTGGAAGCTCCATCCCCTGAAATTTCCCACGCGATACTGGCCGAACCGTTACCAGCGATGTCGCCTGAACCGTCTCCTGCCGTGGCTGCTGCCCCTACCCGTGCGGTGGCCCTTGCCCCGATCCCCGCGATGGAAACCGTATCGTCCGCCGGGACAGCCCCTGCTGCATCCAAGGTGGAACCCCACTCCGTCATGGAACCGCTCGCGGCCAAGGTAAAGGAGGTGCCGGTCGAGGAGGAGAAGAAGTTCGAAGATTTCAAGGAGATGCGCGGCAAGGTCGAGGAGATGGAGGACAAGGCATTTGAACTCATCGACAAGGCCAAGGTGCTCACGGAGGAAGAGAAGTACGTGGACGCCCTTTCTACTTACGGCATCATCATGAACATCTTGAAGAACGCTGGCTGGAAAGACGACCAGCTCGAGCCCATCTTGATCCAGGAAAACCTTGTCAAGGAACTTATGGAGGCGCGAGAATTTGGCAAGGGCAAGGTCACAGCTACCGTGGAACCCGTTTCCGAGCCAAGCGCTGCCGCTGCTGCCGTCAAGGCTGACGTCCCGCGCATTGTCAAGCAGAAGCTCGACATGTTCCTCGACCAGGATACCAAGATGCGGCAGTTCAAGGAAATCCAGGTCAAGCGCCAGAACCTCGAGGCCGACGCGTTTAACCTCATCAACGACGCGCAGAAGCTGTACAAGTTCGTCGAGATCAAGGACTATCCAGGTGCCATCGATCTCTACCAGCGGGCTATCCAGATGCTCGCGCGGGCTGGCTGGACTGACCAACTCGAATACCTCAAGCTTGAAGTGGAGAAACTCAAGGATCTCTACGAGCAGCAAGCCCAAATGGAGCGCGCGAGGGTGGAGGAGGAGCGCCGTGCGGCGGCAGATGCAAAGCTACAAGAAACCTTGGAAATCGAAAAGAAAGTCGCCGTAGAGAGTAATTTAGCATCAATCTCTACGCTACTCAGTCGTATCGATGCCCAGAAGAAAAAAGAGCAGGAGATTGCCGAGCAAGAGCGTATCAAGCAAAAGTTTCTCGAGGAACAGCGATACAAGCAGCTCGTCTCCCGGCCGCAATGCGAGAAGTCATTCGAGTCCATCAAGGATTTACTCTTTGGGGACAAGGATATCAAGGCTGCCGCTCAAAGGGAGGCCGAAAAGAAGCAGCGCGAGCAAGAATTCCTATCCTCTGTTTCGAAAAAGTTCTATGCCTTCAAGAAAGCGGAGAAAGAATCGGCCGCGCCGGTTATGGAATCAGTCGAGAAGATCGTCGATTTCGTGCACCAGGAGACCATCGCCGCGCAGCGCCATGAGAAAGTCGAGGTCTCCATCGTCGATCCCAAGAAAAAACAGGAGCAAGATCTCAAGAAGGCACAGCAAGAGAAGGACCAGGCGATGAGCGACGTGCTTTCGATGCTTCGCGTTATAAAACAGAAAAAAGTCGAAAAAAAACCCGAGGAAAAATAAAACCGAGGTTTTATTTAATGCACGTGCAATAGGAATCATACAATCGATGGAACCGAGTGACATCCGTGGGCAAGAAGGCACAACCAGGAGCCGATGAACCCGCCGGGGAACCTGACGAGGGACCAGCCACGAAACCGGGCGAAAAAAAGAAGGGAAAAGGGGAGAATGCCGAAAAAGCCAGTGACGTGGATGAAGGAAACGAGAAAAAATCCCGGAAGAAAAACAGTGAGGACTCCGAGGACGAAGAGGGCGATTTCGGCGATGAAGATTCCGAGGAGGAAGAAGAGGAACCTGGCGAGGAGGACGAACCAAGCGAATCTGAAGTTAGCCCTCGCGTACCCGTGAAGGTGACGCTTCCTGAGGAGCGCTGGTATATCTCGATTAAAATAGACGAGATTAAAGAAAAACTAGATTTAATCGATCTACAGAAGCTTTTCGGGGCGTATATGACGATCAAAAAGAAATTTTTCGATGATCTCCTGGTGACGATGTCGAACGCGAAACATTACACCGCGGGCAAGGCTATCGAGCAGGTAACCGGCTTTGACAAGCAAGACTGGACCAAGAACTCGTGGCTTATGGTCATGGCGAAGGAGGCGAAGAATAAGGCCGTGTTCTGGATGCTATTCAAGCGAATGGAGGACCTCTCTGGTATACTCGTCGGGGTCGGACCGAACGCCTTTGCTGAATCGATCATGGGCCTCTTCCCGGACGATCCTGAGTCGCGGAGTGAGTACTTGAAGAAGTTGATGATCTGGCTCACCATCGAGCCTGCACGCTGGAAAGGCGTCGGCGTGTTCATTCCGAATTTTGTATGAGCGAGTTGATACCGGATGGAAACAGACAAAGCTGAAAGGATCAAAAAACTGATATCTGAAAAGTTTGAGGTTGTTAGCGATGTTGATAATGCCGAATACGCCATTATCGTGAAGGACGAACTCGTGGACCAGGAGACCCAAAAACGCAACTATGAGATCGGCATCGGCAAGGTGATGAGGTTTCCCACGAAGGTGTCGGTCAACGGGAAGACCTACCGCACGGATGAACTCGACGAGGTCAAGGAGGGCGCCGTGCTATTGCCCGTGAAGGAGATCACGAAAAAAAACGACCCTCGCTTCAGCTGGCTCCTGGTTCGCGTCCCGAAACAGTTCAACAGGGCCATCGACGAAGCCGCGTGGGCCGGGAAATTAAAGGACCTCGACGACATCATAAACGTAATAGAGGCTTTCAATAAGCCTTAGGACGCTTTTTCTAATAGATCCCGAGCCACATGAACCTGTTTCCAGTCCGCTCGTCGCTGCCGAACATTGAATTGAAGGAAAAATCTCCCTTTTTCTTGTGAACCACGCCGATCTTGTAGCGAAAGTGGCACACGTCACATTGTAGTTCGTAAATGTCCCCGTCGTCGCCACCTTCTGGGCCGAATGAATGCTCTATCTTGCCTTGGCACTCTGTTACCACGGTTATTTTTGTCGGGTCTGATTGTTTACAATTGAAGCAGTTGCCTATTTCGATGTCGCACGTGCCTTTGCTCCTCGGGGCACACACGGATGTCGCAATGGGCAGCTCGTCGAGTTTTTTCACCATATGCATTATCTATATGGCGGTCGTTATTTTATCTCCGCTTTTTTCACGAGGAAAAAACCAACTACAGACTGGAGGACTTCACTGGCGTTTCGCTGCTGGCTTGGCCGGCGCATTTTTTCCGTCGTCAACGCTGAACCGTGTCTTGTCGATTTCTATCTTCTCGGGCGGGACGCTCGGCGGCTTGAACGAATCCTTCGGGGTTATTTCCACGAGGGGAAAGTCATCTGGAACCTCGATGTTCTGGCCACCGACGTTGATGAACTTCTTGTCGGCGTCGCCCTTCGTGGTGCTCGGCGGGCCTGGCCGGACGTTCCCAGCCAGCACCCCATCGTCGACGATCGCCGGGGGATCCTCGGCTGGAACCGTTTTGCTTCCGCTTGGCTCAATATGGAGCGAGACCGAGCCACCCAGCTTCGATTCGATGGCGCGTACGCGTTCGAGCAGCTTGTCCGCCTTCTGCATAATCATTTGCACCAATGCCGGCTTCAAGTCAGGTGTTTTTTTGGCAAACAAGCGGCAGTACTCGATGATATCGAGCCATTGCTTCTTGGCTTGCTCCAGTTGGCCGGATTTCTCGTATTGATTTGCTCTCTCTATCTCTTTCGCTAGTAACTCGTTGAATTTTTTCAAGGGGGACTGCGTGCTCGACATTCCGGGTCATCGATTCATCATCGAGGGATATCACTTAGAGAATGGAGTATAAAGTAATAAAGATAGTCGAGTACAGTTGCTATCATCATCTTGGACGAGGATGGTATTGATGGAAACGAGAAAAATGAACGTTGGAATGCTTGGCTACGCGTTCATGGGAAAAACGCACTCGAACGCCCTCCGTCAGATGCCCCATTTCTTTTTCCCGCCGCCCGTGATTCCCGTTCTGAAGGTTCTCTGCGGCCGCCACGAGGCCGACGTGAAAAAGGCCAAGGCCCAGCTCGGCTGGGAGGAAACCATGACCAGCTGGGAGGAGATGGTCAAGCGGAAGGACATCGACGTGTTCGTGAATTGCGGCCCGAACAACATGCACAAGGATCCTTGTATCAAGGCCGCCGAGGCGGGGAAGCACATCATCTGCGAGAAACCGCTTGCCATGAACGCGAAGGATGCGGAAGAGATGGCCAGAGCCGTCAAGAAGGCAAAGGTGAAAGCAATGGTCGGGTTCAATTACCGTCGCGTGCCGGCGATCCAGCTCGCGAAAAGGCTCATCACCGATGGTTTCATCGGCAAGATCTACCACTACCGTGCCACGTACTTGCAAGACTGGATCATGGATCCCAAGTTCCCGCTCGTCTGGCGGCTGCAAAAGGAGTTCGCCGGTTCCGGCCCCCATGGCGACCTGAACGCGCACATCCTGGACCTCAGCGCTATGCTCGTCGGGAAAGTGAGCTCGGTTTGCGGGATGGTCGAGACCTTCATCAAGGAGCGGCCCATCCAGGGTGTAGCGGGCGATCTCGGTGCGGCAAAGGGGGATGCCTCCAAGCTCGGAAAGGTGACCGTAGAGGACGCGGCCATCTTCATGGCCCGGTTCGAGAACGGGGCGCTCGGCACCTTCGAGGCCACCCGGTTTGCCAAAGGCCGCAGGAATTACAACCGCATCGAGATCAACGGCAGCAAGGGCTCGCTCGCGTTCAACCTCGAGCGCATGAACGAGCTTGAGTTCTTTTCGGATGAGGATCCCAAGTTCGCGCAAGGTTTCAAGACGATCAACGTGACGGAGAACGCTCACCCGTACGGCGGGATCTGGTGGCCGTCGGGGCACATCATCGGCTACGAGCACACCTTTACCCACGAGTACTACGAGTTCTTCAAGGCGATCGAGGAAGATGAGCCCGTTTCCCCGGACTTCGACGATGGAGTTTACAACAACAAGGTGCTGGACTCGGTAGTCGAAAGCGCCGAAAAGGGAACGTGGGTCAGCATCTAATCTCCCTTTTTTTCCCTGGCTATCCATACAATGCTTTTTTAAGGGTTTGCTTCCAACGATACAGTAATGCCTGGCCTCTTGATAGAGGACGTAATTGTCCTCATCGACTCGTCGCGGTCGATGCTCCGCACGGACTTCCAGCCGTCCAGGTTCGCCGTGACGGTTCGAGCGACAGCTGAACTCGTCAAGAAAAAATTCGAGATCGATGCAAACGACCGGATCTGCCTCGTCACCTTCGGCTCAAAGACGCGGAAGCTCACCGACTTTTCATCGAAGGCGAACCAGATCCTCCCCGCGCTGAAGGCCATCGAGGCAGGCGGGAATTCTGACATTGCCGAGGGACTCGCGCTGGCGATTCAACTCATCGCGAGCGAGATGCGGAAGATTGGTGGGAAAGTAGTTCGCATTCTTTTATTTTCGGACGACCGCCTTGGGTCGATGACCAACCAGATCATCAAGCTCGCCAACGCTGCCAAGGGCCTCGGCATCTTCATCGACTGTCTCGTCGCCGGAGGCCCAAACCGAGGCCAAAATTTCTCGGTTATGAAAAACGTCGCCACGATCACGGGCGGCGATTTCGCCTATTTTAGCAACGAGAACGCTTACTACAAGGCGATCGTCGGTCTCTCGTCAAAGAAGGACCTGAACGACGCTTCCGGCTACGCCGAGGCCCAGGAAAAGGCCCGGACGGCACCATTGCTCGCCGAGATCGCGGTAGAGCTGCGGCGCCCCAACTTGAACGAGATCCAGGCTATGATCGCCAACCCGCAAAAGACGAAATGCAATATCTGTTACAAATCGGAGTCTCAAGGACGCCCCGCCTATGCCACGATGCGATTCTGCCCGTCTTGCGGGCGCCCGATGCACATCACTTGCACGATCCAGTGGGCGAGAAACTCCCCCGACGCCCGCGAGGACGTGTTCCGCTGCCCTTTCTGTTATTTCCTCATCAAGAACTCGGCCTTGGCGATCTTGAAGGGATCGACGATTAGCGCGGGCAAGAAGGCGCAAGGTGCAGCGGGAATAACGCAATTTACCATGATCCCCCGGAAGGACATCCCCGATATCGATGGTAGCTGCGGAAATTGCCGGAACATCTTTTTGGGTGAATATGATGTCTACCAGTGCGAGAATTGCAAGGCATATTATCACAAGCCTTGCGTGAATGAAATAAATCAGAAATACGGGGGGTGCCGGATCTGTGGGAAGGCGATTAAGAACGTGCGGGAAATTTTTGGCCCATGAGCCATCTCTGGCCGAGAATGATTTCGTCGGGAGCGATGTGGCATTCCGGGCACGCGCTACGTTTTTTAGGTTCAAGAATAATCACTAACTGATGCTCTTCCGGGAAGAATATTTCGTCGGGAAGGACAAAAAGCCCTTCTTAACAACTTTCGTGGGGGCAATCGATACCGTCAAGAAACAGGCGTCCGGGAACCTCATCATCACGATGGCGAGAACCAAGAACTCAGCCGATGAGGACGAGGAAATCAAGCGCGAGGCTATCTTCAAGAGATCGGAAATCGACGCGTATCATCTCGACGAGTTCTTGAAGGAAGGGAAAAGCTTGGCAGTTTACGGCATTTTCACGAAGAAAAAAACGATATTTCCTGTCTGTTTCGTGAAAGTAAAGGTTGGCGCCGAGATCAAGACCATCGAAATCGCGGAGAGCCACCAGCAATACAAGATCCTCCTTGAGCAAGCCGAGAAGGCGAAGCAAGCAGGTCTCGATCGCTGGAAAAAAAGTTAAGTGGCCGGTTCCCTATCCCCCTCGTTGAATCACCGCCGCAAAACTGCCCGGGGAGGAACTATGACAAAATCCAAGCCGAAGTTTTACGTCACGACGCCCATCTATTACGTCAATGACTCGCCCCACGTTGGATCTGCCTATACCACGACCGCGGCGGATATCATTGCTCGGTTTTATCGACTACTCGGGTACGACGTGTTTTTCCTGACCGGGACAGACGAGCACGGCCAGAAGCTCGAAAACGCGGCGAAGGAGGCGGGCATGGATCCGAAATCGTTCGTGGACAAGGTCGTGGAGACTTTTAAGCACACGTGGGCGGAACTCGGCATAACCAACGACTATTTCGTCCGGACGACCGACAAGTCGCACGTGGAGTTTTGCCAGGTCATCTTCAACAAGATGAAGGACGCTGGCGACATCTACATGGGCCACTACGACAGCTTGTACTGCGTCGGCTGCGAGAAAACCCTCAAGGAATCCGAGCTCGTAGACGGGTTGTGCCCGTTGCACAAGAAAAAGCCCGAGCACCAGCAAGAGGAAAACTATTTCTTCAAGCTAACGAAATACAAGCAGCAATTGCTTGATTTTTACGAAAAAAACCCCGGCTTTATCTCGCCGGCCTTCAGGAAGCAAGAGATCCTCAACATCCTCAAGGATCTAGAGGATCTGAGCGTGTCCAGGGCGAACTTGAAATGGGGTATACCGATCCCGGGGGATCCCACCCAAGTCATGTACGTGTGGATCGACGCCCTCTCGAATTACATCTCGGCCCTCGGCTTTCCAGGGGATAAATACAAGAAGTTCTGGCCGGCGGACGTGCATCTCATCGGCAAGGACATCACGAAGTTTCACGTTGTTTATTGGCCGGCAATGCTTATGTCGGCAGGATTTCCGCTGCCCCGGAAGGTGTTCGCGCACGGGTTCTGGACCGTGGACGGCCAGAAGATGGGCAA
>Ga0172366_10000404_pt1 | contig 30564 bp, 26 predicted proteins | sample LakKivSesite69cm_FD_114533 | JGI IMG/M metagenome (GOLD analysis project Ga0172366, IMG submission 114533) | Sediment microbial communities from Lake Kivu, Rwanda - Sediment site 69cm | ecosystem: Environmental > Aquatic > Freshwater > Lake > Sediment | place: Rwanda: Western Province, Lake...
CAGCCCACAAAATAGGCAGACCAGAACTGGCCAACAGCATAGCAACGTTCACATATTAGAGGCTAAAAACAGCCCCATTCGCAAAATCAAGCCAAAAAAGAATTAATGACCACTTATGCGCGCGGGTGGGTGGAGCTGGATAGGTCATTTTTTTGCTATTGTGATAGTGGTATCGGCGTTGCCCACATCGGCGATTAGGGTGAAAGTGTAGGGCCCGTCCTCAGGCACTGTCCATTCTAAATCGTAGAATGGTTGGCCCTCTAGGTCCAGCAGCGATGAGGAATCCCCTTGGGTGACGATCAAATCTACTGGCTGCTTGCGGGTAGAAACTTTAACTTTCAGTTGGTCGCCTTTACAGAGTGTGAGCGTATATTGCCTTTCGTAGTCATCTTCAGTGAGAGTGACGGTCTCGCTAATAAGAAGAACGGTCGGCTCTGTGGGATGCGCTACAAATGGGGTCAGCAGAGTTAAGCTTAGCACTACGATAGCGACGGCAATGAGGATTGAATGGGTTTCGGTCATCAAGGCGTTACGCGCCACCCTTCGCAGGCTTGAAAGGAATGTTCATTGATGATCTTCGTAAGGGCAACTATAGAATTTATGAAGTTTATGAAGAAGCGATCTGAATATTGTGTTCAGATTCTGAATCTTTGAGTGCCCGTGATTATTCATTGAAGCGCACGCTGAAAACTCGAAGTTGGGTTTTGGGGTTAAACTTCAATTCTAAACTCAGACTCTTCAAAACAACCTAAGCAGCACAGGCTAGGCCTTTACGCATCGCACCACTTTTCCTAACTTGCCTTCAAAAGCTGAGCGTCCGCATAAAGCATATTAAGACCTTTCTGACTTACTTGAAAGTCATGGTGAAACATTATCGTGTAATCGGCAAGTCAATCAAAGCTCTCGCAACGTTGTGTTTGACACTTCCATTGATGTTACTTTTTATCGTCCCTCCGTCCGCAGTGATGGGGGCGATATCAACCTTGCCAGCTGAGACTGAAGCAAAATTCGTCGTGTATCCCGATGGAACTGTAGGATTGACAGGCAAGGGTAATGTAACCGGCATGTTCCAAACTTCAGGCGCCACCATTAATATGGATGCTCAACTCTCAAAGGACGCGGGCACGCAAAGCGCTTCTATGAACATGACGATGACTGTGCCGCCTGAACAGGCTTCGCAGTTTCCGCTAAATGCGACGAATGTCTCAATGGCCACTGAATATTCTAACGGCTTGGAAAACAGTGGAATCAACGCCTCGGTGATTTTGCCAAGCAAGACTGATATGCAGGGTATGGGCATGGACTTCACCGGTTTTCCGTTCAACTCTACAGATTTTACGTTGAGCGGAGAGTATGCTAATCAGTCGTTTAATGGGACGATAACGGTTCATTTGGTGCCGGGGCTGACCTTGGGCGACATTCACCTGGACCTTCGGGGAAACCTGACCGGAATGACGATAAACGATTCCATAGTGGTCTTCTATAACTACACACTGCCAATTCCGGGGTTCCCAAACCTGAACCAGACGTACCTTAGCCAGATGCTTCAAATGTTGGCCATGACAATTCAAGGTGAAGGACCCGGATCACTCTACAACATGACGTTGGGAGTTTTCAAGTGCACAGACTTCAACTACGTGATCGAGCCTATCGACCAGAACAGCGCGAGAATTTCGTTCTCAGCCGTTTTTCAGGGAGACTTCATTCAGCTGCTAACAAGCATATACACTGGCTATATTTTCCCAAACGGAGGCAACCCATTCGGTCCATACATTGGAAGCCTTCCCGTTTCAGCGCTTAACTCAACCATCTACTCTACGTTGAACGCAACCTGCTATGCAGCAAAGAGTGCACAGTTAACGATGTCATATTCAAAAGCCACCAGAAGGCTCGACGTCCAAACGGCTGCTACGATAAACATGAAGGAACTGTGGAACGCGACATCCGAGGCAGTGGAGGGAATGCAGAGCATGTATCCGCCGCAGATGATTCCGTACATTCAGTCAATGTACAACCTAACTTTCTGTTCAGTGAAATCTTTCAGCGGAACCATTTCTTACAGCAGCGGGCAGCTCAGGTCCAGTAGTAACTACATCTTTGAAGGAGATCTGAATGCGGAAATAAATCACGTCAAAAACGCGTATGTTGACATGGTGAACGCAATGGCTGCTCTACCGAGTGAGATGATGTCCATCATGAAAGAATCCGACTTAGATATCAGTGACTTACAGGTAAGCGTAGAAGTGAGAAATGATACGGTACTCTGGAGCTTCGATAATGCGAAAGTCACCCCGCCAACAGATCCGATAAACGCAACAACTTTCAAACTTAGAAGATTCTTCAATCTGACTTCAAGTCAGTTCGAACCGCCAAGTCAAAATGAAAGGCTTGAACTGACCGTTCAAGGAGGCAGCAACGGAACACACTCAGTGACATTGTTCATAGACCCGAACGATCTGGAAAAACCCCCTGCCCCTGACGAGTTTGCAGGCGGAAACACGATGATATGGAACAACATGAGCATCAGCAAGCTTAAGGGTTTAATATTCAAGGTGTGGGAAGGCAGTGCTGAAACAATCTACACTCCAACGTCGATCACACCGACCGCTCCCTTCACAATCGACGCTAAAGAAACCGCCGGCTGCACGTTAACCTTAACAAGCATCTCAAAATCTGCGACAATATCGGTCAAAAACACAACCTCGGCAGGCACAGGATCTACGCCAGCAGCGTACAAATTGCTTGGCAGTTACATACAAGTGGCAACCGACCAAACTGATTTGACAGTTGATCTCACCATGTGCATCTACTACACCCATGAACAGCTGAACGCCTTGGGGCTGAGCGAAAATGACTTAAAAATATTCTATTGGGACACAGCAACAAGCAGTTGGGTAGCTGGGGAGACGCATCTAAACACCGCGGAACATTATGCATGGACCGTTGTCAACCACCTCAGCACTTGGGCCATCATGGGGCAGCCTGCCGAAGCACCTTGGGGACAAACATGGTTCATAGCAACAGTAGTAATCGTTCTCGCAGCCATCATAATCATCGCAGCTCTCGTATTGAGAAGGAGAAAACAGCCGCCAAAGGAAACAAAAGCTTCAGAAACTCCACCTCAACAGGCCTGAACAAGCGATTGAAAAGTGCATTGGGCATCTAGGTTGCAACCGAAAGCTTTCCTCAACAACTCATAAAACAGTCATGCGCTCCAATAGAACGAAGCGCGTCCTCCGAATCATCATTTTATGTTCATTTCAGCTTGTGGTAAAGTTTTATCCACATACAATAACCGAATCCATTGCTTGTTGGCCTTCTGAGAGCACTAAATGGTCGACAACAATGCTCCCACTCTGATAGATGAGTGCCCAATTGAAATCTCTTAAATCATTAATCGATCAATCGAAAGCGCATAGAGAAAACAACTTGCAAAAGAAATGTTCCAAAACGCATGAATTGCTTCAAAACCGCCACGTGTACGACTTTGACTAAGCGATACGATCGATGACGCAATAGCCTTAAATTAGGGTTTTATTCTAGATTCTAACGGTGTATTCTTTATGAGTTTTCGAGGTAAAGTTTCAGACTCTCTGCTGATGATTGCATTGTTGGTTTTCATTTCATTTTTCACGTTGATGTTTCCGAGAAGTCACGCATACGCGACTACTGCCGAGCCTGAGCATTACATTGATGTTCCATTTTATTATCAAGAGAATGACTACTACTGCGGACCAGCTGCGCTTCAAATGGTTTTTGATTTCTGGGGCGAAAACATTTCTCAATCCGAAATAGCTGACGTTGCCAGAACCGTGCCACATATCACTTTCGCGGACGAAATGAGAAGAGCTGTCCATTTCAGCAACATGAGCACTTCTATGGGCACTGAAATGACCGAGAACATAACCGGCTATGCCCTCAGAAGTCTGGGGTATGCAGCCTTTGAAATGAGCGGTATGACGTTGGATGATTTGAAATCTCTGATAGACCGGAAATTCCCAATCATTCTGCTGATGCGCTGGGTCCCTGCAGAAGAGTACGGTCACTATAGAGTTGCTGTGGGCTACAATGACACTTGCATGTTTCTACACGATCCTTGGAACACTGCTTGGGGCTATACTGAGTATGGTGGTCCGAGCGTCGCAATGAATTATACGTTCTTCCTTGAAATGTGGGACTACTCCGGTCGTTGGGGTCTTTTTGCTTCTCCATGGATAGTCACAGTCGGTCTACCAGACAAGATTCGTGTGGGAGAAAGGTTTGAAGTCGCAACAAAGGTTTTCTATGTTAGTCCAGACCTGTTCTCAGTTGATCAGTTTCCAGCATCATCATGCAACGCGTCCATAATTCTTCCAGACGGCCTGACCTTAGGCCAAGGTGAAAGTTCAACTAAAGCCCTCGGAAATATGCAAGCCGGAGGTTTAACGCTGGCGTCATGGATCGTTGATGCAACTCGGGCAGGAAATTACTCGATAACAATTCAGGCAGAAGGCAGCATCAACGGATTTGTCACAGAGAAGCCAGAGGCCGGACTAAGCTATGCTTACCAGGACACTATAGGAGGTGTCGCCTCAATTTCGGTTACGGTGGAAACTGTTTCTCAGATCTACATAAGAGGAATCGACCCAAGCCAAGGATCAACCGGAACTAAAGTGAGGTTTTTCGGCGGAGGTGCTACACCGAACGGAACTGTTGTAGCCCTGTTCGCCGGGGTAATCAATCAGACGGTCGTTATTGGCGATGATAGCGTTCCCATAGTGGTGTTTGTGCAAGAGAACTTCACTGTGGGAGATACCATCGCGGATCCGAAGGGGTTCTGGGAAATAATATTCATTGTTCCCTCGGTTCCTATCGGAGATTATCCTGTGTATGCGGTTGACAATGAAACATCGCGGAGTGATGTCACACACTTCATGTTGGCGTCTCAAGCGCAAATAGGAATAAGATCCGTTTCGCTGACTTCAGGAATGCCTAGTGCAACAGTCAGTGTCAGCGGTGACGGAGCGACGCCCTACAATGAAGTTGAGATATACTTTGATGGGTTCAACGTCGTCAACAGTACCGCTGATCAAGGAGGTGTCTGGAACGCTTTGTTCCCAGTTCCAGATCTGCCACCGGGAGAATATATCATAACAGCGCTGGACGTGTTCTCAAACACAACAGACACAGCTATTTTCACCTTGCCCCCGCCTCCGGCGATTCATGTCTCTCCGGAAGAGGCGCCCATAGGAAGCAAAATAACAGTAACAGGAGAAGGCTTTTCGCCTAACGCAGGAATATACATAACATTCGAAGACATGCTATTCGCCACGCCCATTCACATCGACCAAAAGGGCGAATTCAACACAACCATTTTCGTGCCCACCGTCACCTCCGGAAACTACACGATAAAAGCCGTGAGCGCCTACTCATATCCGCAGGGCTTCCCAACATTAGTGCGGACGAGCTTCAAAGTCACAATAGGATTGGACACACTGGTTCAAACGATCGAAAACATGAAAACAGCCTTGAATCAGACGCAAGAAAGCGCCCAAACAACTCTTGATGAGGCACAATCAGCCAAAGAAGCAGCTCAAGCTGCCGAAGCCATGGCCACCCAAGCAAGAAGCTACGCACTAGTAGCAATGATATTCGCAGCAGTCATAACGGCGCTATCTTCGATATACTTCACAACACTGTATACACGCATCGAAAAGCACAAACGAAAAGAAGAAACAACATGAAACCTCGCGCGCTTGCGATATCTAGACTCAGCATTAATAGTGCTGAGTGACAATTCCACTGGCTTAAGGATTGTCGTTCAGAAAAGGCAAGGAAAGAAGGTAAGACAAGGTATGTTATTGCTATTTTTGACTCTCTTTTGGTTTTCTAAGAATCGAACCGACATACACCCCGACGAAACTCAACACCAAAGCGAATAGGATATTGAGAGCCACATCAATAGATAATGCCAACTGCTCATAAACAAACCAGTCCACTGTTGTCCACGCACCCGTAGAGAACATACTCTACATTGTCTCCTCGGTCCAAGCGCTATAATAGCTATTGCCAGAAAAAGCTATCAATACAACAAACAACGTAACGCTGCAAACATACAGCTACCAAAAAAGTGCCCATAACCCTTAAGACCTTCTGACGAGTGGGTCGCACACACAAGGGTAAAGTTTTGTCCAAACCCAAACCCTTTTTATTAAATTCGCAGATAGAACATTCTTCCATCAGTCCCGCCAGTTCTTGATTTGCGGAAAAGTTATATCTTAACCGAAAAATAAGAGGTTTGGAAAATGCTCTTTGAACTCCGAAATTCAAAAGTCAATTTTGCTTTTTGTTACCGTCACAATTTTGATTCAGATTTTCTATGCAGTTACGGCACACTCAGACCTCTCAACCACGCGATATTTCCCATATGGCTATCTCATTCACATATCGTATTATCTGTCACTTATAGTAGTGACGTTCCTCTTTGTCGGTAAATTCGATTTTGCCGCTGTTGGCATCAAACGAGTCGTTGCTTGGAAGAAATATCTTCTGGTCGGTTTGTTTTTCGCTTTGCTGTTCTATGGAATCAGAACTTTGGTTGTTCAAGGGACGTTTAACAGAAGTTATGCTTTGCCTCTTGAATTGTATGTTCCTGCCTATCTTTTTCTTGGAATGTTAATAGGGTTGGGAGAAGAATCAGCTTTTAGAGGATACATACTTAGAAACTTTCTCGAAAAATACAAACCAATTCTAGCGATTTTGTTTTCTTCCCTACTATTTGGCATTTACCATATCAACTTCTTGGACTTGAACTTTTACAGCTTATCTTTCTGGACCTTCTACGTTGTGCAAGCATTTACAGGTGGGATCATCATGGCAACGCTTTATTACAAAACACGTGGCAATCTGATAAGTTCTGTAACTTATCATTCCTCAAATGTTATAGTAGGTCAGATAATTCCATGGATGCCTCTTGTGGATACTCAGTATCTTCTCGGAGTCTCAACAATAATAAACTTAATTCTTATTGCAATCCTTAGGTTTTTACCAATTAATAGACGAACCCTTGAAGGGAAACAAATTCCAAAAGTTTGAGAGAAGACATGTTTTTGGGGTAAAGTTTTACGAAAACCCCAACCTATTCATCTAAATAGAGAGGGCGTCAGAATAGTATCGTTGTGATGGACATGCCTAATATAAGTCAGTCATACCACAGAGTCATTAAGCACAAACTTGAAGATGCATTCTTGGAAGTTCTTCGAACCAATATTCCTAAGCATATTCTAGAACTTAACGAGAACAATCCATTGATCGATCGATGCCCTTATTGTTTCCTCCAGGTCCTGTCTAACTTGTGCGTCTTGCATTCATACCTTTTCCTGCAGACAGTGACTGCTAGAAGTATTGCCATCATGAACAACACCGCAATAAGAAATGATGGAAACTCTGGCACAACCCCACTCCAATGGACAGTTAGTGTAGGAGCGTAATCTGAGATGGAAAATTCCTTAGAATCGAACAAAATTGATGAGAGGAGACCATGAGGAGAGGGGTCAAACAGGACGATTGTTACTGTTCTGCCGGTGTTATCCAAAGCGTCTCTGACGGCATCAACTACGCTCCAATTATACCATTGCCCACTGGTTCCAACGAGTACCGAATCCATTGATGTTGTATTGTAACTCGGCATGCTGGAATATGTCAAAGTCAATTCTGTCCAAGAAATAACAGCAGATACATTTAGGAAATCAGAACCTGAATAAGCATTAACATTGAATGATCCATTAACGCTGGACGTGCGCAACTCAAGTGTTGCCCCGTCAATCACTGCGCCGTCTGGAACAGTAGACAAATTGAACTTCAGCCATACAATGCTTTCGCAGGTTTCATTACTGTTGATTTCACTATTGTAATTCGCGATTTGAAGATAGTTCCGCTCGCCATAGTCTGAGTTTGGGTTGCTGGAATCAACATAGGTATCGTCTGTCGGCTTGAGCGTAACCTGACCAACTTGAGCACTGACTGATTTGGCGCTCAAAGAGAATAACAATATGACTAGGCCTAGGACAATCAAACGATTCCTCCTAGTATCAAACTTCCTTCCACTCATTCTTAAACCCCCAAATTCATCTTCTGTCATGTTAAAGAGTGCATCCGTTAGATTTTATCCTAAGCTTTAGTACATCATGTTCCAGAAGCCAGTACGGCTGTACAGACTGCATACAGAATACACGTTCAAAACATTCGTTACGAGTGGAGTAAAGTTTTATCCTAAATACAAACCACGTAGGCTGAATTCATAAACCATATAGGTCAGACGAGAAACTGAATGACAGAGAACAAAAGAAATGGACATTGCCACCATTCTCAAACTTGCTGCGTGGGGGATCTGCGTAGCAATCACATTACAGGTCGTTTTCTACTTCGTATTTCAAGTTATAGGATACAATTCCTATCTGATGAACATAACGTTAATGGCATCCCTGACATGTGCCATTTTGACCTTGATTGGATGGAGAATTCTGAGAAGATCAATAAAGTAATCGCAAGGGTATAGTCGGTTAGATGATGTTGGCCGAGGTAAAGTTTTATAGCCCCAATTTCCAAAGCAATCGAGGATCTGTATGGCAGGGTATCCTACAGGCGAATCGCCAAAAACATAAGGCACGCGCAATCTGCTGAAGATTTACGATTCTCGAATCCATGGTTGTTTTTCATTCCTCAAGTATTGAGCAAACAGAAAAGCCTCTTCACTGATTAGAATTTCAGTTTCCTGTTGTTTACCCGTCCTGACTCTAGGAATCTTCATTGCTCTGAAAGTATTCGTTCAAGCTTTTTGTTAGATTGCGTGTTAGGGAATCGTTTAGGTATTCTCTCTTTCCCTTCTTATGCTTTGAAAAGTCCTCATTCTTCATTATGAAATCTTCCTTATGGAGTCTCCGACGGTACCGAATTACGAAGTCGTCAACAAGATAGCGGCAAATCTCTTCGAAGTGACATGTCAGAGAGGGCATACGAACTGTATATGATGCAGAAACCCTATCACTAGATGCTTTCGCCTTTGACTTTCCCAACCAATTCCTCCAGCGTCATCAATCCTACATTGCCAGCTCCATGTTCCCTGACTGATATCCTTTTCAGCTTTAACTCTTGCTTGCCGCAAATGATCATGCAAGGGATTTTTCGAACTTCTGCCTGTCTGATCTTATAGTTGACCGTCGACGTACTACAATCGAGCTCTGATCTTATTCCGTGACTCAACAGTTCCCTGTAAATCTCGCTAGCATATTCTACTTGGTTAGCGCTGACGGGCAGCACGACCACCTGTATAGGAGCGAGCCAGATTGGAAAGTTTCCGTTGCAATGCTCTGTTAATACCGCGAAGAAGCGTTCGATCGCTCCCAGCAAGGCTCTGTGAATCATAACGATTCCATGTTCTTTTCCATCCGTTCCAACGTAGGTGATGTTGAAGCGTTTGGGCAGGTTGAAGTCGAACTGAATTGTGGTGCATTGCCATTCTCTGTCTGAAGCGTCGACTATGTTGATGTCGATTTTCGGCCCGTAGAACACGGCTTCTCCGGGCATTTCACAGTAAGCAAGTTTCTTTTCTCTGAGCGCCTCGGCTAATGAGTTCTGCGCATGGTTCCATTCTTGTTCTGAGCCCATGTATTTCTCCGGGTGCTGCGGGTCTCTGGTTGAGAGATATATGTGGTATTCTTTGAAACCGAATTTCTGCAGCATGTGCTGAGTGAAGTCTAGGAGTCTGAGAATTTCCTGTTTGACCTGTTCCTCTGTGCAGAAAATGTGGGCGTCGTCTTGTGTAAACCCTCTGGCCCGCAGTAATCCCTGCAAGGTTCCGGAGCGTTCATATCTGTAGACTGTTCCCCATTCTGCATACCGAATCGGCAATTCTTTGTAGCTTCTAGGTTTCGCCCTGTAGATTTGAATGTGGAAGGGACAGTTCATCGGTTTAACAACGTATTTTTCGCCTTCTTTTTCGAACACGTACATGTTCTGCTCATAATAGCCTAAATGTCCAGAAGTTCGCCACAGTTCTTCACGGGCTATGTGAGGCGTGCAGACAAGTTGATAGCCATTTTTCAGATGCTCTTCTTCCCAGAAATCCCTAATAATCTTACGAACTACTGTGCCGTTTGGATGCCATAGCACTAGGCCGATGCCGACTTCCTCGCTTATGGAGAACAGATCCAGCTGTTGACCGATCAAGCGGTGGTCTGCAGAGTTAAGCTCTCTTTCCTTATTCTCATTTTCTAAAACATTCACGGGGTTTTTAGGGGGATCTCTACTTTTTATAACACGTCTAGAGTTGTGTTTCTAAATACCCCATTTTGGAACACCAAGCACGTTAGTAACACATCAACCTATTTATTCCTTATTCCATCTAACGCTCGTACACACAAGCTGTTCTGCACTTACGTGTTTGTGATGAGTAAAAGTGCCTCTAATCTTATCTACGTCCTCGCCTTTGTGTTCGGTGAGTGAACATATTTGCTTAAAGAAGCTTGGACGCTTGCCATTGAAACTTTGAGCTGGATGGAAATGCGAAGGTTAAGTGAGCCTTTAGCCTTCGCGAGAACAGTCAAACAGCTAGGCATAGAGGACCGTGATTCTTTAAGATTAGCGCACATGCTTGTTTCTGAAACCGTTCGGCGGCAAAATTTCATAGACAAATTCATAAACAACATCATTAAACCCGCGATAATAGATGAATACAATCTGGGCGTGCAAGCGTTCCTGCGACTTTATGTCTACCAGATGCGAATGGCCAAGAACTGGTCCAACCCGAACCTTAAAGAAGCTGAGAGCATAGCTAAACTGGCCCGTAGCATTCTGGGATGGAAAACGCTCGCTAAAGTGGAGCCTTTCCTAGGCGTGCTACTGACAGAACAGCCCGCAATCGTGTTTGCAGGTGCAAGTGATGAGGAACGGGTTGGCCTCCAGACATTTCATCCCACATGGTTCGTAAAATACTGCTTCAAACTCTTGGGCAGAAGCCAAACTACAGCCATGCTAGAAGCCAACGCGCAGCCGCCGCCAACTTACGTCAGACTGAACACGCTTAAAGCTGAGGAAAAGCAAATTCTTGAAAGACTCTGTGAAGAAGGTGTTAGACTTGAGAAGATTGAACAGTTGCGGTACACTTACAAAGTCGGAGCAGCAAAACAAACTGTAACCAGAACAGCAAGCTTCAAGGAAGGCCTATTCTATGTCCAAGACAAGGCAAGCTGCTTCACAGCTGAAGCCGCAAACCCGCAACCCGGAATGACCGTTTTAGATGTCTGTGCAGCACCGGGAGCAAAAACCACCCATCTGGCCCAGTTAATGCAGAACCGCGGCAGCATCCTCTCCATAGATTACTCAAAGCGCAGAATCGCCGTCTGGAAAACCGAAATTGTACACATGGGCGTAGAGATCGCCCAGCCTATCATTGCAGATGCCCGCTGCCCATCACCTTTCACAGAAGAAGCAGACATCATAGTCCTAGATCCACCATGCACAAGTACAGGCACCTTTGGAAAAACACCCTCAGCCAAATGGCGGCTCACTCCACGGTCAATTGAACGAATGGCCCAGATTCAATGGCAAATGCTAAACAAATGCGCAGACCAAACGAAGCAAGGAGGCACATTAATCTATTCCACATGCAGTATAACGGTCGAAGAAAATGAAATGCTCATTGAAAAATTCATGAAATGGCATCCAGAATTCTCACTGAGCGAAATAACGCCAAAAATGGGCTCTCCTGGACTCAGAGGACAAGAAAAATGTCAAAGGCTTTACCCTCACACGCACAAATGCAACGGCTTCTTCATCGCAAAACTATCGAAAAACAAAATCTAAACAGAAATCAAGAGAAGCAATTCTCGATAATTGACAGGTCAAAAAATTTCCTTCTACCCCATCAAATCAGCGCAGAGACGTTCAAAGCAGACAAACCAATTTTATAGTGTTCACTATTGCCACCGCAAAAGTGCTCACTATACTACAGCCCCACGGAACCGGCGAACACACCGCACGCTCCAGCAAAGGTGCTCTGAAAAAACGACGGGGCCTATCAATTATAACAAGCGCGAAGCCCACAAAGTTGACATAGCCGTTATCAGAACAAGCCCGCGCCAACCTGAGCAAGTTGTCCAGACAACGATTTTCCCCGGTCCAGATAAATCGGCAGCGAACCCGTTAACCCTAACCTCAACATCGTCCAACATTCCATAGTCCTGACTATTGCCGCGGGAATAGTACTGAATATACTATAGGCCCTCGAGTCAACATGCCAAACCATGTGGAGTACTCTACATTTTGCGAGCTATTGCCTGTAAATGTCCCGCTAATGCGAGTGCATCCGGCTTCTCGCATAAACTAAGCTCAATCTCAAGTATCTTATTGAACAGTTCCTCTGAATAATGCTTCCTCAGATACGTCTCTTTCCTTATACGCAAAGGCATAGTAATCACTTTACCAACCATCTTCTCCACATGCAACCCGTTTCTCTCCAACATCGCCTGAAACTCAGCAGGAGTCCACGTGTAAACCTTAACCTTCCCATCTTCAGTCATGCACTCATGGCCCTTGCTCATCAAGGTTTTGAACACTCGATCCGCATTGTCCACGCTTGGTTTGCCCGACAGCAAAGCCAATGATTGCACGTAACGATTTTGAGCTGAAACTATCAGCCGACCTTTCCTTTTCAAAACACGCGCCAACTCTCTCAACACAACATTCGGACTTTTAAAAAGAAAAAGAGCATGCTCACAAAGAACCATGTCAAAAGTCTCATCTGCATAACCCGTCTTCGTCATGTCACCCCTCTCAATGACGATTTCCCGAAGACCTGTCCTCTTCACTTTCTCAGCAGCAACCCTCAACATCCCATCTGAAGAATCCATCAAAAACACTCTGCAGCCTTTTCCCGCCATCCTCATCGCCCAGCGCCCAGTTCCGCCACCAGCATCAAGCACCAAAGCCTTCGGATCAGTCGGAACATGAGGCTCAAGATATTTCCAAGTAACCGCATCAAAAACCCTGAAGTAAAGAGTGTCAAACACTTCCTCGTAGCTTTTCGCCCTCTCATCATAATACGTCTTTACATCTTTCATTCCGAACTACGCTTTCCTCGATTTCTCTAGAAGACACATGATTTCAAAAATCACTTTCGCCGCTTGGATCGCTGAAACCCCCTGATCATAGTTTGGGGCAATTTCCAAAACGTCAAAGCCTACCACACGCTTATCGCATACGCCTCCTAAAATGTCCAGCAAAAAATGCATTTCCAACCCGTCTGCCTCTGGATTCTGGGCTGCCGGAACGTATGCGGGATCAAGAATGTCCATGTCAACGGATAAGTAGATGTTTCTATACTTTCCTAGTTTCTCCTTTAACTTATCTGCAATCCGTTCGCTTCCTTCCTTTCTGATTTGTGGAGTTGTAAGAAATTCTATCCCTGCCTTCTTCGCATATGCCAGCTCATCCTTGCAGACTGCCCTAGTGCCGACTTCGATGATTTTCGCCGGCTTTACTTCTTCATTTATCCTACGCATAAAAGTCGTATGGGAAAGCCTGAGCCCCAAAAACTCGTTACGCAAGTCAAGGTGCGCATCAAAACTTACTATCGCCGTTTTCGAGGCCTTTTCCCCTAAGCCTCTTGCAATGCCAAGCGTTATCGTGTGCTCCCCACCAATCGTCACCGGCGTTTTCCCAGCCTCAACAATGTCTTCAATGACAAGCCGCAACATTTCCAAAGTCTTCTCCGTGTCAGTGGATATGTTCAAATCACCCAGATCATGCAATCGCAAATCTTCCACATCTATACCTGTACGGAAACTGTAAGTTTCAATATTAAGTGATGCTTGTCGAATCGCAGTCGGACCAAACCTAGCTCCAGTTCGATAAGTACTTGTAACGTCAAACGGAACGCCCAAGATTATGTAATCTGCCCTCTCGAATGGTTTTTGTAAACCACTGAAAACGTTCGATTGCGACACAAAAAGCTCACGATGACTCATTAACTATTCTCCACATCCTCTCTCTGCTTATCTTGCCGCTGAGCTCTAAACTCTTTCGCCTGCAAAGGGCCTTGGAGTTGATCTATCCCTAATCACATGCCCTTTCCTCATTCTAGCCCATTATACAGCAATGGCTAGAATACCTACTATACCGCAGATTCCGTAGAGCTATTATAAACAGAGAATATGCTAGTGAGAAAACATAAAACATTAGATTTATTAGCGTTACTGTTGATGCATTAAGCTTAAAGGCGGATGGTAATTGTCACTAGGATCCAAATTGAAAATCGAAAGCAAGGGAATGTTTGCAACATTTATCTTCTACGCGATCGTCGGAATAATCTTTCTCGCCCTGATGCCCATGGCTAATTTCCCCCCACACATCGGCATAATCGCCATATTCAGCCTAGTAGCCGCCTACGGCGTGTTCAGAAAAAGAGCTTGGGCCATATGGTTTATCATAATCTTATTCTTCGTTGCCACAACATTCTCAGCGTTCATGATCAGTGATATTATGACAGGAGATTATCTCCTTGGAGCATCCATGATAGCCTACCTGATCCTAACATGGGTCTTCACGGCATACGCCACAAGCAAGAGAAAAACGCTGGAAAGCTAGGGCCAGCTCTCCTCAAGGCTTTTAAAAAGATGCACATTGACCTTTTCGCCAGCATCAATAAACTGGAGGTTTTCAGGTATCTCCACAAACCCGTCTGCCCCTGAAAGAGTTGTTATGGCGCCAGAAAGCGACACAGACACAGGTTCAGCCACCAACTGGCCTGACCCATCATGCTTCAACTTAACCATGATAAATGTTCTCCTCCCCTTCGCCGGAAACATCCTAATCGCAGCAAGAGCCTTCACGTCTAAACTTTTCTCTAATTTTCTTCCAGCCATGAGCTGAATTATTGGACGTGCAAGCAGATGAAAAACTAGCAATGCAGATGTCGGATGCCCAGGCAGCGAAAACACTGGTTTTCCGCCTAGAGAGGCTACCGTTGTCGGCTTTCCAGGTTTAATCGCAATTCCACAAACAACAATGCCTGGTTTTCCAAGCGAATTTAACACCTTAGGCATAACATCTTTTGGACCTACTGAAACTCCACCAGAAGTTATAACCATATCCGCAGAATCCAACGCACGCCTTAAAGCTTTCTCCAATTCATCCAAGCTGTCTGGAAAAACGCCTAAAAAAATTGGTTTTCCACCACTTTCCAACACAGCTGTGCTCAAACTGTAAGCGTTTATGTCATAAATTTTTCCAGAAGGCAATCTTCTACCCGGCTCAGTTACCTCTGGGCCCGTCGAGAGAACCGCCACACGTGGAACCACATAGACTTTGACTTTCGCCATGCCTAAGGCGGCTAAAACTCCAATCTCTCTTGAACCAAACAGCTGCCCCGCTTTCAGAACAGTTTCACCTTCTCTAATATCTGCACCCGCCTTCATCACGTTCTCATCCTTAGCAACTGCACTGAAAACAAGAACTTCCTCACCTTTCCGTTCAGTATACTCAACCATCACAACCGCATCAGCACCTTCAGGCATCGGCGCACCAGTAACAATATCAGCAGCCTCGCCCTGCCCAACCTTTGCTCTAGGAGGGTTGCCGACCTTGACAGACCCACAAACTTTCAAGACAACCGGTCTGTTCTCCTCTGCTCCGAAAGTGTCTTCTGCTCTAACTGCGTATCCGTCAACGGTTGACCGACTGAATGGCGGAACATGCAGTTTGGCCTTTATGTCTTCTGCAAGAACACGGTTGCTGGCTTCTAACAGGGAGACTCCCTCAACACCTAAAGGCTTGGGTTTAAACTGCTGCTGAATGACCCTTTTCGCCTCATTAAAAGTCAACAGTTCCCTAAACATCTCGATCAGCCACTTTCACATTGTCAAACATTTGCACCGAAACCAATTCTCCCTCTTCTAAGCCTTCCCGATTTTCCGAAACAACGACGTAACCATTAGCCCTCGTCATCGTCGAAATCATACTCGAACCCCGAGCGCTTACAGGCTCAGCAAACAACTCGTGATTATGTTGGAAGACGCTGACACGGACAAAATTCTTCCTCCCCAGCGTCGTAGCGACTTTCCTAGTCATCTTGGCATGGGCTACAAATCTACATTTTGCCTGTCTCAGTCCAAGCATTCTAAATATCAATGGTCTACCGAAAACTTCGAAGCCCACCATGGCCGCAACAGGGTTTCCCGGAAGAATCAGCACAGGCTTTCCATCAACTATGGCTAATGCAGTTGGCATGGCTGGACGCATAGCCACTCCGTGAACAAGGACGCCCGGTTTTCCAATCTTGTTAACAGCCTCTGGAACAAGGTCTGAACCCCCGACACTCGTTCCTCCAGACGTTATTATCGCATCGGCCTTTTCAAGTCCAAGCTTCAACTTTGCAGAGATCTCATCAACATTGTCCCTTGCAATGCCCAAGCCAAGTGTTTCAGCACCTAGTTCAGAACATAAGGAGGAAAGAACAAGTTTGTTAACCTCAAAAATCTGGTTTCCCCGCAGCTTGCCGCCTAACTCTACAAGTTCATTTCCAGTGGCTAAAATCGCGATTTTGGGCTTCTCAAAAACGTTAACTTCACCCACGCCAAAAGCAGCTATCAACCCTAAATGTTGCGGTTTCAGACGCATCCCAGCACTAGCGGCGACCTCTCCCTTTCGAATGTCTTCACCCCTTTTCGAAACGTTCTCACCCGGAGTCACAGGACTCCAAACCTCAATTTTATCCCTAATCCGCTTAGTATCTTCCAACATCACAACGGCGTTTGCTCCTTTGGGAATAGGAGTTCCCGTCCACACTTGCTTCGTCTGCTTGTCGCCAATCACATCTCGATCGGTAAGTTGCAGAGTCTTCGGCCTGAACTGCGTGGCGCCAACAGTATCCTCCGCCCTAACAGTGTATCCATCAACAGCAGACCTGTCAAATCTAGGCAGATCCACTTTTGCAATGATGTCTTCGGCCAAAACACGGTCTAAAGCTGAACTCAAAGGAACGATGACTATTCTCAACCGTTTCATTTGCAATGTTGAGAAGAACACCTGCAACGCGTCATCAACTGACGTCAGTTTCTGGAATCCTTTCAATCGCACCAAAATATGTACCCATAAACAGCACTACAAGACTGCATAAAAAATGTATCGCAGCAGATTCCAGTTCAGCTTTTGCTCCATTCTTCTTGCAGGATGTCACGCATCCTGACAGCGTCCAAATCTAGGATTGGGCTTTCGCTTATGATAACTGGCTTCAACCGGAATTCAGCTATTACTTTAGCAAGCAGACTGAAGTCAGGTCCGTAACGTTTCTCTTCCAACGTGTGGTGACGCTTTTCGCCCTGATTCGTGAATTCGATTTTCGTGAAATGGCAATGCATGTTCTTAACCTCTTCCGATCCAAGTCGGTTCTCAATGTGCACCACAACTTGCCGATAGTCCTCTACCGTGCTGAAACGACCTCGATCCCTTGCATGTAAATGTGACCAGTCAACTACCAGCTGTGCTTGTTCAACCATCTCACATAAACTCAAAATCTCGTCCAAGCTTCCAAATTGATGAAGCCTGCCCATGGTTTCCGGACCAACTTTCACATTCCTGATTCCCCGAGCCCGCATAACTTCAACAACCTCTTTCAAGGCTTCCAAGCAGAGTTTAAAAGCCTCCCTCGGAGGTTTTTCACCATAAAAACCAGGATGGAAAACAACAACGTGCACATTCATCCATTCGGCCGCAGTTGCACATGCGATCAGGCGTCGCTTGCTCGCTTCAACGATTGCTTTTTTCCCGCACAAGTTTATGAAGTAGGAACCATGGAGGCTGAGCCAAACGTCATTTTCTTTAGCTTTCAAACCAAGCTCTTCAGCATCCTCTTTCTTCACTTGCGGCTTCTTACCCCACCGGACAGCTTCGTATTCAAATGCATCAAGACCCTCCTCACGCAAAAGTCCGGGAACATCTGCCAAAGTTGCTTTCATAAACCTGAATACTGGAGGGACCCCAGCTGGACCAAACCTGGGGTGGTCAGCCATCAAAATCCCTTAGCTTTCGCTATTTCTTCCTGTACCGATAACCTTTCCGCAGGTACTCCCCGTAAAACAATATCAACAGCACAGAAATCCATGCTGCACCGTTTTGAAAAACCAAGTACTTACCGTTATCATCTAAACTTGCCAAAGGCTTAATTAAACCTCCAAGACCTTGACCGGAGTCTCTAATGGCCGGTGAAATCGCCAGCAAGGCATTGCTCACGCCTGTGCTAATCCACCCGATGGGGGGAACAGCTTCCGCAAAGGCTCTTGTTGAATTGTCTACTGATAGAACGAAGTTAAGCAGTGATGGATTACTCTGATAAGCACTCGCCACGGTCCTGTAAATCAACTGTGGATACGTGAGAAGAGACACGATCAGGACAAGTAGTAGAAACGTCAGAAGCACCGTTAAGGCGCTCTTTATAGTCACTCTTGCGAAGTGTATTTTTTGCCAGAGATAAGAAACGGCCTTAACCCTTAACAATCCCGACTGTATCTTTCCGAAGAATTTCCTCACAGCGCGGCTTGTCTTCGATGCCAACTTACGCGATTCAATTCCACGCTTAGTATAGGTTACAGCCTTTCCTCTTCGTACTTCCTGCGGCTTTACTGCCAACTTCCTTGTTAAATACGTCCAGCTGAATACCAGCGTGATTATTACGGCGATAGGAACTAGATGGAACAAGGGGCTAATGGCTATTGTCACGGGCCATTCGATTTTTAGAAGTGTTGGATCTATGGCGCCCTGATTTACAGCGTAAAGAACAACGAGATATTCAGTCACCACTGCCAATACTAGAAATAGGATTATTGCAGCTAATCCCTTCAATGTCATCCACCGAATCACTAGACGTTTTGAAACAGGTTGAGTTGCCAACTAGTTCACCGTAGACTGTTAATCAATATTGTTTCTATGTTGCGCTTGAAATATGAAGATTCTCATTAAAAAACATGACTATAAACTCAAAATGTTGATTCCTACTCTTGATCACCAAGCCTTAAACTCTTTATCACAGATTCAAATAGGTTGTTTGAAATGACAAAGCTGTGTTGGATTATGGAAAATTCTGTTCCGAAAAGAGCTTTCACATTCATTGAAACGAAGCCTGGCGAGAAAATCTACGAGATCTGCATAACCTTGAAAAATGTTCGTGGTGCAGTGCTGAAAACTGCACAAGTCCTTTCAGAGGCTCAAGTTGATGTACGATCATCCATACTATTCGACGCGGTAGAACAGAGCAACATTGGCTATTGGACCTCATTTATAGACCTAGCGAAAGCCTCTAAGGATATCGAACAGATCGAGGGAGAACTTCGCAAGCTTGATGTTGTTCAAAACATCAAAGTCGTAAAGCCTGAACCTCTGGCTTATGATGTGGTACATTTTCCAATAATGCATGGTGATTCAACGGCAGTCATGATGTCTGTTGAACTCTTCGGTAGTTTATTTGATGAAATAGAGAGAATATTGACCCCTTCAGGTTTCGCAGCGGTCTTTTATAATGCTGGAAAGAAAAGTGGAGAATTCATGGGCGAACTTCTCGAGAAAAGGTACGGATTGAAAGGCGACTCCCTAGCATCAGTCTTAGCTCAGTCAATCAGAGCCACAGGATGGGGCGAAATAGAGAATTTTGAAATGGATCGAAAAAATCTTGTTGGGAAAATTAGAATGCGAGCATGCTTCGAAGCTCTTTTGAGAAATCAAAGAAAAGAAAAGATTTGTCACTGGACCCGCGGCTTTATCGCTGGAGCTTTCAGCAAAGTTGTCAACGCGCCTCTAGAGGCCATTGAATTGAAATGTGCTGCTGCTGACGATGAAATATGCGAGTTCGAGGTCAAACAAAAAATCTAAAAGGAGAAAATGCATGTACCTAGGGTTGCGACAAGGGAAACTCATGTCCACACTTTGGACACTTTGCAGCTCTGCACTGCACAGAGGATGGGCAGCCAGAACAAGCGAAAGCTCTACCATATGTTATGTCAAAAGCAAAACCACATTTCGGACAGTGAACAATTTGCCTCCGACGCGAACCCATCCCAAACCACTTTACCCAGATCAACCAACTAACAAAATTTTAAAAACCTTTCTAGAAATGTTCAAGCGGATTAAAAGGGAAATCTTAACTCTTGAAACAACTAGATACTATGACTAGTTAGGGAAGGGTGCGCAAAAACGGGTAAAGCAGAACGCATTGAACTTTACAAAGATCGAAACACGCAGGCTTTCCTAAGCAAATTTCTAAGCGGCGAAATCAGCGAGCTTGAACCCGTATTTGACCCTAAACTCGGATATCACTATCCCATAGTTGAAACAATTGTCGGCGACCATTCAAGAGCTAAAGAATTCCTAAGCAAGCTCTATGAAGCTGGAATACTTGAAAGAAAGCTTTATGACAAGATCATATTCTGCCCAAAATGCAATTCCGCAAGTATTTCTATCCACTATTGTTGTCCATACTGCAAATCATTTGACATCCAGAAAAGCTCCCTTATTGAACACGTTAAATGCGGATACATGGATGTAGAAGAAAACTTCCACAGAGGCGGCAAACTCGTCTGCCAAAAATGCCACGATGAACTGAGAAAACTTGATGTCGATTACAGACGAGCTGGAATATGGTGCACATGCAAGGACTGCCGCAAAAGTTTTGACATTCCCGTAGCCGCACTTTTCTGTCGAGACTGCCACGGAAATTTCACGTTTGAAGATGTTCAGATCAAAGATGTTTATTCCTACAGCATTAAAGAAGAAGCGAAAGAAGAAGCTGCACTGGGCTGGGTTCTAATTGCACCAATAAGAGAGTTCCTTGCGGAAAACGGATTTGAGGTTGAAGCTCCATCCTTTCTCAAGGGCAAGTCTGGGGCTAATCACATGTTTGACGTGGTAGCCCGTATAGGAGATGGTGCGAAGAAAGTGACAGTGATTGATCTAGCAACATCAACCGAACCTGTCGTGTCTGAGCAACCAGTGATCGCACTGTTCGCCAAAATATTTGATGTTTCTCCAGATCACGCATATTTAATTGCAGTTCCAAAGATGAGTGAAAACGCAAAGAAAATGGCGGAGCTTTACAATATTCAGATAATAGAGGCTATCAACGAAAAAGAAATGATAAAAGCCCTGAAAGTGAAGATAAAGTAACAACATCGATGCCGCGTCACTGCGATATGTCGCGATATTTCCTCTTTCTGTGACGACCTTAACTACATATGGTTTATTTGGCAGACTTATGTCAAAACGACGATAAGTCAATGTCTGTCCTAAATCAATGAATAAGTTCATATCATATCTCTGATGGTGTGTTGAGTTATTTACCCATAAACTGACCAAATGACAAGTTAAAGCAGCCTTGTTGTCAAAAGTGAACTCTGTCCCATTCGTTACCACCCTTATACCCAAGAAGTCAATGTCAACAGTCGTTTGATTGGCATCCGCTCCTTCATCAACCAACTTCACACACAACGTGCCATTGCTATACACATAACTCTTCCATTGATCCGTGAGGTTAACTGTGTAGTAATCCCAACCTGTTGTTGGCTTGTGCCCTGCAGTTAAGTTGAAACCGCTATCGCTATACATTGATGATGCCCAGTTGTAAGCTTTCAGATACCACTTTTCACCGATATCGCTAGATCTATACCTCATTTGCATCTCAACAGTCTGGATCTGAGTTAGAGGATAAGTGGCCAAGTTTATGATGAAGGTGCCATCGACGTCAAGCATGTTGTCAATTTCACTCTCTTCTGCGCTCACAGTAGCTGTAGGCTCTGGATCAGCGATGTAACGAATAACGATGTCGTCAAAATAGGTTATGTCGGTTGTTCTTGAACCTGCAAACCCAACTGCCCCCCAGTTTCTCGCAGCTCCACTTCCGAAGTTACCACTCACTGTCCATGCAGCGGGCTCAGTTGCTCCAACTTGCCAGACTTTGACTTTTCCGAGTCTGCTTGACGGGTCAATTACTCTGAATCTCATGTAGTACCATGTGTCTAATGACCAGCCGTAGGTTCCTTGTGTGCCCCAGGAACGTAGATCATTTAAAAGGTCCAGAGTATTTCTATCGTCGTGAAACAGACCGCAGTACCCGCTTCCACTAGAAGGACTAGTGTCCATGCAGCACGACAGTCCCATTCTGCTGTAGTCGCCGCCCGCGAAAGAAGTTACGTTGATTTTCACAAGCATATCTATAGAGTTGCTGACATTCCCCAGTGCAGTGATCATTAGTTTGTTTGGATCCCCGGCAGCTCCGACATCCCTAAGCATCCCAGTTTGAATCGACCAAGTACCACCACCAGTCTTGACGTTATAAGAGGGTTCTATAGTAATATCTGGGTTATCTATCCTGTCGAAATCATCGAACCACAAATATACATTGCTTTGATTCGCAGGTGGACTTCCAGCGGTTGGGCTTCCGTAATAGATAAAATAGTTGCTGTCTGAACCATTTGCTGCGATTGCGGACTGGGTTTCAAACCAGATTTGAGTTGAAGTGCTGTTCACATCTTTAACTTCTCTATCCAGTTCGACCCAATTTCCTATTGACCAATATAAAACCCTCAAATCATTTCCATTTGACAAGACTTTGCCGGAGGAAACCAAGGAAGAAGTGTCCATTGTTATACTAACCGAACAGTTCGACCGCAGCAACGATTGGGCGTTGTTCACGATGGTTGCTTGCCTCCGATAGCTGTAGTTCGAATTCCACCAATTTAGGCCCTCTATGAAACTTTCAAAGTGGTCGTCGACAGCTTGCGTGTCTATGTAGGTGCCGCTCATTTTGCTCCCGATATTTGTCATGTATTCGCCTTGAACTGGGAACCAAGAACTAGTGATCCGAGAAACCTCGGTGATCTTCAAGTCTTCGCGCATTCTCTCCCAGTCAGACTGGTTCATCTGATAACCCCAGAGTACAACGTTCGTGACTATAATCACTATCAAAATTAGGCTGAGCATCACGACTATAACATTGCTCACTGCACGCTTGTCGTGCTTAAGGCGCATTATAGTAACCTCCGACGTGTGTCCCCCTGGTTGTGACTATGTCTAAGTAAAAGAGATCGCTGGGGTTCCAACTTTTTGAAATGTTGAGCCAGAGGTGCTCGCCTATTTCGAGTACAAAGGATATTGTGAAAGAGCCAGAGGTGTGGTTAACATAAACTCCTGAAACGCGAACAAAGACCTTTCCAACATTGCGAACATACATGTTGATGCTGGCAGTCAGATTGTTGAACCACACATCCTCTATAATAACGCGTTCGCCCATGGTTTCTCGCAGGTTGCTTGTTATGACATATGTTGCCGTCGTGGCAAGCGCCATAGCTGCCACGGCTACAACCGTAAGAAGGAGATTGCTTAGGACAGGAGTTACAGCCCGCTTGTTCGTCAAGAACCTAAGCTTTCTGACCATCCCCCATCGCCTCACATGAAGAGTTTCAAGGCTATGTAGCCGCAGAGCATCAAGATTAGGCTGTGTTTCAATCCTGCGCCTATAGTTCCATCCCCCATTTTTCCTGCTACTAGTCCGCCGAAAAAGGCTTGAATTGATGTCATGTGGAAAAACATTCGTTGCATTTGATGAGGTGACATCGCCCCAGTCGCGAGCACTGATAGGCCCTCCACTCCTACGAAGAATGATCTGAAGAGCAGTATGATAGTGAATAGAAAGACGAAGAAAGCCACGTAAATTATTGCGATGTACGGTCTTGTTTGGGTTCGACGTTCTTTATCAAGGAGAAGTGTTGTCTGTATGAACTTGCCCATGGGGTCAAAGACTTTTTCAACATGCCCTCCTGAACGGCTTGCTTCAATTATCATCGGCACAGTTCTTTGCACCAACACTGTGTTGACGCGTTTTCCCAGAGTTAGAAGACCTTCTTCAAAACTCATTCCCCAAGAAATTTGGGCAGTCATCTTTTTCAATTCTGCAGTAAGGGGGCCGTAGTTTCTCTTAGAAGCCTCCTCCAAAGCTTGGGGCAAAGTCATACCTGTCTCTTGAGCTTGAACTATGCTTCTGAAAAGGTCGGGCAAGTGTTCGTCTATGGCTTTTCTCCACTTATAATCGATGTAATTCAATATTGCTGGGGGAAAAACAGAAACTATAATGGCGAAGAACACGAATTCATCAAAAGTTGTAGTTCCCCAAAACGCGAAGACCGCAAAAAATATTATGGCCGTGGCTAGCATAATTGAGGCGATCCACGTGATTTTTTTAACTTTTTTTTCGACCTTCGGCATTTCAATTACCATTTAGGCGATACCATGTCCAAGATTATCAGGAATATTGTAGCGCCTAGCGGTATTCCCATGTAGGTAAGCAAACCCAGCAGAAGATCCGGGCTCAGCATTCCAAGATTGCTCCCGCCGAGCATAGCCATAACAGCAAGCATGATAACCAGAAACAGAGGACCTGTCAGAAGCAATGCTACGTAAAACTCTGATAACATGGACAAATTGTCTGAATACTTTTTGAGACCTATTCTTTTCAGCTTCATGTACTGCCTAGATTTTTCGCGTAGATAAGCAGCCAAGTTGCCGCCTGAATGAATTGCTGAAATAAAACCTTCAATCATCTCACGAAATCTTTCAGAGGGTGTTCGCTTTGACATTACCTCCAGAGCGGAAATTATGTCTGAACCGAAGAGGTTCACATCTCTAACGACGTCTTTGGCCTCTGTGGACACAGCCAGTGGAACGCTGAGATTTGAAAGTGACTGGAATATCTTTTCAGGAGAAACGCCAGCACTTGTAAGAATAGCCATATAACCAGTGGTGAACGGCAACTCATCTTCTAACTCTCTTTTAAGAGTGTCCGACCGATAAATCGGATAAACGTAAAATCCGAAGATTGAGAACGCAAATGTAAACAAGCTTCCACCCACAGCGAAAAAAATCGCTGGCAAAATTGGTATATTAAAAACGAAAACGACCAAGCATGGAATTAAAGCTAAAATGGAAAGGGAAGCTGAAATCGTTGCAAAAACTGTTAGACTAACATAGGCTTTGAAATTGACTTTCAACCCTGACTTCTGCAGGTTTGAGTCTAAATCCTTGAAAAGCGGCAGAAATGGCGCCGTTTTGTCTCCGATAAGCTGATAGGCAATTGACTGAGGGTTTTCTAATGCCATTTTGAATTTTTCCTGTGGCATTTCTGATTTGGACGTTGGCCTTGTCGCTGAAGGCAGCTTAAGCCTTGCTCTGATATATTTGCAGAACGTTTTGATTTTTTCAAAGGATTTTCTGCTTTTCATTTAAGTCCAACTCTGGCTTTTTGGAAAACACGATCTGGATTAGAATAGTATTCTCGAATTATGTTTGCGACTTCAGTATGACGTCGAATGCCTTTGCGTGTCATCCAATCCAGAATTGTCTGCCTTCGGCTTAGTTCACGTTTGACTTCTTCTTCGTTGGCGCCCTGCTTCTTCATGTGTCTTTCTAGGATTGTGCTGTGCCCCGAGAAAGAAAATGTGTCAAGTCTTGGGTTCCAACTGAAAACCTGTTCAGTTAGTATGTTCGTTTTGTTTGAGTCGAGTTCTATAACCTCTGTCGTTGTGCTGGTTCTTCTAGCCGGTTTTCCCTCAATTTCTGTTCTCGCCATGACCATTATGACGTTTGTCATTGCTATGAGTGGTTTCGGAATGTTCATCGGTTCGGATTCCAATCGGTTTATTACGGCTTCTACTGATTCTGCGTGCAGAGTGCACATTCCTAAATGACCTGTCGCCATGGCTTGGAACAAAGTGTAAGCTTCTTCCCCTCGGACTTCGCCCACTATGATGTAGTCTGGTCTTTGTCTAACAGCCGCTTTCAGCAGGTCGAAAAGTGTTATTGTTCCGCCTCTTTTATCTTCATGCCCAAAACCCAATCTTACAACCGAAGGTATCCAGTTCTCATGCGGAAGGTTGAGCTCCTGCGTGTCTTCAACACTTACTATTTTCATTTCCGGTTTTATGAACATTGATAAGCAGTTCAGCATGGTTGTTTTTCCGGAAGCTACACCGCCTGCTACTAATACTGATGCCCTGTTTTCTATAATGTACCATAGATATGCGGCCATTTCTGAAGAAACAGTTTTGAAGACAATTAAGTCTGATATTGTTAACGGGTCGACCCTGAAGCGACGGATAGTGAATGTTGACCCTCTTCGAGTCACTTCATTTCCGTAAGTTAACTGGATGCGGCTACCGTCTGGAAGCGATGAGTCTAACATTGGGGAGGCTATGGAGATGTTCTTTCCAGACAAATATGCCATGCGTATTATGAAGGAGTCTAGTTCTGCTTCATCCTTGAATATGATGTTCGTAGGTAACGATTCGTACAATCGGTGCCAAACGTAGATTGGTATGTTCACGCCGTCTGCGGATATGTCTTCGATTAAATGATCCTTCATTAAGGGATCTATTTTTCCGTAGCCGATGAAGTCTCTTACTATGTAATATATGAGTTTGTCAACCGCTTCGCTTGGAACTTTTATGCGGTATTTCTTGATTATTTCTTTTGTTTTCTCTCTCAGGTAGTTTTCTGCTTTCTCTTTTGTTTCTATTTCCTTTAAATTTACATCAACTTCTTCCATCAAGAACGTTTTTAGCTCTCTCAGTTTCTTCTCTTCTTCTTTCTGAAGGGTAGGTTCGATGATTTCGTAATGTATCTTCTGAGTTTCTGGGTCTTTGATTATTGCTGCATAGACGTAGGGCTCTTGTATGGGGTACGCCTCTCTGAAAGCAGTTGGTTTTCTAGCCTCCTCTTTTATTATGACGCCTATCGCTGTTTCCTCCAGAGTGTTGGAAGTTCTTGACATCCGTTCCTTCATTGTTGTCACTATTCTGTTTCATTCAGAGCGTGTCGTGGTTTTGGATATATATTGTATCGCGAGTCTTAATAAGTTATATGCATGCATAATCCTTAGCATACTAACAGAACTTGGCCCTAAGATAAGCAAAACGCAAGATTGTAAGCTGACGGAAAACTCAAAGACAAACGCAGGATAACTTTCAAACGATAAGGCCCGTTCACATATCGGCCTTTTTCCTCAGTGCCCCTTCTCAGCTCTTCCCTTCTTATTCTATTGTCGCATGTCTTCGTTTCAAGTCTGCTTCAGTTCGGCCCATGCGGTGCATTAATTCCACGACTAAACTGTCCAAGAAAACCATGCAATTGTTCTCGAAGATGCTTCCAAGTGGGGTCAATGGTTCACGTTCACCGATGATCTGCCTAGCTAAGTAATCCTCTTCTATGGGCATGCCTGCCTTCGTCCTTCCCCTAACCGTCACAACTAGGTCAGCTAGCTGTCCCAACACAGATTCAGGAAAAGACGTGATTGCAATGACCTTGGCGCCGATGTCCTTGGCGGCGGAGCTTGCGGTTAACACCATTTTTGTACTGCCCGTGCCTGAAATGGCTATCAGCAAGTCTCCTTTTTCGGCTGCCGGTGTTATGGTTTCACCTAGGAAATATACGTTGAAACTCAGATTCATTAAGCGTAAGGCAAAGGCTCTAGCAACGAATCCGCTTCGTCCCATGCCCACTGTGAAAATCTTTTTGTCTTTTGCTTCAAGCATGAGTTCGATAAGCTGTTCAACTTGTTTCATGTTCAGCTGTTCAATAGAGACTTTGATGCATTCAACAATTTCATCCGCCGCCGCTTTTAACCATTTCAACCGTTTCGATCTCCCGAAGACCCTTTACACAGGCGCTTGAATTAAAAGTCTTGTGGTTTAGACGAAATTTCTCAATAGGTCAGTTACTGATGGGATCTCAACGAACAGCCGAACGTATATCGCGGCTGCCAAGACTCCAACTGTTATGGCTATTAGGATGATGTCTCCTTTGTGAATTTTAAGCACATATAGGTTGGTGCGGTTCTTAGTGGCTCCCCATGCACGAGATTCCATGGCTTCAGCCAATTCTAAGCTTCTGCGAATTGCGCTCACAATTAGGGGGATGAGGATTGGAATGTAGTTTCTGATCCTTTTCAGAAAGTTTCCGCGTTCAAGCTCTAGTCCTCTGGCTTTTTGAGCGTCCATGATTGTTTGGGCTTCTTCTGCTAGGACAGGAACAAAGCGTACGGCGGTTGTGAAGGCGAAGACGAACTCGTATGGCACGTGCGTCTGCTCTAAGGCTAAGCCTAGGTGGTCTGGTGAAGTTGTTAGGAAGAATACGGAGAAGGATTCAACCAGCACTATGAAACGCAAGGTCAAGGCTGTGGAGCTTTCTAGGATGTCTGCTGTGACCGTGTAGTTGGCTCCGATAAATTTGAAAATGAAGTTTGTCAAGAAAATTACTGTGGCCAAAAAAGCGGCTCCCCGCATTGAATGGAGCCACTCACGTCTAACCCCAGCCAAAAGAACAAATGGAATCTGCACGAGGAAAAGCACTATTAGGGGTATTAGTTCCCCGAAAATTATTGCAGCAGCGAAAATTGCGCAAACATAGACAAATTTTATCCTTGGATCTAAGTCGTGGATAGGCGAGTAAACTTTTCGAAACTTAAGCCCGTTGAAAACGCTCATTTTGCGCCTTTCTCCAGAAGGTTAAGCAAGATTTTTTGTGCCTCGTAGACGTTAATCACGTCTTTCGGAAGGTTCAAGGTAGGTAGTTCTAGGAAGATTTGGGCTATCTGTGGGGGTACGATTGATGCCTGTGCCAAGATTTCTCGGTCGGTCAGGATTTTTCCTGCTTCGCCATCCGCGATGATTTTTCCTTCGCGCATTAACAGAACTCTCGGGTTGCATTCAGCCACAAACTCGACATCATGTGTCACGGTGATTACTGTCTTTTGCTGGGTTTTCATCTGCAAGATAAATTGGCGAAGCTTTTCCTTCTGCTCGTAATCCTGCCCTATTGTCGGCTCGTCCATTATCAGCATTTTTGGATCCCATGCCAACACTGAAGCTAAAGCCACGCGTTTCCTTTCTCCTCCGCTGAGCATGAATGGGGAAGTCTTTCTGTACTGGGTTAAGGCTAATAGGTTCAGAGCCCACGTTATCCTTTTTTCAATGATTTCTCCATTGAACCCGAAATTTCTTAATGCGAAGGCTATCTCTTCTTCAACTGTTTCGCTGAAAAGCTGATGGTCCGGGTTTTGAAAAACGAAACCCACGTTCCTAGATAGAGTTGCCACGCTCACTTTTGTTGTGTCGACTCCATCGACGAGCACCTGTCCTTTGGTTGGCTTAAGCAACCCGTTGAAGTGTTTGACCAATGTTGTTTTTCCAGCGCCGTTTTGTCCCATTATGGCCACAAATTCGCCGTTTTCAATGGTTAAAGATATTCCTTTCACAGCTTCGATACCGTTTGGATATGTGAAGTGGACGCCTTTGACTTCAATCATCGACTTTTGAAGGCCTCCTTAAGCAGTTTTGCTATTTCCCCTGAAGATAAGGGAACAGTATCGCCGAGCTTCACTCCATCTTTTCCAAGCATCTGATAGAGCCGTGTTGCTTTTGGAATACCAACTCCGATCAAGCGAGCTTCTTCAGAGCGCAACACTTCATGGGGATCACCATCCAAGACGACGTTTCCCTTGTCCATAATGATTATGTGATCCGCGTATCTGGCTGTTAAGTCAAGCCTATGCTCAACAAGCACAACCGTTATTCCAAGGTTTCTGTTCATTTCCCGGATGACTTCAAATATTTTCTTTGCACTTAAAGGATCTAGGAAAGATGTAGGCTCATCTAGAACTATCACTTGAGGCTGCATGGCTAACACTGAAGCTATGGCAACGCGTTGTTGCTGTCCACCTGAGAGTTCATGTGGTGCTCTTTCCCTTAAATCGTAGATGCCTGTAAGCTGCAGTGCCCAGTCCACTTTCTTGCGCATTTCTTCTCTTGGAACGCCGAGGTTTTCAAGGCCAAAGGCCACATCTTTTTCGACAGATAAAGCGAAAAGCTGGTTTTCCGGGTTTTGAAATACGAGTCCAACGTGCCTTGCTATTTCATAGATTGGGTGTTCGGTAACGTTTAAGTCTGTTATGGTTACTTCGCCCTTCATTTCGCCCTGATAGAAATGAGGGATCAATCCGTTAAAGCATCGGCAGAGGGTTGTTTTTCCGCATCCGCTTGGGCCGGTTATTAGTGTGAATTCGCCTTTTTCTATTTTTATAGAAACATCACTGATTGATGGTCCTGTGCCACCGGGGTACGTGTAGGTGAGATTCTTCGTTTCAATTACTGCCATGTAAGCGATGCCTGCCTACCTCAAGCGGGGCATCCGCTCATTTAAGAGTAACTACTTAATTATGGCTAGCCAACTTTTCCTTTAGAAGCCATAAGCACCGTTTAAGTCCAAGTTCGATGTCTCCTTCGCCGTTGACTCCGGCGGCTGTGGCGTGGCCACCTCCCATGCCATGAAGATATTCGCCTAAAGGCTTCGCGACATCCTTTCCTAAGTGGATGCCTGTTTGTTTGTAAAACTCAAGCGAACTGCGCAGGCTAATCTCCAAGGTTTCGTTCTTTTCTCCGGCCACAGCGGCAACATGAGCTCCCAGTTCGATCATAGCCCGGGCGGCTGAAGCCTGATAGG
>Ga0172366_10000405_pt1 | contig 30551 bp, 37 predicted proteins | sample LakKivSesite69cm_FD_114533 | JGI IMG/M metagenome (GOLD analysis project Ga0172366, IMG submission 114533) | Sediment microbial communities from Lake Kivu, Rwanda - Sediment site 69cm | ecosystem: Environmental > Aquatic > Freshwater > Lake > Sediment | place: Rwanda: Western Province, Lake...
TGCCGGGGCTTGTGTGCTCTACAGCCTACCCCCAGGGGTCTACTATATGATCCAAATATGTTGGAGGCGGAGAACTAAAGCACAAGTCGCCCTACGAACGAATTTAGGAACAAGCATGCGCGCAATTGCGTTCTTGCTTTTTCGAGTGTTTCTTTTGCGCTTGCCGCACCTGCTGTAGCATATTCTTGTGAGTGCCATATTGATTCGTTATGTCTTCTAGTGTGTAGCACTGAGCAAGATTATGGGTTTGGTTCGAATTAAGGTTCGGAATTCGAATTCTCCATAGATCTTAAGTATTCGATCGATCGATCGATCAGTCTGATGTAGGGGTGCTTTACGGGTGATGTATAACCGTTTGAGTCTGGGTTATGATGAGCTGAAAAATGCGTTGCGGGAAGCTTATAGAAACAGGAAGAGATGGCGTTGGAACGGGCGTATTCATAAGGTGTTGTTGGAGGCCTGTGTGGATTTTACGAGGAATGGGTTTAGGATCGTTGACGCTACGGTCATCGCTAGGTTGCGCATAGCTTTGAACGAGTTGAGAATCATTGGTAGGCGATTGAGAATTCTTTTGGACGGGGAGGCCAAAGCAATGGAAATGCAAATTCAATACAGAACACGTGGAGTGTTCAAGTGGGCACCGAGACTTGAAACATGGCTCAAAATGGAAGGCTACAAGTTTTGGCTTGGCACCGTCCAGCACTCTCTAGAGAGTTATGCTTGTCCAATAGTTGAAGTTGGTTCACGTCGATCCAGCGGATAGTGAATGATCTCGCAAGTTAAATTGAACATGCGCGTGGACAAAACTAGGAAGAAGAGGAGGGCTTTCTCCTCGGTTTCACTTCCAACACCGTTGATCGAGGGGATTCAAGAAGTTGTTAATAAAGTTGGATACTGGCCGACTAAAACAGCGTTTGTACGGGAAGCGTGCTTGGAGAAGCTGGACAGGTACAGGAAAGAAGAGCTGACTCAAAGGAGATAAAAGCTTGAATAAAAGTCAGGTATTAGGATTTCTAGTCTTAGTGGCGAGCTTAATCGGCTTAGTTTTGTATGGCTGGCTTCTGTTTTTATCGCAATGGTTGGTGTTGGCATTAGAGCTGACGTGCTTTATTGGCGCGCGCGATAGGGTATACTCTGGCCACAACGCTCCCGCCCAAGCCAATAGAAGAGGTCGAGAAACCTCTTGAACGTAGCGAAAATTCATCTTGATAAGAAGAGTGTTTCGGAAGAGAGAACCTAGTTGATAATTAGCAAGACCCCTCTACGTTTAACGTTGGGCGGCGGTGGAACAGACCTGCCCCCTTACAGCTCTAAGTACGGCGGGTTTGTGGTCACTTCCGCTCTGAACAAGCACATCTACGTGCTCGTCAAGGACAGGTTTGAGGAGGAGGTCAGAGTAAGCTACTCTACTACTGAAATTGTCAGGTCTGTTGATGATATTAAGCATCCTGTGGTCAGGGAAGGTTTGAGGCTTTTAGGGTTTAAGGAGCACCTTGAGATTGTCTCTGCGGCAGATGTGCCTGCCGAGACGGGTTTGGGTTCTTCAGGAAGCTTCACTGTTGGCCTTCTACACGCTCTCCACGCCTTTAAGGATGAACACCCGTCGCGTGTAGACCTCGCTGAAGAAGCGAGCCGCTTGGAGATGGAGGTTCTTAGAGAGCCCTGCGGCGTTCAGGACACGTATATCGCGGCTTTCGGAGGCTTCACTTGCCTTGACATAGCCAAGAACGGTCAAGTTGACGTTTCACCGTTGAACATAAGGGATGATATTGTTCGAGAGCTCGAGAACAATCTGCTGTTCTTCTACACCGGCATCAAGAGGAGCGCCCCTTCAGTTCTCGAAGACCAAGCCAAGCGCATAGAGAAGGATAATTCAGGAGCTGTGGACGCGATGCACTACATTAAGGAAATCGGTTTCAGAGTGAAACATGCCCTTGAAAGAGGGGATTTGGGCGAGTTTGGAAAACTTCAGCATGAGCATTGGATGGCGAAGAAGAAAACTTCTCCAGAGATCTCGAACAGTCCGATTGACAAGTGGTACAAGAGGGCCTTGAACTGTGGCGCCTCAGGGGGCAAGATAATGGGTGCTGGTGGCGGAGGCTTCCTGATGCTCTACTGCGAGAATGGAAAGGATAAGGTGAGGAAGGCCATGAGCAGGGAAGGACTCGGCGAGGTCAGGTTTCAGTTTCAGAGCGAAGGTTCCAAGGTAATCATAGACATCTAGGTGGTTTCGTGCCAAGCGGGGAATTTATCAGCAGTTACCTTCAAGAGGTGGAGTCAATAGCCAAGCGCGTGTCGCAAGAGGACATTAATAGAGCCACAGGGTTTCTTTTTGATGCCTGGGCCAATGATAGACAGGTTTTCCTGGCTGGAAACGGCGGCTCAGCTTCAACGGCTACTCACTTTGCGTGTGATTTGGCGAAGTTTACTTCAGTGGAGGGAAAGAGGAGATTTCGTGTGACGGCCTTGAATGATAACGTGCCGCTGGTTTCGGCGCTTACGAATGACTTGGGCTGGGAGAACGTTTACGTTGAGCAGCTGAAGAACCTGATGAACAGCGGCGACGTTTTCGTCGTCATCAGTGTTCACGGTGGCTCTGGAGCTGACAAGGCTGGCGCTTGGTCTCAGAACCTTTTGAAGGCGGCGAAGTTTGTGAAGGATAACGGGGGCAAAGTCGTCGGGTTAGCTGGCTTCGACGGTGGTGTCCTGAAGCAAGCTGCCGATGCCTGTGTGGTGGTGCCCGCAAACTCAACGCCGCACGTGGAAGGTTTTCACGTAGTACTGACTCACCTCATTTGTGCGAGGCTTCGCGAATTGATAGCGGAGTGCGAAGCCGTTGGCGTTTGTGAAAAATCTTTGCAGGTGATAAAATGAAACGAATCGTCGTTTGGATAGACAGTAAGGATGAAGATGTTGAGCGGGTTTGCAGGAAACTTGAGAGATTCTTGAAGTCGATTGGTATATCCCACAAGATACTTGATCCTTGCGAGCTTGCTTACGTATCTAGTGATAGCAAATGAACAGAGCAGTCTTTCTGGACAGGGACGGTACGATAAACGAGATCGTTTCTTTTCCAGAACTCGGGTTGCTGGATTCGCCTCTGAACCCAGAACAGTTCAGTCTGCTGCCCGGTGCGGCTGAGGCTATATGCATCTTGAAGCGTCTGGGCCTGAAGGTTGTTGTCGCCTCGAATCAGCCCAGCATAGCGAAAGGAAAGATGACTGAGGAGTCTTTTGAAAGAGTGCGGACAAAGATGGGGAAAGAGCTTCGTGAAAAAGGTGCGTACATAGATGCTGAGTATTACTGTTTTCATCATCCTTTGGCGAAGGATGCTCGGTACAGGGTTGATTGTGAGTGCAGGAAGCCCAAACCAGGGTTGCTCTTGAAAGCTGCGAAGGATCTTGGTGTGGATCTTTCTAGAAGTTACGTGGTTGGTGACAGTCTATTGGACATTAAAGCAGGCAAGGCCGTCGGGTGCCGAACGTTCCTGATTGGAAACCTGAAGTGCGACTTGTGCAGGCTCATGGAAGATGAATGTGTCAAGCCTGACTTGATCGTTCCCAGCTTGCTTGCGGCAGCAAAGATGATTGAGAAAGAGATAAACAACGGCGTTAGGTCAAGCTTCGAAGTTGCACAAGTGTTGAGGGCGGAAGGTTACTCAGAGTAGGTGAATGAGGAATGGAGCTGTTTCTTGACACGGCGAGTGTGAAGGAGATTAGGGAGATACTTCCATGGGGGATCATCACGGGTGTTACGACTAATCAGAAGATTTTCTCGGTGGAGAAGGGCATCAATTTCAAGGATAGAGTGTTTGAGATTCTGTCTCTTGTGAATGGTCCGTTGAGCGTCGAGCTTACGAATACGGCTGGCAGTGACGATGATTTGGTCATGGAGGCTGTTGAGTACTCGGGTTGGAACGCTAAGAACATTGTTATCAAGGTGCCGATGTTTGGGGATGGCCGGGGGCTTCGCATCGTTAACAGGCTTAGGGAGAGGAATATTAAGACGAACGTGACTTGTCTTATAACTACGAATCAGGTTCTGTTGGCGGCGAAGGCTGGAGCCACCTACGCGAGCATATTCTTTAATCGTGTGCGGGACGCAGGCTTGGATGCTGTGAAAACGATACAGGAATCGATGCGCCTCATTCGAGAGGGCGACTTGTCAACAAAGATCATCGTGGGCAGTATTAGGAAGCCTGAGGACGTGCACGAGATTGCCGTGGCTGGACCGCACGTGATCACTATACCCTACAAGATTTTGGTGCAGACGCCCTTCCACCAGAAAACCGAGGACACCATAAAGGAATTTGACCAGGCTTGGCTGGAGTTCAAGAAAGCCGAAGCCCGAACGTGACTGTGTGCTGTGATCGCAGTAGTTCTTGCAGGCGGATATGCCAAGAGGCTTTGGCCATTAACCTTGGATAAGCCCAAGGCTTTGCTGCCTGTGGCTGGCAAGCCCATAATTGATTATGTCGTTGAGAAGGTTGCTTCGTTAAGTCAGCCTGTGAGCAGGATTGTTTTGTCAACGAATTTGAGGTTCCAGCGTCAGTTCCAAGAATGGCTAGAAGCAAGCGAACGTCACGGCGTGGAGCTTGTGCCCGAAAAATCAGTGAGGGAAGAGGAGAAGCTTGGTGCTGTGAGAGCTCTGGCTGAAATCGTGGAGTCGAAAGGGAAAGATGATGTTTTGGTTTTAGCTGGCGACAGCCTCTTCACCGACGATCTGGACGGGTTCCTCCGTTTCTTCAGGGAAAAACATGCGTCTGCCATTGCTCTGTACCACGCTAGAAGCTTGGACGAGGCAAGAAGAGGTTCCGCTGCAGTCATGGATGAGAGTGGAAGGATTCTGGAGTTTGAGGAGAAGCCTGTGCATCCAAAAACAACCCTTGTTGGTGCATGCGTTTATGCGTTTTCAGCGGGGATAAGCAAAAGGTTTAAAGAATACTTAGAACTGGGACTGCCAAATGATGAGCCTGGAAGGTTTATCGAGTGGCTTCACAAGCAGGAGCCTGTTTACGGTTACATGCTCAAGGACTACTTATGGGACATAGGAACCATCGAATCTTATAGGGCTGCAGACGAATTCTTCTCTCATGTCAAGTAAGGTTTGTTAGGCAGTGAAGCTGAAAGATAAAGTTGCCATCGTCACGGGTGCTGGTAGAGGCATTGGCAGGGCGATTGCATTAGCCTTTGCTCGTGAGGGGGCGGACATAGTTGTTTTTTCTAGAACTCTTTCGGAAGTCGAGGAGACTGCTAATCAAATTAGGGCTTTAGGTAGGCGTGCCTTAGCACTTAGGGTTGACGTTTCACAGAAGGAAGCTGCGGAGAATATGGTGGAGTCTGCTCTTCGAGAGTTTGGTAAGATAGATGTTTTGGTGAATAACGCTGGCATATTGGGTCCTATTGGTCCTTTAGTTGAAAATGATCCTAGCCATTGGGTGGAGACCATAAAGGTGAATTTGATTGGAACCTTTCTTTGTTGTAAGGCTGTTTTGCCCATTATGATTAAGCAAGGCAGGGGAAAGATCATTAACCTCTCTGGTGGTGGAGCTGCCTACCCTCGTCCACGTTTTTCGGCTTACGGTGCGTCTAAAGCCGCTGTTGTTCGGCTTACGGAGACGTTGGCTGAGGAGTTAAAGGAGTTTAATGTACAGGTCAACGCCATAGCCCCGGGCGCCATAAATACACGTATACAGGGGGAGATTTTAGCTGCCGGTGAAGTTGCCGGAGAGAAGGCTTTAGCTGAGGCTAGGAAGGCGAGGGAAACCGGAGGAACGCCTCCTAACGTTCCAGCGGCTCTAGCTGTTTTCTTGGCTTCAGACGAGTCTGACGGGTTAACTGGGAAGTTGATAAGCGCTGTTTGGGATGACTGGCAAAGTATGGGTAAGCGTGTATCAGAGATCATGTCTACAGAGCTTTACACGTTAAGGCGCGTCACAAAGTGATAAGCAACTAACCGTTTTAGGATGCAGAGGTTCCCTGTGAAAGCGATAGTGACGGGTGGTGCAGGCTTCATTGGAAGCCATTTGGTTGATCGATTGCTCAGCGAAGGATACTCTGTGTCTGTTGTGGACAATATGTCGTGTGGCTGCTTTGAAAACCTCAACCATCATTCGGGTAATCCTCGCCTCAAAATTCATAAGGTAGACCTTAGGGAAGCCGGTCAGCTTGACCGAATCTTCGCTGGACATGATGTTGTGTTTCATATGGCTGCCCACGCGAACATTAAGGAAAGCTTGGCTGATCACAGATCCGACTTGGAGAATAATCTAATTGTGACGCTTAACATCTTGGAGGCTATGCAGAAGAATAACATTGGGGATTTGGTTTTCGCCTCAACGTCGGCAGTGTATGGTGAAGCCACAGTTAGACCGACTCCTGAAGACTACTTTCCCGTTCAGACTTCTCTGTACGGCGCCTCTAAATTGGCTTGCGAGGCCTATGCTGAAGCTTACACCGAGTTTGCGCCGACGAGGTTCTGGGCTTTTAGGTTCGCAAATGTTGTCGGCGAGAGATGCAGAAGAGGGGTTATCTGGGATTTCGTGCATAAGTTGCTCAAGAATCCATCTGAACTTGAGATTCTGGGTGATGGCAAGCAGAGTAAGGAGTATCTCTATGTAAAAGACTGCGTAGACGGGATGATGACTGGGTATCGGAAGTCTTCGGGTAAGGTTAACATCTTCAACCTCGGTATGGAGGAGCAGACGCTCGTGGACAGGGTTGCAGACCTTGTGATTGAGAAGATGAAGCTGGACAAGGGTAAGGTGAAGCGAAAGTATACTGGCGGACCTAGAGGTTGGATTGGTGATAATCCTGTTGTTGAGCTTTCTTTGGAGAGGATGAAGAAGCTGGGTTGGAAGCAAAAGGTATCGTCTGAAGAAGCGATTAAACGCACAGCCGGATGGACATTAGAGCATGGAAACAAACGAGCCTAGCGCGGTTGAGACAGTTAAGAGTTTTCTTGTCTGAAGCGGTCTGAAGGATATCGAAAGGTAAGTGAGAAGGGCTAATTTGTTTAGTAAAGATTCTAAGGTCTGCGTCGTTGGAATTTGGCATCTGGGATCCGTCTATTCAGCTTGTTTAGCTGAGCTTGGCTACTCTGTGGTGGGCGTAGACAGAGACAAAGACAAAGTGGAGAACCTGAACAAAGGTGTGCCACCTCTGTTCGAGCCTGGGCTTGGAGAACTCATTACAAAGAATGTTCACCTTGACAGACTCAGCTACACTGTGGATCTACGAGATGCTCTTGTGGGTGCAAGTTTTGTCCTTGTAGCCTTTGACACCCGCGTAGATGATAATGACGAGGTGGATCTGTCTGAAGTTTATGACACTGCCGCAGAGCTGGCTGAATGGCTTGAGAACGGCTCAATTGTTATTGTAAGTAGTCAGGTTCCAGTCGGCACCTGCGAGGAGATAAAGTCGCTGATCAGGCAAAAACGGTCGTCTTTGGATTTTGATGTCGCCTGTGTTCCTGAAAACCTGAGGCTTGGTCAAGCTATTGATAGGTTTATGAATCCTGAGAGGATAGTGATCGGAGCTGACAATGAGAATACGTTAAACAGAGTAGAGGCGTTTTTCAGTGTTGTCAAAACCCCCAAGATAAGGATGAGTTTAAGGTCGGCTGAGATGACGAAGCACGCTCTTAATGCTTTTTTGGCTACCTCTGTTAGCTTCATCAACGAAATCGCCAATCTCTGCGATGAAGTGGGCGCTGACGCTTTGAAAGTAGCGGAAGCATTGCGTCTGGATAGCAGGATAGGACTTAAGGCAATGCTGAAGCCGGGTTTAGGTTTCGCAGGCGGCACATTGGCTAGGGATCTTAGGGTGCTTCAAAAGCTTGGAGGCGAATCGGGTTATGAAATGCGTTTGATTAATAGTGTCTTAGAGGTGAATCGGCAGCAAAACCGCATGATTGGTGCAAAGTTGCTGAGAATCTACGGGTCGCTTCAGAACTTGACAGTCGGTGTCTTCGGGCTCACTTACAAGGCGGGTACTAGCACACTTCGTCGTTCTGCCTCATTGGAAATAATTAGGGATCTGACTGTTGGTGGGGCTAGGGTTAGAGCTTATGATCCCAAAGCTGATCTAAGTGAAATTCAGGGGCATAGGGAGTTTGAGTTCTGTTCTGATCCTTTGGCTGTGGCTAGTGGCAGTGATGCGTTGGTTTTTGTGACTGATTGGCCTGAGTTTAAGGAGTTGGATTTTTCGCGTATTAAGTCGGTGATGAGGAAGCCGGTTGTGGTTGATGCTCAGAATATGTTGGATGCAGAGAGTTTGATTCAGATGGGCTTCATTTACCTTGGAGTTGGAAGAGGCCGAGATTTCCAACTGACACATGAGGAAAAGAAGTGAGAGTCGGGTTAATAGGCGCTAAGCTTCAGGGACTGCGCAGGGCTCCGGCTATTCAAAATTTTCCTGGCACAGAGTTAGTCATTGTAAGTGCTGCTCACAAGGAATCCGCTCAGGCTTTGGCTGACAAGTTTGGGTGTGAAGTGACGGTTGGCTGGGAGGGTGTAGTCAAGAGAAGTGACTTGGACGCTGTGGTGATTTGTACTCCCCCTCATCTTCATGCCCAGATAAGTATCGCGGCCATGGAAAGTGGCAAACATGTTCTGTGTGAGAAACCGCTTGCAAGAACTCTTCAAGAGGCGGAAGCCATGGTGAGGGCTGCGGAATCTAATCGTGTTAAATTGAAATGTGGTTTCAATCATCGCTATCATCCTGCCATTAAGAAGGCGAGGGAGCTACTTGGCCAAGGTAGAATAGGTAAGCCGAGTTTCATTCGTTGTCGGTATGGCATAGGTGGGAGACCTGGTTATGAAAAGGAGTGGCGAGCAAATCATGAGATGGTTGGTGGTGGTCAGTTGATGGAGCAGGGAATCCATGCAGTTGATCTCTCCCGTTGGTTTCTAGGCGAGTTTAGAGAGGTCGCCGCTTTTTTAGCCAATTACTTCTGGAATACCGAGCCTCTAGAAGACAACGGGTTTGTTCTCTTGCGCACCGAGGACGGTAAAATAGCCTCTATACACTCAAGTCTGACGCAATGGAAGAATCTGTTCTCTTTTGAGGTTTTCGGTTCTGATGGATACATCACTGTGGAAGGCTTGGGAGGTAGCTATGGCACTGAGCGCCTAATTTTTGGTGGAAGAGAGTTTATGAAACCTTTCGCCGAGGAGGTAGTTGAGTTTCGTGGTGAGGACCGTTCATGGTTTGAAGAGTGGAAAGAATTTGTGACTTGCATAGAAGAGGATCGGGGACCCTCAGGAAGCGGTTATGATGGCCTTGTAGCTATGCGGTTGGTGAACGCAGCCTACGAGTCTGCACGCAAACGTTGTTTTGTTACCTTGTGAGCGATATTGTGAATGAGGAAGTGTCTTATCACTGGTTGTAATGGTTTTGTCGGTTCTTATCTGGCTGAATTTTTAATCAATCGAGGCATAGCCGTCTATGGGACGGTTCATCGTGGTCGTGAAAGGATTGCCCATCTTGGTGACAGGATCACTACGTTTGAATGTGAAATCTTAGACAAGGAAAGAGTGGAAAGCGTTGTGTCTGAGGTGAAGCCAGACCTTGTGTTTCACTTAGCTGCTCAGAGCCGGGTCGCGCCATCTTGGCAAGATCCTGAAGAAACTTTTAGGGTGAATGTCTTAGGGACATTGTACCTTCTAGAGGCTTTAAGGAAAATAGCCACGGATCCTGTTGTTGTGGTTGTTTGTTCTGCTGCTGAATATGGTTATCGTGGAGAAGATGAGCTTCCGATTAAGGAGAGCAGTGAATTTAGGCCGTCGGATCCCTATGCCGTGAGTAAGGTTGCTCAGGACTTGCTTGCGGGTCTCTACTGGCAGACTTATGGTCTGAGAGTGATTCGGGTTCGGCCGTTTAACATTACTGGACCTGGCATTATGGGTGACGTTTGCTCCGATTTCGCTAGAGGGATAGTTGAGATAGAGAGGGGTCAAAGGGCGGCGTTGAATGTGGGTGATTTGGATTCGGTTCGGGATATAACGGATATAAGAGATGCCGTAGAGGCTCTGTGGATGATGGCTGAGAGAGGCAAGCCTGGGGAAGTTTACAACATATGCTCTGGAATGGGTTATCGCATTGGAGATTTGTTGGATAAACTAGTTCGAATGTCGAGTGCAACAGTTAGGGTAGTTCAAGATAATAGCAAAATACGTGGTTCAGGGCAAAGCGTGCAGATTGGTGATAACAAGAAGCTTGTGGAATTAGGCTGGGAACCTCAAATCTCCATAGAAAAGACATTATCAGACATGCTTGACTATTGGAGAAAAACCTGTAGACATGAAGAAACTATTGTCGGTTTACTAAATAGATGAATCTCTCAAGTCAATTTCATACCCAAATAGAAGGCTGCCCGAAAATTTCCGTAATAATATGTACACTGAACGAAGAGAACAATTTGCCGAAGGTTCTTACTAAGATACCCAGCTGGGTAGACGAGATAATTTTGGTAGACGGCCATTCAACAGATAATACTGTTTGCGTTGCAAAAAGTATCCTTCCAACTATTCGAGTACTGTATCAGCCCGGTGGGGGAAAAGATGATGCCATGAAGCATGGGTTTAGAAACGCAAGAGGCGATATCATAGTAACCCTTGACGCAGACGGTTCTACTGATCCAGTGCAAATTCCTGAATTTGTATATCCTCTCCTCAACGGATACGACTTTACAAAAGGATCACGTTTCCTTGAGGCCAACCTGAGTATGCCTTTGCATCGAAAGCTCGGCAACAAGATGCTGGTCGCCTTAACGAATCTGTTATACGGTACTAAGTATACTGATGTTTGCTGCGGTTACAACGCCTTTTGGAAGAAATGTCTTAGTAACATAAATCTTTCTGACGGCCATTTCGACTATGAGCCAGTGCTACACGTGAAAATTAAGAGGGCTGGCCTACGAGTGGCAGAGGTCCAATGCGATGATAGGGGAAGAATTAGTGGCAATAGTAAATTGCCGATGCTAACTCAGGGATTGAAAGCTGCAATTGCGATTCTACACCAACGCTTACTTGGCTAATATTATAATTAGAAAATAGTTTGAGTTTTCGTCGACTATGAAAATGAGAACTGCCATAGTTGGCCTCGGGAAAATGGGATTACTTCACGCAAGTATTTTAAGTACATTTCCTAACATTCAGATAGTAGCTCTTTGCGACAAGAGTAAACTTATTACTAAATTTGCAAAGAAAATCTTTGAAAAAATAAAAATCGTTAATTCTGTTGAGTTGCTTCGTGATTTTGATTTGGATGTCATTTATGTAACTACACCTATACCTTCTCACTTCAAAATTGTTGAGATGGTGTACTCTTATGGTATTGCACATAATGTATTTGTTGAAAAAACTCTTGCTTCTAGTTCTGTCGAGGCTAGTAAGCTATGTCAATTAGCCCAAACATCTGATGGCGCACATATGGTTGGCTATGAGAGGAGATACGCTGTAACGTTTAACAAAGCTCAGGAGCTTATTCATCAAGGGGTCATAGGTGATTTAATCTCTTTTAAGGCGTATGCTTATTCCTCAGACTTCATAGGGCTTAAAGACGAGAAAGCTGTGAAGGTGTCTGCTTCACGCGGTGGGCTTCTCAGAGACCTGTGTGCTCATGCGGTTGACTTAGCGTTGTGGTATTTTGGTGACCTAAGAGTTATTTCATCTGAGCTAAAGTGTAAACATAATACCGGTTTTGAAGATGCCGTCAAATTTACTGTTCGGGGAGTTGATGATCTAAAGGGCTGCATTGAAGCTTCGTGGTGTATGGAAGGTTACAGAATGCCAGAAGCGGGATTGACGATAGAGGGTAGTAAGGGTGTTCTACATGTAAGCGACGACAAAGTAGAGTTTAGAAATACGGCAGGGTCTCTAATAAAGTGGCACCGGCATGACCTTAAAGATGATGTTGAATTCTTGCTCGGAGCACCAGAGTATTACCGTGAAAGCAAACATTTCATCGAGTCTGCAGTCAAGGGAAGTAGCCGAGAGCCGAGTTTCTTTACAGCTTCAAAGGTCGAGCAAATCATAGATCAAGTTAAGAAATCATAAGTAGACTATGTTGATATTAGTCGGAGATAATCCGTTTCACGGTGTAAGTCACCTCTCGCAAGAGAGAGCCAGAGTTAGAGGCGATGCGGTAACCACTCCTGAATATGCTGCTGACCTAGTGATGATTTCACTGGAAAATGGAGCTGATGGTTTTATGTTCTCAGTGAGCGAGACAACTCTTTCTATACTTCGAATACTTGGCGAGAAAGATGTGGCGAATGGTTTGAGGCTTTACGCCATTACTCCTGCAGCGGCTGAAATTGCCAGACTTATGGGTTCGGAAGGCGGTATGGAGGAAACCGCGAAGAGGTTCGCAAGACAAATGGTAACATTGGGTAACTTTGGGGCTGCATTTAAGGGTTTAAAAGGAGCTATATTGATGGATCCTGGTTCTCTTTTAAAGAGCTTTGTGAGCTACGAGATCTCGAGGATAAAATCGTCAGCGGCTAAAGAGGCTATCTTGGACTCAGTAATGCTTCATGAGATAGTGACTGATATGGGTTTGGCCCTTAACTTGCAATGGCTTTTTAATTTGTACATAGATTTTATGTTGGGTCTCGGGATAAAGCCTGGTTTTGAGACTAGGAACTTCGCATTTTTAGTGAACAGGTTTAGGGAATGGAATATAAACCTTCGGGAGATAATGATTGCTGCCCCTTTCAATAAAGTTGGTTTTCAGATGAACCCTTCAAAGGTGGAGTGCGAACAAGCATTAGCGAGTCTTCCTGAGCCTAATGTTGTAGCGATTAGTATCTTGGCAGCTGGCTATCTTGATCTTTCAGAGGCAGCAAAGTACATAAAAAGTCTATCTAACCTGAAGGGTTTTGCTGTTGGCGTATCAAGAGAAAAACATGCGCGTGAAACTTTCGAATTTCTTAAAGAACGGCTATGACGAACTATAGGTGTATTGTTATCATAATAGGCGTGTTCACAATGGAGTGTCTGATAGGAGAAGTTTCTATATTTGAAGGTAGCTTCGGCAAACGCTAAAGCAAGCTCATCAAATCCTTTGCTTTCCATAGTTTTAACGTCCTATACTGATAGGCGACTAAGGGATATCTTCGAATTGTTAGAGAGTATAAAAGCACAAACTTATCCTCACATTGAAATTGTGTACATAATTGAGAGATCCACAAGGTTGCTCCATCGTTTGCAGTCATACCTAAAAGAGAAGGCCACCCTTAATGTCAAAGTTATATTTGATAGCAGAGACCTTGGGCTATCTGCCGCTAGAAATCTGGGTATTAAGAATGCTGAGGGGGAAATAATCGCTTTCGTTGACGATGATGTCATCCTACCTCCAAAGTGGGCGGAAGAAATGGTAAGGACTTATGCTATGAGGAGTGATATTGTTGGCGTAACGGGTCCCGCCCTTCCCTTGTGGGAAGATGAGTCAATGAAATGGCTTCCTGAGGAGCTACACTGGATAATCGGTTCCACTACTTGGTATAAATATAATAGTGTTAAAGAAGTGAGACATGCTTGGGGGATGAACATGTCCTTTAGGAGGGAAGCCTTTGAACTATGCGGCGGCTTCGTCACGAGGATGTCTGATTATCCTCGTGAGGATGTTGCGAAGCGTATGCTGATGACACTCTATCATGATGTAGTTCCTCATGAGGATGTCGAACTCTCCTTAAGGGTGAGGAGGAAGACAGGAAAACGCATAATTTACAACCCAAAATTGACTGTGGTGCATAAGGCGAAGAAGAGTAGGTTGGCGTTTAGATTCATTGTTAAAGAAGCCCTACACCAAGGATGCGCGAAGCGTATGCTTACAACAATCTATCACGGGGATGCAGATCTGCTCAGTAGGGAGTACGACCTCTTATTTAAGATTCTTCGCGATCTACTTCCCAATACACTTGCACGCCTACCAAGAGACCCGTTCAATTCTTGGCGTAGGTTTTCTATCACAATAGTCACACTTTTCTTTCTCGGTCTTGGTTACTGTTCTCCGGTATTCTTCAAACTACTGAGACGTGAAAGAATGCGCGCACGCGTTAGCCAAAAATAGAATCTAACAAGGCCATGAAGACCGTATACCTCGAACCGGCTTGGAAGCTCAGGGAAACCTCCTATATCCAAGCTTACTTCCTATATCCTCCTAAAGGGTATAGGTTTATATCCTCTCCCGGAGTTCAAAATAAAGCCTGGGGATTCTTTTCGAAGTTCGGGATTTCCTTCAGTATTCAATGGACTTTGGCTCGCTTCATGCCTATCCAGCTCGTCAAAAGCTACATCGAGAGATTTAAGCAACCACCCAAAGAAGCTATCCTGACCTATGCTCTAGACCATCTTGTCCTCAGAAAAGAACCTTGGATCCTTGAAATGACCTTTGAGCTTCCCTGGATATTGTGCGGGAGTGAAGCTCAGCTTAAGAAGTTTAAAGGCACAATAAAGAAAGCCCTTAACTTACGTTACTTAAAGAAGATAATTTTTCAGATCGAACTCGGGAAGGAAGCTTTCCTTCACGAGTATGGTGAGGACTTAAGAGAGAAGACAGATGTTGTCGCGCGTGCTGAGATCCTTAAGCATTTTAAGAAAAACTACAACAAAGATAGAGTGAAAATACTTTTTGTTAATTCGGGGAACAGAACCGATGAGCGCACTTTTTACACAAAGGGAGGAGCTGAAGTGGTCGAAGCCTTTCTGAGACTTCAGGAGATATATCGGGATGACGTAGAGCTTGTTTTGAGGACTGTTATGCCGAAAAAAGTCAAAGAAAGGCTCTCTCATTATAGGAACATAAAGAGCATTGAGAGGATAATTCCTCTGGAAGAGCTGGAAAGGGAATGGAAATCGGCTGACATCTTTGTCCACCCTCATTACGGTAATATGTCCCATGTCATTATTGAAGCTTTAAGCTATGGCCTCCCAGTTGTAACGACCGATGCTTGGGCAACGCCTGAACTTATTGAAGATGGCAAAACAGGCTTTCTAGTCCATAATCCAAAAGCCACCCGCTTCACGGAAGGCACACTCTTCCATTTTCTTGACCCAAAATACATAAGGGAAATAATGAAAGGTCCTGACCCTCAAATTGTAGAAGGCCTTGTCGAAAAACTTTCAATCCTTATAGAGAATTATGAATTGAGAAGGAGAATGGGAGAAACAGCAAGAAAAGAGGTCAATAGGGGCAGGTTCTCCTTAAAACGACGTAATGAGAAGTTACTCCGAATTTTGGAAGCGGCAACTGACCGATGAGCGCACCCGACTTATACGGCTTAATAGCTTACAACTTTGGTATCAAGAGAGTTGCGTTAAGACTTCATGAATTACTAGAAGGTAATAGCATTTATGGCCTTCTTTACGAGAAGCACATCGCAAGTGTTATGAAGGAGTACGCTGTCAAACCGAGGGATGTCAGAATAGAAGTCACCAATGCGTGCAACGCAAAATGCGTTTTTTGTTATCACAGGTATATGAAGAGAAAACTAGGTTATATGAATTGGAATTTGTATAAAAAGGTAATAGATGAATGTGTCGAGCTTGGGGTTGGGCACTTAAGTTTACATAATTTCGGTGAGCCTTTACTAGACCCCCTTTTTCTTAGTAGAGTGGTTTACGCAAAACTTCGAAACATTGAGAGAGTATCAACCAATACAAACGGTCTTCTCCTTCATAAGGACTTAGCTGGTAGATTAATTGGAGCAGGGTTAGACATAATAACTATTAGCATAGATGCCGCAACTAAAGCGACGTTTGAAAGAATAAAAGAATTGGATTATGAAACTGTGGAACGCAATGTGAAAAGCCTAGTTAAACTTAAGAATGAAAGAGGTGTTAAAACCCCAACTGTAATTGTTAGCTTCATTGAATGTGAGGAAAATAAGGTTGAAAGAAAACAATTTGTAAAAAAATGGAAGAATATCGCTGATAGAATACTTGTTTCTTCATCACATAATTGGGGAGGAAGGATTGGTCTTACTACTACGATACGCAAAGCTATTCCATGTAGACTATTATGGACCGATTTCGTCGTAGACTGGAACGGAAACGTACCCTTGTGTTGCGCAGACGTTGAAGAACAAATTGTACTGGGAAATGTTAAAGAGAGTTCAGTTAGACAAATTAGAGCTGGTGAAATTCTTAAAGATATACGCAAAATTCATTTGGAAGGTAAGCTTGATGACATCGAGACCTGCAAAAGCTGTAATGTTAGCAACATATGGTGGCTCTTCTGAATGAAGAGCGCGTATTGTGCTCTAGCCTGTAAATAGCCTTAGGTTTACTTATTTCATGGGAAGACCCCTTTTTGTCGCTCTGGCTCTTAAAGGAATCATATAGAGTCTTACTTTTTGAGTTGGCTAGGCATAACAAGCTCTTTTCATCAATAATTCCATACAGACCTCTCACTGCAACAATTTTAGTTACTCATAATTGCAACAGTAGATGCAATATGTGTACAATGTGGAAAAGGAAGTCCTACAATGAATTGACAACGGAAGAAATTATCGGTGCATTATCTCAATTGAGGCAAATTGGCGTGCGAAGGATCGGTTTTAGTGGTGGCGAAGCATTACTTAGAGAAGACCTACCGTATCTCATTAGAAAAGCTCGTGAGCTTGGGTTCGAGCATATAAGAGTTCTGACTAACGGACTATTACTTAGGAAGAGGGCAAAAGAATTGCTCCAAAGTGGATTAAATGGGATATCCCTTTCTTTAGATGGCCCTGAAGAAGAACATGATAATCTCAGAGGAATTACGGGGTATTACAAAAAGTGTTACAATGGTTTGGAAGAACTTGTAAGGTTACGCGATTACCAATACTCAGATATCGATATTACTATTGTAACAACTTTGATGAAGCCTGTGCTGAGGCATCTATCAGCTATGATAGATTTATGCATCAAATTAAGAACAACATGGTTTATCAATCTCTTCGATACACGGCAATTGTTTTTCTTTAAAGACATTGATGCTCAATCCTTAACGATAAAGGAACCAAGTGAAATTAACGAAGCGATTGACGAACTTCATTTTTTCAAAAAGAAATACCCCAAATTTATACACCAAACTCACTTTGCCTTGGAATACGCCCGAATCTATTATCTAAAAGATGCTGTAAGAAGAGACATTCCTTGTACCAATGGGTACCTGAATGTGTATATAGATGCCTTAGGAAATGTTTATTCTGGATGCTGGGTATTTCCACCTTTAGGAAATCTACGGAAGAAAAGATTGAGCGAAATAGTATTTTCAGATGAATACAAACAGAGAATCCGCAAAATGTTTCGAAAAGAATGCCCTGGGTGCAACTGTGCTTACGATGCGAACTTGTGGTGTCACTTACCATCTGATATTCAAAACGTAGTCTGGTCTCTGAGATTAAAGTTTGAGAAAGGAATGCCATGTTCATAGGCGTGGAAGGTATAATTAGGTTTCTTGTTAAAATTGCGAAGAAAAATCCGAAGTTTCTTAAGGCAGGCTCTTACTTGCTAGATTCATTACGGATAGTCGAAGAAGCTTTCCCTAGCAGCAGATCTATTGAATATGCTTTTATATTGAGAAAGATTTGCTCTATGCAAAAAGGAAAAGTACTTGATGTAGGCTGTGCCGATATTGGCAACTGTTTACCGGCTATTTTAGCCTCCCTTGGTTGGGAGGTATGGGGGATAGACATAAACGAATTTAAATTTAGGCATAAAAACTTTCACTTTTTAAAACAAGATATAAGAGAGGCTACTTTTCCTGACGGCTTCTTCGATTGCATATACGCCGTTTCTACCATGGAGCACATTGGATTGAAAGGGAGGTACGATGTTGCTGAAGAAGATCTTGATGGAGATTTAAGAGCTGTTGAGAACATACTAAGAATCATTAAACCTGATGGTCTCTTACTGGTTACAATTCCTTGTGGTAAATCCTTTGTGATTTTGAGGCCTTTCCAAAGAGTATATGACAAAGCTAGGTTATCAAAACTATTTTCAAAATGGATATTTGAAGAGCAAATCTACTATCGTAGAGATGACAACGGCTATTGGCTACCAATATCTGAGCAAGTGGCATTCAACTTGGATCCGCAAAAGGGCGATATCGCCATAGCTCTTTTAGAACTTTCTCCAAGCATAACTTAGCGCAACCGCAAGCGCGAAGTGGTTACGATCATTTGCTAAAGTGTTGTTGATGAATCAGGCAAGTATTAGTCGTAGTCTGCTAGTTATTCTGTTGCTCGTCTTGACAGCGGTTATTGGAGTTTTCCCTTTTTCATCTAAGCGAAGAAGCTTCTCCATATATATCTATATTTGACGATGACTTGATCCCTTTCATAGGCGTACTATCATTGTGGATTATCGTTTTCGCAATATCTTTGAAAAGTCTGTCAAATAGCGCTTGGAAACCTCTGTTGCCCATATGTTTTGTTACAATTTACAAGATATCATTGGTGATAAATACTCCGTACAATTGGAGTGAAGTCCTGCTTCACGCGGCACATGAAGAGCGCGCGCAGGCGCTATCGCTCAGAGTAAAAAAGACAATAAGTGCATGCTTTGCCTTAAGTGGATGACTCTTTATCATACACTTATGAAAAATCGGGCATGTGCCGTATTTAACAATCATGAGCTACGCTTACTGGGACATTTCATGGGAACCCTTCCCTTGACTGCTCTCGCTTAGTTTTGAGGGTTTACAGCAAAAATGTTTGAGTGTAGGTAAGAAGTATGCGTAGCATGCGCGTATTGGATTGGAAGGGTGAGAGACTTCTTCCGACAGAAGGAATACCCGCACTTGATAGATTTAGATATGCCCACGCGAAGACTTTCCTCAAGAAAAGGAAGAGTGTTGTCATTGATTTCGGCTGTGGTGCAGGGTACGGTGCTGAACACCTAGCAAGTTCTCAATTGTGCGAACTTGTGGTGGGCCTCGACAAATCTACCGAAGCCATTTCGTTCGCTCGGAAACACTACAGAAGAGAGAACTTGGAATTCATTGTTGGCGACGTGTGTTTCGCACCGTTTCGAAGTGGGGCATTTGATCTTGTGGTCTCTCTAGAGATAATTGAGCATCTTAGCTCACCTGTCACTTACTTGGATGAAGTAACTAGAATCTTGGAGCCGCAAGGCGGTGTTGCGCTCATATCAACACCGAACAAATGGCTTGCCTCCCCAGGGTTTTCCAATCCAGTTAACCCATGGCATCTGAAGGAGTATTACCCTCGCGAGTTCAGGTCAGTGTTGTGCAACCACTTTAGGGGAGTTATCCTATATGGAATCGTACCGAAAGAAAAGGAAAGACAAGCAAATATTGTCGATACGATAGGTAGAATTAGGAAACTTAATTTCATACCAAGATTAGCAAAGACGAGAGCCCCATCTTGGCTGAAGCACTTGGTACTCGGCAAAGGATATGGGGATACAAATTTCGAAGATATTTCTCAAATAGAGGCCAGAGAGGATATGGTAGATGTCTCTCTGTATGTTATTGCGGTATGCCATGTGTAGACGCTCAGGATTTGGATATCTACAAGTATTGTCTGGCATCAAGTGGATAACTCTATTGTACACTTGTGTAAAATCTACGTGTGCGGTTCACATCCAAAATGTTTGACGCGCTTAGGTATTGGAAACCTATCTTGTGGTTTATTCTCTGTGCCTTAACATTGCAGTTTGCGGTCTACCCACTAAAGTTGGAATTGCAATATGGAAGTGTGCAGCCTCTCCAAGTAATTGAAAATCCAGCAATCTTTTCAGTTCTTTTCTTAGCTTGGATCACGATCCTTTTTATTCTCTTGTTTTACACGAAGAATGAGTCGTTACGTCTTTTGTTGCTGGTGATTTTCGGGTTGATCTTCCTAGGTTTCTGGATGATTCGGGTTCCTAATGGAACCAATCACGATGAATACATGAACATGGGAATAACAAATTATATTATGGAACATGGTCTGTCGTCAGAAAGAGAATATTTCAACCTTTACCTAGATTATCCGTTAGTGCACATTTTCGGGGCCGAGATATCCTATATCTGGGGGCACAGCATTACTGAAGCAAGTCGTGTTTTTTTGCCGTTTTTGACAGTTTTCTTTATCCTCGAGCTGTACATCTTTTTCAGAAGTGTCTTGAATAACCGTGATGGAGCAGTTCTGTCGACTGTGTTCGCGGTTCTAGGTAATCTGTTGTGGGCAAGATTTCAAGCCTTTGCTCCATTTGAGCTTGGTCATGTGCTCTTGATGGCCTTTCTAATCTCTTTTGTTCGAAGGAGATATAAGGTAACGTTTATTGTCTGGCCAGCGCTCGTTATCGCATACTTACCCACATCTACTCTCGTTCTTCTAGTGCTTCTGGGAATTGGGATTTTTGAAAAACTATCCATAGGAAATTTAAGTCGGGCACGTGGACAACTGCTATATTGTTCATTAGTGTTCTTCATTTGGAATCTCTTTTGGTCATATAGAACGTATGCGAATACGCTGGAGTACATTATACATTTTTTTCCCTTTGGCATGTCTGACTTTAGTTGGGCGTCCGAAACATTGGGAGTCATTTCAAATGTGCCTTTATGGGTTAACCTCGTAGAATACTTTTGGGCTGCTTTCCTTCTCGGACTAGGTTTGATTATAGGGTTACGTAAGCTCTTCGCGTTGAGAAAGTCGGAGGCCGAGACGAACTTGATACTCGGTGGGCTTCTTGGAACCTTGGCTTTTGGACTAGCAAGTGCTATTGTTGTACCTGGCGGCTTACAGTGGAGTCGGATCTTCTATTATGGTCCAATTTTTTCGGCTCCTCTTGTGGCAGGTTTTGTCATAATAAAAGCCAGAAGAAGGACTATGCTTGCCATGTTAGCTATAGTTCTGATTATTCTCTCTTTCCCTACCTTCTTGGTTCAAGCTCGATCCGTCTCGTGCAATGTGGTCTACGACTATGAGCGCTCTTTAGGATCCTTTATCAGCAATCATGTGGGCCCAGATGTGCCTAGAATAGTTGCTGATCCAGCAACCTCGGCTGCTCTTCAATACTATGTGCCTCAAGCTCAGTTTTCGACCCCTAGTAGCTATAACCTCAAGGACATGAGGGATGTCTTTGACACAAATTTTCAGGGCTTGGAGATGCTTACAAGAAAGTCGCAAGCCATCCTCTATTTCTACTTTGGCGAGAATGCGACAAACGCTTACTTACGTGACATCACAAACGCGGCTTTCCAAGGTCAAAAAGTTTACGATTCTGGATGGACCCAGATTTACTCTAAGCCGTGAAGTGGACCACTTTGAGGGCGCTTCATCGCGCAGGCCATGGGCGCTTCCTTGCGCTTAGCCTTAGGTCATACGTATATAAATCATATTGAGATTTTTTAAACATCTAGCCGAGCCGAAGTAAGTATGGACAGTTTGCCCATATCTGTGATTATCCCGGTTAAGAATATGGAGAGCACAATAGAGAAATGCCTAAACTCTGTTCAGAAGAATAATCCGGCTGAGATAATAGTGGTTGATGGCAATTCCGTCGACAGGACGGTGGGCATCGCCAGGCGATACACTGACAAGATATATTCTGACGGAGGTAGGGGGTTTAACCATGCTCAGCAGCTTGGCGCCGAGCGGGCAAGTCAGGAGTATATCGCCTTTGTTGATGCGGATATTGTCCTGCCTGCGAGAACTCTGGCAACACTGCTTGCCGAGCTTAGAGAGTCGGGCCGCGTCAGCATGCAAGCAAAACTACTGGCTACCAATTTAACCAGTTATTGGGAACGTGCCACGGACTGGCATTGGAGGTCAAGCGAGGAGCGCGCGCGGGGTGGTCGATTGAGTGCTGCTGTGCTTAGGAGAGATACAGTCCTGAAATATAACCTTGACTCCTCGGTTGGAGTTGGCAGTGACTCTGCTCTTCGATTGATGGTGAAAAGGGATGGGTACAAACTTGGTACCTCTTCTTCTGCCTTTGCATACCATCATCACAGTGTCGATCTGAAGGGGGTTGTCAAGCGGGAGTTCCGCATTGGGCAAGAGGCTAGTCTCTTCATCCGAGGGTATGGGCCATGGCATGTTGGGTTCTGGTCTCCCCTTGTTGCTCTCTATTGGATTATGTTTTCCCTGATAAAAGGCAAGCTCAACTTCATCCCATACTTCGTAGTAATTGGCATTGTGGAGACGGCAGGGATGGTGAAAGGGTTCTTCGGGCTCAGGGTAACTCCTTGAGAAGGAGTCAAAAGAATGCTGCCTGATACAGTGACAAAAGCTCGATGGCTCAGCGGCATGGAAAAAGAGAAGGAATACAATAGCAAAAGCGAAGATATTAAGCAGCGACTTAATGAACGGAGAGTAGTATGAGGTAGATTACTTGACTTACTTAAAAGCGAAGTAACCTTTGACAGTTCGAAAAGAATTCTCGATATTGGCGCTGAGGCAACCAGTATCTTCCTTGCCCTTAGAGAGGGTGAAAAAACGCTGTTGACCCTCTCTTTGAGTATCTTTTTAACATGCACCTCTTCCTAAAAGAAGTCGAGGAATACAAAGATGTACATTATACTGTAGCCCTGTTGAAGATATGACCTGCGAGAAACGATTTGACATAATATTCATGCTAGCATCGCTCGACCACGTGGAAAAGATAGGATCGAGTATATTCTAGTGGGTCGGTCCTTAGCACTGTCTTGGCCAGTCTTCTTGAGATCTATAGAAAAGCATCGAAGAGAAAGCATCATATCGAGAATTGATTGTAAACTAGTTTTCGGAAGGACGTTGAAGTGAATCGAACTAGCATTACAAGAATAGATTGGTAATTATATGAAAACTCAAGACAAGCTGGCTGAGGTCCGCCTGATGAGAAACTAGTTGACGAGAACGTCAGGGAGAAGTTTGATGTTACGAAAAATGAGAGGCAGAGATACCTAGAACTCTTGAAATTAACAGACCTTCGGGACAAGCTTATTCTTGACGCCGGTTGTGGTCAAGGCATGGATGGAGTAATCCTAAGTTTACTAAGGAACGTGGTTGTCGGGGTTGAATTATCACGCTGGGTTGCACAAAAAGCCAAAGAGTTGGCGCATGAGGCTGATTTTGAGGTATTAGTAGCAGACATAGAGCGATTGCCCATCCGCGCAGAAGCCTTTGATGTCGTCTACTGTGGATGGGTTCTGCACCACTTTAAACACATTCAACCAGCAATTAATGAGTTAGCAAGAGTCTTAAGACTCAAAGGAAACATTGCCATAGTTGAGCCTAATGGATCTAGTATAGCCGTGAAGCTGACTCAACTCATAGAGGGCACAATAAGGCCTTGTCTGGTAAACATGAGCATAGATACCCCAAATGAAACTTTGCACACACTTACAACCTACATTAAAGCGCTTATCTATAATGGTTTTACTAATTTTGAGGTACACTCATGTTATTTTGGGGAACATCCTCCACTTCCTCACCGATACCGCTGGATCTTCTCCTTTGTTGTTCGAATACGTAACTTAATTTATGGTTTGCTGATAATAGCAGCGAGGTCGCCGTTGAAGGGCACCAATTTGCTAATTATGGCACAAAAAAGAGGAAAGTGAGTGTATATGGATCTTCTCAGATGTCAAGGAGGCAAAGGAGTGTTGCCCGATAAAGTGCCAACATCTCGCTGGTTAGCTGCCCAAGAGCAGGAGAAAAAGGGCATTGAAAGCTTCAAGGATATTGTTGAATGGCTTCGTGTCCGAAGGCATACTTGGGCTAGGCTGCTCGACTTGCTTAAGGATGATATAGCCTTTAACAACTTAAAAAGAATTCTTGACGTTGGCAGCGGACCAACTAGCATTTTTCTTGCCCTTAGAGAGGGTGAAAAGTACGCTGTTGACCCAAACCTTGAACGCCTTTTCTTGCTGCATCCCTTTATGAAGGATGTCGAGGAATATGAGGATGTGAACTTTGTTTCAAAACCGATTGAAGAAGCAGCCTTTGATAAGCAATTTGACCTGATATTCATGATTAATGTGCTTGATCATGTCGGCGAACTAAAACCTGTTGTAGACAAAATAGATGAATTGCTGGCACCCTGTGGCACTCTAGTCATTGTTGTTGACTGTTACGCAGATCCGCGTGTAAAGAATATTGTAAGCTTTTTTGATGTCGACCTGCCTCATCCTCATCATTTCGTTGTTGAGGATATCATCAAGTTGTTTTCAACCTATAAGCTAAAAAAACAATACAATAATATACAGAAAATCTTCGGGGATTGTACCTTTAAGGGACGGAGGGTGGAAATAGAAATCCACGAGGTTGATAAGTTTATTGCCAGAATGATGGAGCATATCCAAAGCTTCGGAAAAGAATGGGACATCCTCTTCACTTTAAGATATATCTTATGCTATAGCCTCGCGTTGCTCACTGCGTCGCTTAGGAGACGGGAGAGACCAATTCATCCACTCAAAAAGCCATGTCTCTTAGTTTTTCAAAAACAAGAGTCCGTGGCGAAACTATGATGTGTTATGATTTGGTGAGGACGCATGTAATGAAGAGGGCTGAAAGATGAAAGTAGTGCATCTTGGCATGGGGGTTGTGCCAGTGCCCCCAGGTGACGAGGCTGTTGGAGTGGAGATGCATATCTGCGAACTGACAAAACATCTGGCTCAACTGGGCTGTCAAGTTCATGTTATTGATATCAAAGGGGGAACACAGCAACGGGAGAAAAGGCGAGAATCCTTAGCCAAATTCTATGAAGTCTGGCACCCTCCTCTGCCTCATAGGTACAATTCTCCCTTTCTGCAACACTTTAGAAATTATCTGCTCATTATGTCGCAAAGCGTTCTCTTTGCCTTATTATCCCTCCTGCCTTTATTTGCGCTACTCGGCAAAGAGAAAATAGAAGTCATTCATACCCATAATAGAGATGCTGCCATAGCTGCCATCTTAGTGAACAAATTAAGGCAAAAACCTGCTGTGGTGATTTACTGCCCACAGGGGGCATTTGGGCTGAAGAAACTAGCTTGGCGTAAAAAGCTTATCAATTTCGTCGAAATGCCTGCTCTCAAATGGGTTGACCATGTCGTTGCTTTAACCCCCGCGGTCAAAAGATGGCTTGTCTCCGAATTCCACCTTGCCCAAGCTAAAATAACTCCGATCCATTCAGGCGTTGCTCTGGATGAGGTGCGACTGTTTCTGTCCCAGAAAACAGGAGTCTGCCACCAGTCAAATATCGTGTTGTGCACTGGCGTGATTTCTTCGAGGAAAAACCAGCTTACCGCAGTCAAGGTCATACCACAAGTAGTGGCAACACACCCAGAGGTCAAATTCGTTTTTGCCGGCCCTGTTGGCGAGGCGAAGTATTTCGATTCAATACAGAGATTTATCACTGAAAATGACCTTTTCCGGTGGGTTGAATTTAAAGGGTTAGTAACCAAGCAGGAACTGTATAATCTTTACAGTGACGCTATCCTATTCCTCTTTCCCTCCACGGCTGAAGTTCAGCCATCTACTCTCATAGAGGCATTGGCCTTTGGGCTTCCAGTAATTGCCTCCGATATAGGACCCATTTCAGATGTTGTGAGTGAGGGTAAAGGGAGTGCCATCTTGGTTGACTCGTATGATGTTGGTGGGATGGCTACGGCAATCATTCGGCTGCTTGAGAATGTCTCGCTGAGACAAACGATGTCACAGAGGGCAAAGGAGCTAGGGCAAACTTTCTCTTATGAGCACATTGCTATGCAGACCCTTGTCCTATATAACCAGCTAGTTCAAAACAAAAAGAAATAGTCTCGCAGGGTTGGAACTGATTCACTCGCGCTAGAGGGCCGAAAAAATAGTATGAAGAAGACAGAGATCTATAATCAGTTATATTCAGAAGGATTGTCTCAAGAGGATAGATTGAAGAAAGTCGTGAAGATTCTGAAGACTCTCTCTTCTGTTGAAAATTTCCTTGATATTGGGTGTGGTGATGGGAGTCTTACCGTTTTCCTCGCGCAAATACTAAACGTACACGATGTGAAAGCTGTTGAGATTGCAGAGGAAGGAGTTGATAAGGCTCGAGAAAAGGGCATAGATTGCTACAAAATTGACCTTGATTGTGATTATCTGCCCTTTGAAGACAGGGCTTTTGACTTTGTCTTCTGTGGAGAGGTGATAGAGCATCTTTTTGACCCGGATCACCTGATAGAAGAGATATATCGAGTTCTGAAACCAGGTGGAAGATGTATCATTACAACTCCTAATCTAGGGGCTTGGCACAATCGTCTTCTTCTTCTAATGGGGTATCAGCCCTATCTAATCTCTGTGAGCTTGAAACATTACGGTGCAGGTAAATTTTTTGAGAAAAGCTCAAGCTCGGGAAGGGAGCACATCCGTTTCTTTACCTTGCGAGCACTGAAAAGTCTTCTTCGAACATATAATTTCAAAATAGAGAGTTGTGTTGGAGCCCACACTAAACCATTTTACGCTCCTTTTCCGTTGTCTTCTTTAGTTCTTTCGCTGGAAAAGTTCTTTTCTAACCTCCCTTCGCTGGCAACTAGCATCATAATTGAGGTCGTAAAATAAGGTGCTATGCATCCACTACATTAGCGATCACCGTTAAAAGAAAGACCAAACCTCCAAGCTCAGACGACAAAAACACAATTCAAACTAATCAAAACTCGGTTCCAAGGTTGGAGAAAAGCTTATCTCAGCAGAAGAAAAAAATTTTTCAGGAATACGCTTGTAGAAGACTGTGTTTTAGGAAAGAAGCTTGCCACAGACTCTGCTCGGGTTCCAAACTCACGCATACTGCCATCCAAACTCACGCTACAAGCAAGTCTCACCCGGCGAACGTCAGCTTGATTCCCGTTATAGGGCACGCTTGCTCCAAAATAGCAAAATGGTTTAACTGCGTTCTCACGTTCCATGTAGGAAAGCGCGTGCTAAGGGCTGAAGAGCAATCGAAATAAGATATACTACTCTTTAAGGCAATGGGAGGGCAACCCAACGGTCGTGGTTTCTAACGCAACAGCTCTAATACATCTCTCAGGAATCAACAAGTTAAGCCTGTTAAGAGAGCTGTTCTCAAAATTGATTATTCTAAGAGCCGTTTACAGTGAAGTGGCTGTTCCAAGCGAAGTGGGACACGAAGAAATCGTGAAAGGCTTTCAGGAACACTGGATAGTTGTCAAAGACGTAAGCGAAAGGGCATTAGTCATCAGTTTTCGATATATAAGTTATTTTTTGCCAACGAAACACACCGATTCTAACTCGGCAACTTCTTTTTCAAGATGTCTGATCTCTTCTAACCGCCTCTTAATGATCGCGCCTAAAAATTCCGCCGACTCAAAACGCTTAGCCTTTAAACTAAAATCACGTGTTTCCTCTAACCCTCGATAATCAATTTTCAAGCTGAGAAGCTGATCCCTAAGCTTTTGAAGATAAGCATAATCCTCAGGTGAACAATTGAACTGAGCCACGTTTCCAACCTCTTCAAAAAAGGCTACTACAAAAAGTCAATATATGTGTTTAGTTTATGGCTGAAGAAGCAAAGGCTGATTACCTCACAGTTGATGAAAGGGTGGCGAGACACATAGCCACTTCACGAGGGATAAAAGTCATAGGCATTCTTGGAATACTCAGACTATGCGTTGAACTCAGGTCAATCAACGTCAATGAGGCTATAAGACTCAGTGAAGTCTTAATAAAGAGCGGATACACAATAGATCTTGAAGTATACAAGGAGTGGCGTAGGTCCCTTGCTAAGCATTGAAAAGGCGAAGGCCAAAACCATGGACTTGGCCATTCAACTCTACAGAAATGGCAAAATAGGCTTATCCAAGGCCGCTGAAATATCCGGTTCAAGCATAGCCAGGTTTGAGGATCAACTCATCCTCTACACAAAGGATGACCTGTCAATCCTCAAATCAGAAATTGAAAACGCCATGGGAAATCGCCAAGAAGTCAAGGAAATCTTCCGCCCAACGACCTCTAACACACCAAATGAACACAATCACCATCCAAACCACCATAAACAAAAACTCAAACCGCTCTTGAAATGATTTCGGCAAATGACCGTTTCACCTTGCCCAACTTCATCTCAAGCCACATTTTTCTGCACAGCCATAACAAACCTTCATTCCTCCCTAAACGGCACCGACCTACTAATCCTAGCCTATAAGAAAACAACCCATCACCACCAAATCCACCAGTAATACAATTCACAACAAACCAGATATTTCTCAGCACACCAAACACACAAAAAGACCCAAAGTGAAAAAAATGAACGAACTGAAACTCGGGCTCAACCACGACGAAATCTTGAGGTCAGCCTACCACATACTCAGCAACCAGCTAAATGAACCCATAGGCCTCATCAGCCAAACCATCCCAAAGACACCCCAACCAAACCACATGAACGCGCTACAACTGCAAGCCCTAGTTCAAGAATACGACTCCGACATAAAACGTTTCAAAGATGTGTTGGCCCACAAAACAAAACCACACACCCTCACGGTTGAGCCACCACTAGACCGCCAAACCCTGCAGAAAGCCAAAACAACAGAACAAGAACACAAAGAAGACACGGAAACCATCCGCCAAGCAATAACCATACTGAAGAAACGCCGACGCCCCTACTCCCACAAACTATGGCAAGCAAAAATAAACCAGTTCAAAATCAAAGGAATAATCTCACAAGCCGAACAAATAAACCGAGAAGCCGCACAGATAATAACAGAAATCCAAGAACACCAAACAAAAATCAAAACAGCCCTAAACAGACACCAACAACTACAATCCCACTTCAACGACCTCCACATAAAATTCAACAGCATAAACCTAGACCCAACAAAAACCACCGCCCTATCGCTCCCCCAAAAGCTACCAACCATGGTGCAGAGGTTTTGCCAAACTCACGCACCCGAATTTCTCTAGCCACAGCAATCGTGCTGTCGTCGTCTGGTGAATTTTTGCTCGACGACGACAATTGAGGTTTCAGCCCCAAACCGACCTATTCATCAACTATCAGAACTCAGCCAATCCCTAAGATGCTTCGAAATTAGGAAATACCTCGGAAAAGGAATGTAGGCCTACTTATGGGACCCAGCCCAACAATACTACATCTAGTGAACATTCCGTTCCCAAACGATGTGAATGGAAAAACCCGTAACGATTTATGGAATTAGAAAAACCAAATTGTGAGAAAGTATAAATAAAAGTAAACCAATTCTACCAATTGGTTAGAAAAATGCCCACGAAGAACATTGGTCCAAAAGGCCAGATTGTTATTCCTAAACGGGTAAGAGATGCCTTAGGTCTAAAGCCAGGCGTCGACGTGACCATTGAAGTCAGAGGAGAGGAAATAGTGATAAGCAGACCAAAAATTGAAGGCAGCTACACCGAGTACTACGCTTCCACATCCTCTCCAAAGCTAAAAGAGCCAGTGGATGTCAAAAAAATAATCACCGAACAGGTCGCCCAAAGACATGCCCTACATTGACTCCAACGTGTTCATATACCCCGCCATATACCAAACAGAAGCACAACAAAAAGCAAAGAAAGCCAAAGAAATACTCCTAAAAATAGAAAAAGGAGAATTAAAGGCATACACATCCACGTTAACATGGGATGAAGTCACATGGGTTGTGAGCAGAGTATTAGGCAGAGACGACGGAATACGCCAAGGAAGAAAACTGCTCGGCTTCCCAAACCTAGAATTCATAGACGTTGACGAAGGAACACTAACCGTAGCCCAAATGCTGCTTGATAAATACAAACTTGGCCCCCGAGATTCCATACATATAGCCTCAGCATTAAGCAGAAAGATAAAAACAGTTATCAGCGACGACGAAGACTTCGACCAAGTTAAAGAAATAACAAGAACACCGCTATTATGAATACTGAAGAGAAGAAAACGTTGAAGTTGCCCACCAACAAGTAGAAAACTTCTTCAAATCCCAAGAACTAACATATAAAGTAGTTGAAGTATGCCATCTCAGCTAAAACATGTTCTAAATAAACAATCCATCAACCCAAACCCAACGTTCACCATCACCACCAAATCCAGCTACGAGCTGGCCACAATGAGAGCTTTCTCGGAATCCCTAAGAAATTCAAAAAGCATCGTTAAAACCGGCAACTCTTTTAAGAAGGCAGACGACAGTATCACAGGGCAAAATGATGGTTAGAAGAGTGTCAAGTGAAGTAGGCTTAACTGTTCAAGGCAAGGGAATCAATGTTGAAGCCATCTTTGATGCAGGTGCCACTAGAAGCTTTGTGAACCTTGAACTCGCTGAGAAGCTGGGATACGTAAGGTACGATAGACCCAGGGAAGTCTTACTGGCAACCAAGGATAAAAAGGCGTCCATGGTCGGCGAGCTGATTGCAAGGGTCACAATACTAGGATATGAACTTCCCCTCAGCCACGTGTTCGGGGTCATAGAAGCACTCAACCACGACACCATAATGGGAATGGACATGATGGAGCCCTATGAAATATTAGTGGACGCCAAGGAAGGCAAAGTCTCTTTCAAAAGGTTCCCACCCACGATAGAGATAATATAACACCTTAAACAACACGGAAACGCCACAAACCCAAGCCAAACACAACCAAAAACAACAACCCTAACAAAAACAAA
>Ga0172366_10000406_pt1 | contig 30433 bp, 32 predicted proteins | sample LakKivSesite69cm_FD_114533 | JGI IMG/M metagenome (GOLD analysis project Ga0172366, IMG submission 114533) | Sediment microbial communities from Lake Kivu, Rwanda - Sediment site 69cm | ecosystem: Environmental > Aquatic > Freshwater > Lake > Sediment | place: Rwanda: Western Province, Lake...
GGCATCCCCAGGGTCGTTTCAAGGGTTCAGGAATAATCGGGCTTCAGTATGCCACCAGTAATGTTGGCGCCTGTCATACAAGATCAACATTGACTTTCAACCCAGGTTCTTCCGAGATTGAGCCACTTACACAGTGGACCAAGCATTATGAAGACTTTGTGGCTGTGGTCGATACTGGCATCCTGTGCTGGATTATCTACCACGGTCCATTGTGGGAGGACAAACCTCGCTTATGGTTGCAGCTTGTGACAGGCACCGAATACACCCAGGAAGAACTATTATCGATAGGCGAACGGATCTGGAACCTGGAACGGTTGTTCAATCTGAGTGCTGGATTAAGCGCTGAAGATGACAGCTTACCTCAAAGAATGCTTACTGAGTCCCCCCCTGAAGGACATGTGGTTAATCTTGCTCCAATGTTGGATGAATATTACCGAATCCGGGGCTGGGATGAGAACGGCATCCCAAAATCAGAAAAGCTAAATCAGTTAGGACTAAGTGAATGGAAGGTAAAAGTGTCATGAAGATCAAGATAGATCACACCAAATGCGGTGGATGTAAGCTCTGTGAGGTGGCCTGTGCATTAAAGCACACCGGGAATGTCAATGTTCAGAGATCAAGGATAAGGGTTTTTATAGGAGAAAAGTTCTGTCTCCCGGTTATAGCAGGTCCATACACGGAAGCGGCATGCAATTCAAAGAACATTGTAATGTTCGAGGGGGAGGAAATTAGCGAGTGTATTATATGTCGAGCTTCGTGTCCTGCCAAATCGGTATTCAGAGAACCTGATGTTGATATTCCTCTAAAGTGCGATTTTTGTGGGGATCCACCTGATCCCCAATGTGTCCTGTGGTGTTCCGCTAAGGCCTTGATGCTCGTGGAAGAATAAAAAAGACAGGGAGAGCTCTGAAAAGGTAAAGCATCCTTGGACAAATGGTTATGTGGAGAGATTAAAAATATAGAAACTTTGCTTTAACAAAAATGGTTTGAGAAAAGGAGGCAGAATTATGAGGGAATTGGAATTTGATGGTATCATTATTGGAGCAGGTCCGAATGGACTTACCACTGCGGGTTATCTCGCAAAGGCAGGATTGAAGGTGGCAGTACTGGAGCGGCGATATGAGATTGGCGGCGGGTTGGCTACAGAGAACCTTCTCCTTCCCGGCATGCTTGTGGATAGTCACGCTATCTATCACATGATGGTGGAATATGCGCCACCATTCAGGGATTTCGAGCTCGAGAAGAGGTATGACCTGCAATGGATTTACCCTGATCTTCAGGTTGTCATGCCATTTCAAGACGGAACCCACCTTGCCTTGTACAGCGATCCTGAAAAGTCGGCAGAGTCGATTAGAAAGTTTTCAAAAAAGGATGCAGAGACATTTCTCGATTTTGCCAAGATATCAGAAGAGGCTATGGGTATATTCATGGCCCCTGCAAGCTACGTGAATCCCTTACCCAGCATTGAACAGGCGGCAAAACTCGAACTCCATCCTGCTACTAAGTGGGATGATGAACTTACGGGATATACGCCGAAACAGATTGTTGATTCCTGGTTTGAAAACGATAAGGTCCGTGCCCTGTTTCTGTACTGCGCTACAATGTGGGGTCTCGACTATGACCTTGAAGGCCTCAGCTACCTTGTTCCCCTCATGATTAACCGGGCATGGCATTTCCGGTTGTCTCATATGGGTTCGCACCACATAGCTCATCTTATGGGAAAGTATATCTCCGAGAACGGCGGCAGGGTGATAAGCGGATGTGAGATAAAGAGGATTGTCATTGAGAACAATGAGGCAAAGGGGGTTGAACTGAAAGATGGTACGATAATCAAGGCGAAACAATTTGTGTGCAGCACCCTTAATCCACACCAGACATTCTATGACCTGGTAGGAAAACAGTATCTTAATCCGGAACTGATTACCAGGCTTGACCAGTGGCATTATTCTGATACGAGCTTTTTTACTGTACACCTCGCATTAACAGAGGCTCCGAAGTTTAAAGTCTTTGAGAAAAATCCGGAATTAGCCAATTCACTTATTTATGTAATTGGTTACGAGAGTGAAGACGACCTGGTGCAGCACTTCGAGGCATCAAAGAGGGGAGAACTGCATGACGGTGGTTTTAATTGCTGCTTTCCGTCCATTCATGATCCGATCCGTATGCACCGCCGTCAGGGTAGTTTTGTCAAACACATCGGCCTCATCTCCATGGAGTGCGCCCCCTATAATCTGAAAGATGGAGGCCCCCTGGCATGGAACAGGATGAGAAGACCCTATGCAGAACAATGTAAAGCCATACTGGAAAAATACGCACCTAATATGAATAAAGACACAATAGTATGGGATTATATAGGTACACCTTTGGATACGGAAAACAAGTTCCCAGATATGAAGCAGGGGTGTTTCAAACAGGGTGCTTATCTTCCCCTGCAGATGGGCTACATGAGACCAAACGAATACTGCGGTCAGCACGATACGCCCATTAAGAATCTTTACATGGGCGGCGCCAGTACCCACTCAGGCGGTATGATCACCTATGGGCCCGGCTTTAATGCAGCAGAAAAAATTGCTGAAGATTTGAAGATTAAAAAGTGGTGGCCTGAGCCACGGGGTGTTAAGGAAGCAAGAGACATCGGGCTATTTTAGTAGCTGGAATATAAGGAGGCTAACATGTTTATGCGATCAACAGGTTTAGGAAGGACGTTGCTCACTGCCAAGGTAGCAAATATTGAAGCTACCACGGTTGTGCCTTCTACATTGGAACAACCGAAGGAGGGGACTACCGAGCCTACACGTATGCTGCTGATTATGGAGGTTGTTAACCCTGTGCACTGGATGGTACGCGCTTTTATTGATCCATCCGATTTGAGAAAGATGGTGAAGATAGTGTTGACGAATCCGCTACTCCTGCTTAAGGGTATAAAATTCTTTTTTTCAAAAGACCCGGTTTACGGGGAAACGGTAAAGGCAGAGGCGCCTGCATCTACCCCTAAATCAGAGGCAGGAAAAGCACCGAAACCAGGAGCAGGGCCAGGTCCCATTCCATCGAGAAAATGAAGTTTAATGAAGACACAAGACTAAGGAGGTCAGCATGCCAGATAAGAGATACGATGCAGTGATAGTTGGAGGCGGTCACCACGCGACGATCATCGCGTGCTATCTGCAGCGAGCAGGGTTAAAGACGGCCATGTTCGAGAGGTGGCACGAGATGGGAGGTGGCGCATGCGGCGAAGAACTGCCATTACCGGGCTACATCCAGAACCCCTGTGCCCATTTCACCCGGTTTTATGCCCACCCGGCCTACACCGATTTCAACCTGAGGGAATTTGGTCTGGTCTACACGTTCCCCGAATATAATGAGGCGTGGATCTATCCCGACGGAAAATACATTCTGGGTAAAACCATCTTCCACGTGGTCGATCCCATGACCGGAAGGAGCGAGTTTTCTGACGCAAATGTCCAGTTTCTGATTGACCAGATAGCGAAGATCAACGCCCATGATGCACATGTTGTCGAGGATTTAATATACAAGTATAAAAACAGATGGAGGGCTGCCTTCGGCAAGTACCGGTATACACCCCCCGGCGAGTGGGGCGATAAGGACCCGCTGGAGGAGCTCTTTGATGACCCCAAGAACGGGATCGACCCCAAGTATGCGACAATGACGGTAGGGGAGATCGCTACCGACCTCTTCAAAAGCCCTGAATTGCAAACCTTCTACATGAGGGCCATGCAGACCTCTAACGGCCTCATGCCGTGCGATCAGCCAGGGCTTTACTACCATGTCCACGCCCTCGGCCTTGTCTTTTCCATGGACGCCGCTTCGATTGTCATCGGTGGAACCCACTCCATAACCCATGCCCTGCTCCGGGCATTTGAGCGGGAAGGCGGCGAGTTTTTTGTCTTGAACGAAGTCGACAGGATTCTTGTCGAGAATGGAAAAGCCAAAGGAATACGACTGAAGAATGGTACCGAGATTGCCGCTGACATCGTCGTCAGTGACCTGAGCGTCGAAATGACCCTGGAGGCCCTGGGCAGGGATTACGTACCGCCGGACCTCTGGGCCAAAGCACAGAAGCTGAAGGAGAAGCCACCAAGGTTAGAAGATACGGGCTATGAGCGGACCCAGCTCTTCTGGGGCAATATCGCACTTATGGAAGCTCCAAAATACCCGATGAACCAGGATCTGGGCATGGTTCCACGGCTTTACTTCGGCGATGCCGACCCCGAGTACTTCTTGAGCGGCAAGTACCAAAAAGAGCGCTGGGATTTGGGTATTGCCAACAAGCTCTATCTCCTTGTTGCTCCGGACATACAATGGGACCCAACACGGGCACCTGCTGGAAGATTCACCGCCCTCCTGGAAGAGTTTACCTGCCCATGGCGAAACTTCTCCGAAAAAGAGTGGCTCCAGATGAAACGTAAAATCGTGGGACGAATGATGAAAGAGTGGGAAAGGTATGCCCCGAATGTCAACATGGACAATTTCATCGAAGCCTATATCACCACGCCTGATGATGTGGTCAACCGGAACCCATGCATGCCCCAGGGAGGGTGGGGAGCACTCGACGCTGACCTTCCTCATCTTGGGAGACTGCGTCCTTTTAAGGAAATCTCCAACTACCGGATGCCGGTGAAGGATTACTATCTCTGCTCTTCGGCAGCACATTCCGCCCACGGGATCGGACGCGGTAGCAGCTACAACTGTTATAAAGTGATTGCCCAGGATTACAAACTGACGTATAAGCCATGGGAGGGTCGTGCCTTTTAGGGAAGAGTTTCAGATTGAGTTGAAGGGGGGACGTGCGTGAAGCTTCATCCGGAATGTAGTGTTTGTCTTGTACATTGGGTATTTGAGAGGACAGTACCGCACATCCCTGAAAGGGATACGGCCCGCTTGATAAGAAATATTGTGGGGGTTCTTCTCCATGATGTTTCGCCTTTGGCTAACGTGGGTTCTCTGTGCAACAGGACAGTACAAACTGTTTTTGAATCTACACCAGGCCTTTCCCGGCATTACGAGGGTTTGAAACAAAAAAGTAACGATAATGCAAAAAAGGTCCTTCCTGAGGCAATCGATTACATTAAGCTGAGGAAGACATCGCAAAGCAGGCTTGCCAGTGCCTGTTTTCTTGCAGCTGCTGCCAATGTTGCGCCTCTTAACGCACCTTCAAGTCCTTACACGTTCCAGGAAATACGAGACATTATAAATAAACCCAACAGAGAGATGATTATAGTTGGTGACCTTTTCGGGGCTCTCAAGAGCTCACGTCATGTACTTTATATAACGGATAACGCTGGTGAAATAGGGTTTGATTCTCTTGTTATAAGTCAGATAAAGGATATTGGTCCCAAAATAACCCTCATAGTAAAGAATCAGACCTTTTTTGAAGATGCTACAGTGGAGGATGTCCATGCCTTTGGCCTTGAAAAGCTCGTTGATAAAGTATTAACGGTTCCAGGGTTCCTGGCACCCCATGAAATGGATCCGTCAGTAGCACGCTCGTTCGAATTGAGCGACCTTGTCATAGCCAAAGGAACAGGGAGTTATGAAGCTTTACACGGTGAAATAGTTGATAAGAAAGCGGCTTATATGCTTAAAGTCAAATGTAAACCAATTGCAAGGGAATTGGGAATGGAGGAGGGTGACATTATTGTAAAGGTTGAGTAAAAAACGTTTACGAGGCTACCAGTCCACAGAAAGGAGGTATTAAATGAAAAGGCTGGAAGGAAGGGTTGCAATTGTCACTGGTGGTGGCAAAGGGCTTGGAAGGGCATTCTGTGAAGGGTTTGCGAGGGAAGGAGCAAATGTTTTAGCTGTTACCCGTAAAGACATACAGGGATTAGAGGAAACAATAAAAAGGGTCAGGGCACTGGGAGTTGAAGGAGAGTATCTGCAGATTGATGTAACGTCCAGAGCAGATACAGAGAAAATGGTAAAAGCTGCCATTGACATATTCGGGAAAATTGATATACTGGTAAATAATGCAGCCTTTTATTATGGTGTTCAGCGCAAGTCCTTCTATGAAATCAGCGAGGAAGAGTGGGACATGATGATGGCCGTGAACGTTAAGGGGACATGGCTTTCCACCATAGCTGTTTTCCCTTATATGAAACAGGCAGGAAAAGGCAAGATTGTTAATATGACATCAGAGGTCTTCTTTACAGGATCACAGGGTTTTGTCCACTATGTGGCAACAAAAGGTGCTGTTGTGGGGCTAACCAGGGCCCTTGCCATTGAACTCGGGCCTCACAATATCTGCATCAATGCGGTTGCACCCGGGTTCACCGATACAGAGGCAAGCCGCACCATTGCGGACGTCACGAAGTATGATACATCCAAAACCCCGCTTAGGAGGCTCGGGACAGCAGAAGATATTGTAGGGGCTACAATTTTTCTTTCTTCAGATGAGGCAGATTTTATCACGGGGCAAACCATCCTTGTGGATGGTGGAAGGGCAATGCACTAAAAAATAAAAAAAGGGGAGGAATTATGAAGATTTATGATTGTGTTCCAGGTTTTGAGTTTGATGAGAGTGTGGATTTTGAGATCTCACCTGCATGGTTCCAGGATGCTACGCACTCTGTGCCGCCTTGGACGCCTATGTTCGGCTGGTTCTGGATCAACTTCTGCCGGCATGGTATGCAGTACGGTGCTGAACTGCTCTCTTTACCCACGGTAAAGGGATAGGACTGGCGGTTTAAGGATGGCGGGGGCTACTTGGCTCTGCTCGTAGTGAAGGATCCTAAGGAAAGAAAGGCCAGAGAGGAGCGTTTCAGGGTTGCCATCAAGCCCTTTCTCGAGGATTTCTCCGGGATGTGGAAGGTTTTTGTCAAAGAGATGATGGGTAGGTATGACAAACTGAAAGCACTGAATCTGGATGAGGCCACCAACATCCAACTCCTCGACAACTTTGAGGAGACGATCAATACCTGCAGACGGATGTGGGAAATCCACATGTACATGATGTATGGTGTCTATACCGCCTTTGTGCTCTTTGAACAGATGACCAAACAGCTTTTGGGTTTTGATGACTCAAGCCCACAATTCCACAAGCTTATGAGCGGATTCGACAACAAGAGCTTCCAGGTGGACAAGGGCCTTTTTGATCTGGCTAAGAAAGCCCAGGCAGCGGGGCTTAAGGATGTGTTCCTTTCCACATCAGCTTCAAATATGAGAAACGCCTTAAAACCCTCTCAGAAGGGACAGGAATTCCTCAAGATATTCGATGAGTTCAACGAAAAGGAATCAGGGTGGCGGTTGGAAAGGATGTCAGAGATCAATGTCCCCACATGGCTTGAAGATCCTACTCCGGCTTTTGCCGTGATCAAAATGGCCATTGAGAAGGGGATGAGTTACAACCTCGATGAAGACAGGAAGAAACTCGAGGCCGAGAGACTCGCCACCGAGAAAGAGATATTGGAGAAGATAGCCCCTGAACAGAGGGGTTGGTTCAAGACGATTCTGAAACTTGCGCAGGACTGCGCCTGGTTCAGCGAAGAGCACAACCATTACCTCGACCTTTACGCCCATGCGATGGTCAGACGTAGCGTCTTAGGTGTCGGAAGACGTTTTGCTAAGGAAGGCACGATTGATTCCCCGGATGATATACTCTTCCTCATTCCCGATGAAGTGAGAAAGGCAGCCATTAACCCGGATATGTTCAATCTCCGGCCGATTGTAGAGCGCAGGAAAGCCGACTGGCAGCAATGGTGCAAGCAGGGAAATGCGCCCGCGTATATGAAAGAGGGCTTTACCTTTGAAGACGCGATGAAAGGGTTAGTGGAGTCTATGGACCCGATTGCCCTGAAGGTGGTCGTGGGCTCTATGCCTGTGGCAAGACCTGAACTCAAGGCTGACCTTTTCGGTGTCTGCGGATCCCCAGGTTTAGTTGAGGGAATGGTGAAGGTGGTCTGGACAGAGGCAGAACTGTCTAAAATAGTAAAAGGAGATATTATGGTAGCGCCAAGTACCTCCCCAAGCTGGACCCCTGTCTTTTCAATCCTGGGAGGTGTTATTGTCGATAGAGGCGCGAGCCTTTCCCACGCTGCAATCGTCGGCAGGGAATATGGCATACCCGTTATCATGAACACATTTGAAGGCACGAAGGTCTTGAAAGATGGAATGAGGATACGGCTGGACGCAAATATGGGTGCTGTATATATACTGGAAAAGTAACGCCGTTGAGAAATGGCAAACGAATAATCCCCCCAATGCTCCCCCACTTAGAAGAGGGGGAGCATTGGGAGAGTTGATGAGTGTCCGAGGAGACTATTATGGATATTGACCTGAAAGAAATCTATTGGTTGGATGAATTATCCAAAGAATATAATGATGTTGTGGGAAAAAAATGTGCCAACCTTGGTGAGCTCGTCAAGATCGGACTTCGTGTGCCCAATGGTTTTGCCCTTTCCGTCAGGGCCTATGAAAGGTTTATGGAGGAAACGGGCTTAAAGGAGAAGGTGGTCCAGATCGTTGAAAAAGAAACAAAGACAGGCCTGGATGTGGATAAAGACATCGACAAGATGATAGTATTGAGCGCAACGATAAGAGAAGCCATCGAGGCAAGCGATATGCCGCCCGGCCTGGCCGGAGAGATTGGCGCCTACTATGCCGAGCTTCAGAAAAAGATAGGCATCGCTGATGTTGCATGTGCAGTCCGGTCAAGCGGCGCGGTGAGCATGCCCGGTCAGATGGAAACCTACCTGAACATAAAAGGCGAATCTGAGATCATCAGACATGTTAAAAAGGTTTGGGCAAGCGCGTTTACAACAAGGGCCATTGTCTTTAGAATACAGAACAATATGCCCATTTCATGGGCCCCCATCGGTATTGCGGTGATCATGATGATCGAGGCTAAAAGCGCCGGCGTCATACTGACAGTCCTACCCACCATCGGCGATCTTGATCGGGCCATAGTTGAAGGCAACTTCGGTCTTGGGGAGAGCGTTGTCAGCGGAGACGTAACCCCCGATTCCTTTGTCATAAACAAGAACGAAATGTGTATAGAATCAAGGTCCGTCGCTGAAAAGACAAAAATGGTGGTATACGGCGATGCCGGCACCGCAATTGGAGAAGTACCCTCAGAGCTTCGAACAGCACCCTGTGTTGATGACAAAGAAATACTTGAGATCGTCAGGGTTGCAAAAGATGTTGAAAGACATTTCGGTAATCCCCAGGATATGGAATGGGTGGTGGACAAACGATTCACTTTTCCGGAGAGTATATTCTGGGTGCAGGCCAGGGGTGCAAAGTATACAAAAAAGGATGCGCGAAAGGATGAGGAGTATGTGATTGACCTGATGCTGCAACTATTCAGAACATAGGAGGTTACACGTATGTATGTAAGAATGACCTTTTTCAACGTTAAACCGGGCAAAATGGATGAACTGCGGAATCTCTATGTAAATGAAGTAATCCCGGCGCATAAAGATAAATAAAGGCATCAGTTTGTCCATCTGCTTGAAGCTCTTGATGCCAAGAATGAAGGTATTTCCGTGACAGCATGGGATACCAGAGGTGACTTGGAAACCTACGAGAAAAGTGGGGACTATCAAAAGATAGTGACAAAATTCAAGGCAATGTTTGCAGATGAACCGGTCCTGAAGTCATATGAGGTGACAGCAAACTCTGAGCCCATAATTCTACGTATTTTTTAGGAGGTATCATGGCCATACTTTTTGTACAGTACTGGGATGTCGTGGAAAGCAAAGATAAGGAATATGAGGAATTCATTCTCAAAAAGCATATTCCTGTCCTGGAAAAAATGGGATTAACGGTTATCGGGGGTTATTACGTGGTGGTAGGGGCAGGACCACGAATATCAGCCGTATCGACAACAGACAATCTTCTTGAATTCCAAAAGATGATCACCTCTGAAGAGCATACACGAGTTTTAGAGCAACTTTTTCCTCTTATAAGGAACTATTCGAGCAAGCTTTTTATATCCTATGGACCGATTGAGGTGAAAAGGTACGAGATACAGTTCGGTATCTGGAAATTCAATCAGTATTTTGATATCATTCCCGGGATGGAAGGAGCGTACAAAGAATTTGTCCGGGATGAATTTATCCCAAAAATGGAAAAGGTCGGCATAAAGATAACGAATATCTGGAAGGTAGTAATCGGTCCAGGTCCTTTTATTCATGTGGAAGGCAGTAGCCCGGGTTTACAAGATATTGCCAAATCCGTGGATACGGATGAATACAGAAACCTTATGAGAAGATTGAAGTCGAAATACATAATGAACTACCAGAGCAGGATACTGGCCCCAACCAGAAGGGTGGAGGTGCCATACTTTATAAAAAGTCTGACTATGGAGTTATAAAAGGATAAAACTTCAGCTCCGTGATATAGGATCAAACCGGGTTTGTAACACTTTATCTTTTCAGTCCTTTATCAAGAGGATTAATCCAAGCCTACGGGAAAGAAAGGGTATTTTATGGAATGTGATATCCTTGTAATAGGGGCAGGCCCAGCAGGTCTATGGGCGGCTAAGACCGCAGCAGATTTTGGCCTCGATGTCGTAATCCTGGAAGAACATCCTTCTGTAGGTTTTACAAAGCACTGCAGTGGATGGCTCTTGGGCTGTGAATTTACATATAGATTTTTCAAGGAGCTGAAAAATACCCTGCCGCATCAGAATGTTTCAAGAATGATTGTTGCTGACCCTGTTTCCGGCAATATCGAAGAAGATATAGAAGATACCGGTTGGGGAGGGTATCTTGTACGGAGAGAATTTTTTGACAGGGAACTGGCAAGACTCGCCATCCTTTCAGGGGCAAAACTGTTTCTGAATGCAAAAGGCAACTTCTTGATAAGAGAAGACAATCAAGTAGTAGGGACAAAAACTTCATCGACTCGACTCCCTGAAGTAAGGGCACGTGTGATTATCTGTGCCGATGGGATGAAGTCGGCTACTGTAAATGGGTTTGCAAAAAGGGAAATTGCTTCTGAGTCCGAAGCAGAGACCTATCCAGGCGTACAAATGGAACTGGTTAATGTAAGAGATGTTGTGCCGGGTGTAATAGAGATATATGGGTCAAATGACCCTATGCTGGCAGGACGTGCGCTCTGGCCTCATGGAAATGGGATTACCCTTGCCTCTTTTTCTTCAGTAAATACCTTTTTTCAGTTGAGGTCACGACAGGACAACATACTCTCATACAAACTTGCCTTATCTTTCCCTTTATATATGAGCAGTTATTTAAACAGGAGAAAAATGGGTCACTTTTACCAGCAGCTAACAAAGGACGGTATTATTTTCGTGGGGGAGGCATGCGGCTGTTCTGGAATAATTCACGGAATGATAAGTGCCTATTATGCAGTGCTTGCAGCGAAAAGAGCAATCCAGAGCGGCAATAGAAGTTTTAATGCTGATAAACAGTATGAATACATGGTGAGAAACTCTGATATTTACAAAAACCCCTTCTGTTACCGTGGCATAAAGAATTATTATGGCTCGTATAAAAACTGGCTGGAGAGATCAAAAGAGATAAAGACGGATTAATTACTACTACATAGTGAAGGTCGAAAGGGTAATTTCAATAAATTTTTTAGCTCTTGTAGTAAGTAGATGTTCAGAGAGAAAAACAAGCTGAACATCAATATAAATATTCAAATCATCCACATTTAAAATCTTAAGCTGGTCTTTCTCTATTTCATTTTTTATTACAGGCGGGAACATGAGCGCTATGTCTTTACCTCTTGAGAGAAACTTTTTTATCATTTCCAGGTTTTCTGCTTCAAGAGCAATATTTGGGGTTACTTTATACTTCTCAAAGAAATCCAGGAGGGTCTGTCTTGTGGCAGAGCCTTCTCCGGCAATAAGAATTGGCTGTCTGAGTATTTCATCGATTGAAACATGGTTTTGCTGAGCAAGTGGATGCTTGGTGCTTGCAACAAACTCCATTTTCTCACTTGATAAGGTAAGGGCTGTAAGTTTATCGTTTATGGGAACCTTAGGAATAATACCTATATGGCATTTTAATTGCATTATCTTTTCAATTATTTCGTGTGCCGGACCCTCTGAAACACTTATTCGTATATTGGGAAAGTGTTCATTAAAAATGTTTATCAACAAAGGGAGGTATGTCTGGGAAAGAGACCTGGCCGCACCTAATCTCAACGCACCCTTGTTGGTATCATTGAATGATGACAAAATCTGCTCGATCTCCTTTGACTTATTGTATATTTCCTCCACTATCGGGAGAATCTCCTTGCTTACATCGGTGAGTTGGAGATTTTTCCCAGTACTTATAAAGAGTTTTGCCCCAAATTGTTTCTCAAGACCCTTGATCTTTGTGGTTACCGCAGGTTGTGTAAGGAACAGTTTCGCAGCTGCGTTACTAAAACTCTTCTCATTTGCTACAAAAAGAAAAGCAATAAGATTATCGAGATTTATTTTTATATTTTCCACAATAAGCTACAAATATACCAGATTTTTGAAAAGTTAGATATAAAATATATGGAGATTCAGCATAATCTCATCCACTGGTCGAAGGGATGTAAAAAGCTCATGAACTTTATATTATTGCTCATGAGCCTTGTGTACAGAATTAGAAGCCTACCTTTTCCCAGCCGGTGGCTTTGATGGTTTACCACTTGCAGGTTTTTCTGCCACCTCCAGAACGATCTCATTCCACCTGAATGGTCCCCAGTGACCATTTACGTTGTATGCAGGCCAGAATCTCCAGGTACCTGCTTTATCAAGTTTCCTACTTCCTTTGAAAAAGATTTCTCTACCCGGTTTCAATACCATTTTCTTATACTTATGGCCGAAATCACGGTTGTTATCATCTGTCGTAGAGTTCCACCTGGCACCAACAAAGACACCATACCGGGGATCGAACTTGATTGGCTGGTTTGTCTCATTTTTTAACCTGAAGAGAACCTTTATAGTATTCCCTGCCTTGGCCTTTGTCGGGGTAACATGAAACTCAAGGAGTCTTAAGCCATCCGGTGATGTATTCCGCTGCGTAGGTGCCCACATTCCACACCACTACAAGCAAAACTGCGCTGAAAAGAACTAACGTTTTCCTCGCCATACCTTACCTCCTCTATCAAATTCGTTTATTCTTAGAGTATATCCAACTACACTCATGTTCGACCTATTTTTTGGCATTATTTCCCTATGCAGAATCTGCTGAAGATATCATGGAGAATCTCATCAGGGCAGGTTTCACCTGTAATTTCACCGAGATGGAAAAGGGCTTCATGGAGTTCAAAGGCCAAAAATTCCAGAGGCTCGTCCTTTTCTTTACATATAATCGCCCTTTCCAGAGCATCTTTGGTCTTAATAAGGGCATCCCTGTGCCTTAGATTTGTTATGACCGTTTTATTGTTTTTGATACCTTTCCTCATGAGTTGTTCGTATATTGTGTCTTTGAGCTTATCAAGCCCTATGTCTTTTAATGCGGATATTTCAATCCAATGCAAGCCTCTTGTTTGTAAGGCCTTCCTTTCAAGTATTTGGGGCAGGTCTATTTTGTTGATTACAACCACCTTATTCTTATCATCGATGTTCCTGTATATTTCTTCATCTTCTACAGTATATTTTTCAGAGCCATCAAGCACCCAGACAATGAGGTCCACTTTAGGAATTTTCCTGTGAACCCGTTCTATTCCTTCCTTTTCCACGATGTCTTTTGGTTTTCGTAAGCCTGCCGTGTCGATTATCCTCAGCTTAACACCTTTTATGTGAATCGTATCCTCTACCATGTCCCGTGTGGTTCCCGGCAGGGGGGTTACTATCGCCTTTTCTTTTAGCAACAGGGCATTTAAAAGACTCGATTTACCAACATTGGTTCTACCTATGATTAGTGCTTCCAATCCTTGTTTGATCGCCCTACCTTCATAATAAGAGTCTATCAACCCTTCAATCTTTTGTTTCGTTCTGTTCAGTGTCAAAAGGTGTTCTTCTTCGTTGACTTCTATGTCTTCCTCTGGAAAATCTATGAGTGCCTCTATCTCGACAATTATTCTTTTAATCTGTTCTTTAAAGCCTTTAATTTTTTGTGATAGTGTGCCACTCAGATAGTCTATCGCATATTTCAGCTCCTCATCCGTCTCGCTCTGAATAATGTCAAGAACAGATTCTGCCTGGAGTAGGTCAATTCTTCCATTTAAAAAGGCCCTTTTTGTGAATTCACCTGGCTCGGCAAGCCGTGCCCCATGTTGCATCATGAGGGACAGTATATTTTTCTGTGTTGCTAATCCTCCATGGGAATGAACCTCTGCTATGTCTTCCCTTGTGTAGGTATGCGGTGCATGCATGAATACTGCAAATACTTCATCTATTTTTTTTTTGCTTTCTGGATTTATAATGTGACCGAGATATAATTTGTGGGATATGAATGTGCTTTTCTTTTTTTTAGTCTTAAAGATCTTTTTCAGTATGGAATGGGCAAGCTGTCCGCTCATCCTTATTATGCCAATGCCCCCCTCGCCTGGAGGGGTGGATATGGCACAGATTGTCTCAGCGGTTTCCATTTATATTTTTTCTGAGTGAGATGATAACCTTTTTGGTATGCCCTTCGCCTTCACTCTTTGTTGTTATGTTTTTATTGTGCTTGAACAGGGTATGAATTACTCTCCTCTCATATGGGTTTAAGGGATCGGTTTTCAAACTTTTACCTGTTCTTTTTACCCTGTCTGCCAGCCTCTTTGCCATTATTGTTAAAGCCTTTTTCCTCTTTTCTCTGTAACCGTTTATATCAATGAGAACCTTCAAACCCTGTTTGTATCTTTTTGCAATAGTGAGCCTTAATATATACTGCAGGGCATCCAGTGTCTCACCATCCTTTCCTATAAGTATATCCCCGTTGTCACACTGTACAAGAAATATCAGTCTATCGTTGTAATGTGTTAGTTTTATATTGAAGGATAAACCAACAAATGTGCTTAATTCCTTCAGGAATTTTTCGCCGTACTCTTCCGGTGTATCAATTTCTTTCTTATTACCTTTTTCTTTTATCTTTGCTGTAATTCTCACCTTTTTACTTCCGAGTAATCCCAGAAAGCCTTTTGTATCAACTTCTTTAACTTCTATGTCAAGGTCTTTTTCTTCTGCATTTAACTCAATTGATGCCTTTTTAATTGCATCTTCATAAGTTTTCCCTTCAACTTCTATGGAGTCCATGTTGCCTCCTCAAGAAACTTTCTTGTTTATGTAGTATTGTTGGGCAATAGATATTACATTATTGACAAGCCAGTAGAGGACAAGTCCTGATGGGAAGCCCCAGAATAGAAAGGTGAAAAATATAGGCATGAATAACATCATCTTTTCCTGAATCGGGTCTGCGCTTGTTGGTGTCATCTTCTGTTGGATTACCTGTGTGACACCCATTACTAAAGGCAGGATTCTTATAGGCAATGAGTATCCGGCGGCACTGAATGAAAAGAGGTCTTCGGGTGCTGAGAGGTCATTTATCCAGAGCATAAAAGGTGCGTGCCTCATTTCTATTGCCCCTGAGAGTGCCTTATAAAGGGCAAAGAAGACAGGAATTTGAATTATCATGGGAAGGCATCCACCCATGGGGTTTATGCCTTTCTTTTTGTAGAGGTCCATCATCTCCTGATTTAATTTCTGCTTGTCATCTTTGTATTTTTCTTTGAGTTTTGAGATGATCGGCTGCATCTTCTGCATTTCCTTCATGGATTTATAACTCTTCACACTTAAGGGGTAGAAAATAATCTTGATGAGAATGGTGAGCAGGATGATGTCGATACCATAATTATGTGTAACCCTATTAGATAGATTTAACCCGGCGACCAACGGTTTTGCGATAATGTCAAACCACCCAAAATCTACAATCTTTTCGGCACCAACATTTAAATTTTTTAGTATATCTGATTTTTTTGGCCCAAAATAAAGTTTTCCTGAAAGTGTCCCTTTATCGAGGGTTGACCTCAGGACAGGGGTATTATTTTCTGTTTTTAGAATTGTGAGAGGGAATTTAGAATCCTCATCAGAAATCCAGATAAAGGCAAAAAAGCCTTCATCGAGGCCTGCGTACTTATAGGTTTTTTCAATTTCTATATTTTTTTCTATCTTCTCTATCGGTTCAAATTTTTTTCCGTTAAACACAAATGGACCTTTAAATGTATAGCTTGATGGATTTTTACCATTAATGACTGCAAAATCCATTAACGCCTTTTCTTTATCTGAAGCCTCTATTTCAATTTTCATATCGATGATGTAATTATCAGGATAAAAGGTATATATCTTTTTTACTTGTTTTCCGTTGGTGAGGTTTCCAGTAAACACCAGTGTTTCTGGCTTATCCTGTATTGTTATATTTGTTTTGTCAGGTTTAAAATAGGTATGGTCATCTATAATCTCACCATCTACAACCTTAAATAACTTTGGAAGATAGATGTACGGCTTGATATCCTCTATAATTTCTTTTGGTTTACTTTCTTTCACAAGTTCTTTATATCTTTTTAACTTTACGCTGCTTATACCGCCACCAAGGTCTGTGAACGTGACCTTCAAGAGGGGTGTTTCTACTATAACGTCTTTTTGTGGTTTTATTTCAGCTTTTTCAATCTTTTTTGCTGGTATATCCTTTTTTGATGGGGGAACCTCCTTTTTATAGGTGATTTCCTTTTTTTCTTCTGTTTTCTGTTGTTGTTCTCTTGTCTTGGGTTCTTGTTTGGGGACAAAGTACATCTGGAAGAAAAACAATATTACTATAGTCAACAACAGCGCTATTAAGGTCCTTTTTTCCATTTACTACCTCCGTTATTTTACAGGATCGTATCCACCGGGGTATAAGGGATTGCATTTTAGAATTCTTTTAAAACCCAAAAAAATACCTTTACAAATACCCTTTTTCTCTATCGCTTCTTTCATATAACAGGAACAGGTTGGGTGGAACCTGCATTCAGTGGGGATATATGAAGATATAAGTATCCTGTATATGTTTAATATTATAATAATAAGTTTCTTCATTATAATGTCTTCATTCTTAATAGTTTCTGTAGCTCTTTACTTGTATCTTTCCAGGTTAATTTTTGCGGTATCCTTTTGATCCTTATAAGATTATCATAATTGTCTATAAAAAGGTGTTTATTCAACCTGAAGAATTCTTTTATCAGCCTTCTTGTCCTATTCCTGATAACCGCTCCCCCTGCCTTTTTAGTTATGGTTATGGCAATCCTTTTTACACAATACTTATTTTCGTTTCCCAAAAGTATAAAATGGCATGTTTCTCCATATTTTGTCCATTTTATACCTCTGAAATCACCCTTTTTCAATCTTTCATTTTTTGTTAGGGTATTTGCCATTGTTTTTAAAGCAGTTATGGGTGATAAGTTAATACTATTTTTAACTTCGGATTTTTAAATCAAAAATCGAAAATCGAAAATAATCAAATACCGAACCTTTCATTAGCCACTCCTCACTGATTCTAAACAGTTAGTCTTTTCCTTCCTTTAGCGCGTCTTCTTCTGATTACTTCTCTTCCCGAAGCACTTTGCATTCTCACAAGGAAGCCATGTGTTCTCTTTCTGCTTTTATTGTGAGGCTGGTATGTTCTCTTCATTATTTCACCTCAGTATATTCTGAAGATATTACTTAAACATAAAATGTTGTGTAATGTCAATAATTGTGAATGCTTTATAGAATCCAGAATTCAGTCCCGCCCTGTGGAATCAGTAGTCAGATATGGATGTAAAAGATTTTATTCTGGATCCTTACTTCTGGATTCTGGATGCTGTGGTTTTAATCTTGACTTTTTTAAAGGAAGACATGTAAAATTCACAGAATTTAATCTATTTTTAATTTCCTCGAAAGGAGTTTACATGAAAAAGTATGAGCCTGATACTATTAGGAATGTAGGTATATTTTCGCATGGAGGGGAAGGCAAAACATCAATTGTTGAGGCTATGCTTTTTCTTTCGGGAGAGAATAACAGGCTTGGCAGGGTGGATGATGGATCATCATTAATGGACTATGAGCCTGAAGAGATTGAAAGAAAGATAACGATTTCTTCTTCGTTTGCATGTTTTGAGTGGGGCAAGAGCAAGATTAATTTTATTGACACACCCGGAGATGACAATTTCATATCAGATGCCAAGCTCAGTATGAGGGTTGTAGATGGGGCGGTTGTTGTGGTAAGCGCTGTTTCCGGGGTGAAGGTGCAAACAGAGAAGGTATGGCAGTATACCAATGAATTTTCTATACCAGCGTGTATTTTTATCAATAAGCTCGACAGGGAAAGGGCTGACTTTGAAAGAACAGTTGAAGATATTCAGAAGAATTTTAAAGACAAAGCGATTTTAGTTATTCAACTGCCAATAGGTAAGGAAGATAGTTTAAAAGGGATTATAGACCTTCTTACGATGAAGGCGTATGTTTATAAAAATGACCTGTCCGGTAGTTTTGACAGCATGGATATACCGAAAGAATTTTTGGATGAAGCAAATAAGTACAGGGAAAAACTCGTAGAGGCAGCAGTGGAGATGGACGATGAAGTTATGGAGCGCTATCTTAATGGTGATGAAATAAAGGAAGAAGAAATTGAGCGTTGCCTGAGGGAGGGGATATGGAACAGAAAAATAGTCCCTGTTATGTGCGGGTCTGCTGCCAAAAATATAGGTATTCAGATGCTGCTAAATAATGTGGTTAAGTACTTACCTCCACCTACATATAAAAAAGAAGTAGAAGGGATAGACCCGAAAACAGGGAATAAAGTAAAAAGAGAAATGTCAGCAGGTAAGCCATTCAGCGCTTTTATTTTTAAAACAATTACCGACCCATTTGCGGGGAAATTAACGCTTTTCAGGGTGTACTCAGGAGAGCTTCATCCTGATATGAATGTCCTCGATATCTCAAAGGATGAAAAAGAACGGATAGGACAGATATTCTACCTTGTTGGAAAAAAGCAGAAACCAGCAGGCTTTGCATCAGCAGGCGATATAGCAGTTTTGGCGAAACTGAAGGAGGCAGGAACAGGGGATACCCTGTGCGATGAGAAGGCACCCATTAAATATGAAGGGGTTGTACTGACACCACCGCTCATATCTTTTTCTTTACACCCAAAAGCAAAGGGTGATGAAGATAAGTTAAATTCTTCCCTTCAAAGACTTATGGAAGAGGATCAGACGATAAGGTACACAAGGGACGAGCAAACAAAAGAGTTTCTATTGTCAGGTATGGGACAGGTTCACATAGAGGTGATAGTGGAGAAACTAAAGAGGAAATTTGGTGTTGATGTGGAGCTGAAAGAGCCCAAGGTCCCTTATAAAGAAACGATAAAAGGTACAGCAAAGGTTCAGGGAAAATACAAAAGGCAATCTGGTGGCAGAGGACAATATGGTGATACCTGGCTTGAACTTTCGCCATTACCAAAGGGTACGGGATTTGAGTTTGTTGATAAGATAGTTGGAGGGGTAATTCCCAGACAGTATATACCGGCGGTTGAGAAAGGCGTGATTGAGGCAATGGAACAGGGCATGCTTGCTGGTTATCCAGTAACAGATTTAAGGGTTACACTCTATGATGGTTCGTATCATGATGTGGATTCTTCAGAAATGGCTTTTAAAATAGCAGCATCCATGGGTTTTAAGAAGGCTATGGAAATGTCACATCCTGTGCTTCTCGAGCCTATAATGAAGATTGAAGTAATAGTTCCTGATGAAAATATGGGTGATGTGATGGGGGATTTGAATTCACGAAGAGGCAAAATCATGGGGGTTGAGACTAAAGGCAACAGCCAGGTCGTAAAGGCTACTGTGCCTATGGAAGAGGTTTTAAAATATGCCCCCGATTTGAGGTCCATGACAGGCGGAAGAGGGACATTCACCATTGAATTCTCCCATTATGAAGAAGTTCCAGCCCATATAGCTCCTAAGATTATCGAGCTTGCAAAGAAGAGTAAAGAACAGGAGAAGTAAGAACAGCAGGGTTCGAGGATTCAAGGGTTCTAGGGTTCAAGTGAAACCACTCGAATCCTGGGCCACTCGACCCTTGAATCCTGAAGAGTAAGATGAGAGCAGTAATACAAAGAGTCAGAAACGCATCTGTAGAAATTAAGGGCAATACGGTTGGAAAAATAGGACAGGGACTACTTGTATTCCTTGGTATTGGCAGAGAAGACACGATTCAGGATATTCAGTGGATGGTGGAGAAGGTTATAAACTTGAGGATATTCGAAAAGGAAAATGGTAAGTTTAATCATTCCCTGTTAGATGTTGATGGTGAGCTTCTCGTTGTTTCGCAATTTACCCTTTATGGAGATTGTTCCAAGGGTAGAAGGCCATCTTTTACTGACGCCATGGAGGCCAATGAGGCAAAAAAACTCTTTGACCTGTTCGTAGAAAAGGCAAAGGCAAGAATAGGAAAAGTAGAGAGCGGTCTTTTTCAATCCTTTATGGATGTCTCGCTTATTAACGAAGGTCCTGTAACGTTGATTATAGATTCTAAGTAATAATCTTTATACGCAGAGTGTTAGCGTTTAGTTACTCCCAAGCGAAGGATGAAAGGACGCTCGGGGTGACTTCTACTAACAACGGCATAAATGCTATGCTCATAAATTACGCCATAGCGCCGCCGAAGGCGGGATTCGTCTATGCCCCACACGTTATATCCATGCATTCTAACTATTGGAGGTCTATATGGATAAGATAGGAATAATGCTTGCGATTCTTCTCTTATTGGTGACAATTCAAAACACGTTTTTATTTCTTGGAGTGTTGAAAGTTAAAATTATTGAATGGATTGTTTTTAATGCATGTGCTCCTTCAAATATTACGTTCTTGATAGGATTTATTTTGTATCTTTTGTTCAAGGATAGAACTGTTCTTCATATAGCAATTTTGCCTATGTTCTTTTTTGGTGTTGGAGGCCTGATTGTATTTCCATGGAGCGGGATGAATATCATTCCTCAGATTGCTCACATTATTATGGCATTAAATATTGGATGGACTATCTCTGTCACGATTAGAACGAATGACTATAAAGCCTCAACAGTAGGTTTGCTTCTGGGAATTGCAATTTTTTCATTCTTTATAGGATTTCAACAAAATTATGTAGCATCTCATCCTGAAGAGTTCAAAAAGATAATGCAGATGGAAAAACCTAAATGAAAGCACAGCGTATAATAGCGTGTTTGCGGTTTGCTTCGCTTACCCAAATGTCTTCAGGAAAAGGTTGAGAGGGTCTTTTTTCCTGAAAATTAGAAAGTTAGTCTATAATAGAAAAATATTTAAAAATTTTGTGTAATAATAGCGGGAGAAAAGGTAATCTATTATAAACGATGGAAGTCATTGATTTTCACCTCCATGTTGGGACTAAGGAGCACTGGACGCCGTGGGTAATAGATTATTTCAGGCAGAACAATCCTTATTACTATGAAAATTTTTCAGAAAAGATAACGCCAGAGGGTGTTGCATCTTACCTTAAGACACAGGATGTGGATAGGGCAGTGGTGCTTTCAGAATATGCGCCAAAAACCACAGGCATTGTGACAAATGAATTTACATCCGAATTCTGCCGGAACCATGAGGAATTGATTCCTTTCGGGTCTATATGCCTGTATAATGGGATCGCCCTTGAGGAGCAGGCTGAAAATGCGGTTAAAAATCTGGGGATAATGGGTTTCAAAATGCTTCCTACCTATGCCCATTTTTATCCAAATGATAAGAAACTATTTTCCTTTTATGAAACGGTTCAGCATTTAAAGGTTCCATTAATATTTCATACCGGGACATCAATATTTAAGGGTTCGTTGGTTAAATATGGTGACCCGCTTTTCCTGGACGAAGTGGCTCAGGAATTCCCTCGTATCAAGATTATTCTTGAACATGGAGGCCGTCCTTTCTGGTATGAGAAGGCATACTGGCTTGTAACGCGTCATAAAAATATTTACATAGGGATAACAGGAATTCCTGCTAAACATCTTCTAAGGATTTTTCCAAACCTTGAGAAGCATCAGGATAGGTTTATATTTGGAAGCGATTGGCCGGGTGTGTCTGATATTAAACCACTAATTGAAAGGGTATATGGCCTTCCTCTCAATAATGAGATTAAAGAAAGAATATTAGCAAAAAACGCCATAGATGTACTTGGACTTTCTTGAACTTTACTATTGATACCTTGGTTTCTATAAAATAAAATATGTGTTATAATTAGTTTGTTTTAGGATTAGAAAGAGAAAGTATTTAAGGGGAAGGTCAAATGGGTTTTGTAAGAGAAGCTGCTGTTAGTGGAACATTTTATCCAGATAACCCCAAAACCCTCCAGAGAGATGTTGAGAGGTACCTGAATAATGCTTTCCTTGATATACTGAAAGGGGATGTCATCGGGATTATTTCTCCCCATGCAGGCTATATGTATTCAGGGCAGGTTGCAGCTTATGGTTATAAGGCTATAATAAATAGGACATACGATACGGTTATCATAATAGCACCAAGTCACAGGATGTATTTTGATAGTGTGGCAATATTGGAGCAAGGAAGTTACAGAACGCCCCTTGGAATGGTGGATGTAGATGAAGAGATTGCGGTTGAGATTTTAAAAAAGGATAAAATGGTCAGTCCCAATGTAGAAGCCCATAGAGGAGAACATTCACTTGAAGTTCAGCTACCTTTTTTACAGACTGTGTTGAAAAGGTTCAAGATCATCCCTTTGATCATGGGAAATCAGGCTTTTGATATATGTGAGAAATTATCAATATGTATATATGATGTTATAAAGGACAAGAATAAAAAGTTTTTAGTTGTTGGGAGTACTGACCTTTCCCATTATAATCCTTATTTTAATGCAGTGGAGCTCGATACTGTGATTGTGAAACATCTTGAAGATTTTGATCCGCCGGGAATGATAAAAGATTTAGAAAGTAATAAGTGCGAGGCATGTGGAGCAGGTCCTATGGTCACAACCATGATCCTATCAAAAAAACTTGGCGCCACAAATGGTAAGGTTCTGAAATATGCAAATTCTGGGGACGTATCCGGGGATAAGAGTGGCGTAGTTGGTTATGTATCAAGTGTGTTTTATAAAAAACATGAACAATGAAGGAGCAGGTTTAACATGAGTCTTTCTGATGAGGAAAAAAGTCAGCTGAAACAAATGGCAAGGGATACAATTGAAGGTGTTCTTTTTGGCAAAAAGGATATATCTTATACAATACCAGAAACATTGAAGGTGAAGGCAGGCGCTTTTGTTACACTTAAGAAAAAAGGCGAATTAAGGGGTTGCATAGGATATATAAGAGGTATTTTACCTCTTTATGAAACCGTGGAAGAAGTAGCCTTGCAGGCAGCCTTCCATGACCCGAGATTTGATTCGGTTGACATGGGTGAGTGGAACAAGATTGATTTAGAAATATCTGTGTTAACACCTATGAAGAAAATAAAAGATATAGAGGAAATAGAGGTAGGAGTACATGGTCTTTTTATTGAAAAAGGCTTGCATTCAGGTCTTTTGCTTCCTCAGGTTGCAACAGAAAATAAGTGGGATAAAATTACCTTTCTTGAGTATACATGTTACAAAGCAGGGCTTCCAAAGGATGCCTGGCGGTCTGAGGATGCAGATATTTATATTTTCTCTGCAGAGGTATTTTAAAAGAACTTTTAAGGAGCAAAAGGATGATTAATAAGAACATGTCAATTGAAGAGGTTGTGAAAAGATACCCAGAAACCATCCCCATATTTGAAAGACATGGACTGGGTTGTGTTGGGTGTCAGGCTGCTCTTTTTGAGAATATTGAACAGGGTGCTGAAATTCATGGTATAGATCTCGAAGCTTTGATAAATGATCTCAATGGGGTAGCAAAAAAGGGTTGATGTCAAAAAAATCAGCTACCAGTCCCGCCTCCGGCGGTATCAGCGATCAGCCATTAAACTGGCAAGTCTTTAAGATAGCAAGCCAAAGTGCTGACTGCTGATAGCTATTGGCTGAATTTTTATGGGTAAAATATATACAGTAATTTTGGCTGCAGGTATCTCCAGCAGGCTTGGTTTCAACAAACTTACCTTAAAAATAGATGGACAGACAGTGATCAAAAAATCGATAGCCCCTTTTGTAACAGGGAATGTAGAAAAAATTATTGTGGTTACAGGCGCTGAAGGTGATAATATTAAAAAAGAACTTGAGGGATTTACCCTAAAGTTTATTGAGAACCCATACTATATGGAAGGCATGTCTGCGTCAATAAAGGCGGCATTACCTTTTATTAGTGATGCGGATGGGGTATTTTTTCATCTTGGGGATAAACCGTTTGTTAAACAGGAGACGATACATCTTATGCTGAATTCATACATAAATGGCGGTGCAAACATGGTTGTCCCGGTATATAAGAATGTAAAAGGGCATCCAGTGCTTATGTGTGTAAACCCATACATTGAAGAAATGAGGCTGCTTAAAGGTGATAAGGGCCTGAGGGAAATCATAGAAAAACATTTAGAGGATGTGTTATTTGTTGAAGGCGATGAGGGAAACGTATTTGATATTGATAATATTGAAGATGTAAATATTCTAAAAGAGAGAGGGTACAGAATTGAAGAAGGTTAAGATAGAAGAAGCCCTTGGAATGATACTAGCCCATGACATTACTGAGATCATACCGGGAGAGAAAAAGGATGTGGCATTCAGGAGGGGAAAGATAATAAAAAAAGAGGATATTGATAAACTTTTAGACCTTGGAAAAAGATATGTATATGTATTTGAGGGTGAGGTAAGGGGTGTCCATGAGGATGAGGCAAGCTTAAGGATTGCCAGGTCTATAATGGATGACAATATGGAGACTATTCCACCGAAGGAAGGTAAGGTAGGTATAAAGAGTAAGGTTAAAGGCCTATTTTATGTGAATGACAGTTATCTTTATGAAATAAACAGGATTAAGGATGTGCTTTTAAGCACTGTTCCCAATAGACATCCCGTGAAAGAAGGAGACATAGTTGCTGCAACAAGGATTATCCCTCTTTACATAAAAGAAAGGGAATTAAAAAAGGTTGAGGGGGTAGGGAAAAAGGGTGTAATAAAAATAAGTCCATTTAAGTCCCTCAGGATAGGTTTGGTAATCACCGGGAACGAGGTGTATACCGGCAGGGTAAAGGATGGTTCTTATGTTGTAGAGGAGAAACTGAAAGATTATGGGCTTGAGGTAATAGATAAAATGATAACCCCTGATGATATTTCTGCAATTAGAGATGCTATTTTTAAGCTTTTTGATAAGGATGCTGAAATTGTTATAACTACTGCAGGGCTTTCTGTAGACCCGGATGATGTGACAAAAGAAGGGATAGAATCGACCGGGGCTGAGGTATTATTCTATGGGACACCCGTTTTCCCTGGTGCTATGTTTCTTGTTGCACGCTTGAAAGGGAAATACATTTTGGGTGCACCTGCCTGTGTATATTATAACAGGTATACAGTGTTGGATATAATACTCACAAGAATTATGGCTGGAGAGAAAATACACAAGAATGACATGGTGAAGCTATCGTATGGTGGTTTGTGTTTGAATTGTGATGTGTGCCATTATCCTACGTGTTTTTTTGGGAAAGGACCATGATGGGAAAAAAAATTCCAAATTCCAAATTCCAAATTCCAAATTTAAAAATCACAAATCACAAATCACAAATCACAAATTTAAGGGTGGTGATAAAGGGGGCGGGTGAGATGGCAACCGGTATCGCTCACAGGCTCTTTATGGCGAATATTTGCAATATCTTGATGACAGAGATACCAAAACCGCTAAGCGTGAGAAGAACTGTTGCATTTTCTGAAGCTGTATATAGGGGGGAAATGGAAGTGGAAGGTGTTAAGGCAGAGTATACTGAGAGTTTTGATAATATTTTTGAGGTTTGGAAAAGAAATAAAATAGCTATAATGGTGGACCCTAAATGGAAGATTATTAAAGAATTAAAACCTGATGTTGTAATTGATGCTATCATGGCGAAGAGGAATACAGGGACGAAGAAAAATGAGGCATCTCTTGTAATTGGTGTAGGACCTGGTTTTATAGCCCCTTCAGATGTTCACGTTGTTGTGGAAAGCAACAGAGGGCATAACCTCGGCAGGGTTATATACAATGGTTCTGCAGAACCTCATACAGGGATACCAGCACCTACAGAGGGGATTACCCATGAGCGGGTTCTCAGGTCACCACATGCCGGAAAGATAAAACACGTGATAAAAATTGGAGATGAAGTTAAAAAAGGCGATGTTGTACTCTATGTAAATGGGACACCTGTTCCCGCATCTATTAATGGTTTACTCAGAGGTCTTATTCGTGAGATAAATGTTGGAACGAATGAGAAAGTAGGGGATATAGACCCGAGGGGAAAGAAGGATTATTGCTTTACTATCACAGAGAAGGCAAGGGCTATTGGTGGGGGTGTACTTGAGGCAATTATGCACTTTTGCTTAGCGCTTAGTGCATAGCGAATAGCGGATGGGGAAAATCTTTTGTAAACTCTACGCTCTACGCTGAATACTCTACGCTAAAAGGAGTTGTTGATGGACTTATACGAGATCATTGAACAATACATCAAAAACGGACAGAAAGGAATACTCGCGTCTGTTATATACAGGGCTGGCTCTGCCCCGAGAGATGTGGGGGCAAAGATGTTCGTGGGTGAAGATGGGAAGGCTTTTGGGACCGTTGGTGGTGGCAGGCTTGAAGCTGATGCATACAAGGAAGCACTGGGCATGATGAAAAAGACAAAGACGAAGATACTGCATATCAGAATGGATGCCAGGACGATAGAAGAGGAGGGGATGCTTTGCGGAGGAAATGTAGATATACTTTTGGAACCAATACTCAAAAGGTATAGCGAGGTATACCAGGGAATCAGGTTACTTGAGAAAAAAGGGAAAAGGGGCATTGTTGTCACAAGGTTCGGACAGAATATCTTTTCCAAGACCCTTATTAGACAGGATTTAGAAATTATTGGCGATCCGCTGGACAGAGAAACCGTTGAGAAACTGAAAAATTATTTATATGAAAAGAAGCCTGTGGTTGTTGATGGGGAAGTGGTTGAAGCGATACAGGTATCTTCTCCATTGTATATATTTGGAGCAGGACATGTGTCGCAGTTCCTTTCAAAGATAGCAAAAATAGTAGATTTTCATGTTACAGTGATTGATGACAGAGAAGAATTTGCAAATCAGGAGAGATTTCCTGAGGCTGATGAAATAATTGTTGAAGATTTTAAAGATGTATTCAATTGTCTGGATTTCACAGGGAATGAGTATATAGCGATACTTACCAGGGGTCATAAATACGATGCAGAGGTGCTTGAGGAGTCTCTTAGGAAACCAGTAAAATATATAGGAATGATTGGCAGTAAAAGAAAGGTAAAGATGGTTTACGACCGTCTTAGAGAATACGGTTTTGATGAAAAGACCTTAGATGGCGTACATGCACCTATTGGCATTCACATTCATGCTGAAACACCACAGGAGATAGCCATTAGCATAGTTGCAGAACTTATAAAAGCAAGAGGGGAGCAGCAGGATATTGGTTGACGAAATATTCCCTGATGAAGACACGGAAATAATAGAGCCTGATATAGAGAAAAGCCTGCCAACCCCTTTTGACCCTCTGAAGAAGTATCTCTCCGAGGTATCGAAATACCCGCTTCTTTCAAGGAATGAGGAGTTGAGGCTTGCCATGAAGGTATACAAGCACAAAGACAGGGAAGCGGCACAAAAACTTGTTATTTCGAATCTCAGGCTTGTTGTAAAGATATCCCTTGAATATTACAACACATATCTCAATATCCTTGACCTTATCCAGGAAGGAAATGTGGGATTGCTTCATGCGGTGAAAAAATACAACCCCTATAAGGGTACGAAATTTTCAACCTATGCCTCCTTCTGGATAAGGGCTTATATATTAAAATATATCATGGATTCCTGGAGTCTTGTAAAGATCGGAACTACACAGAGTCAGAGAAAATTATTTTACAGGCTGAATAAAGAAAAACAGAAGCTTGAAGCCCTCGGGGTCTATCCCGCCCCTCAGCTTCTTGCGAGTACCCTTGATGTAAAAGAAGAAGAGATAGAGGATATGGAGAAAAGGCTGGCCTATACCGATGTTTCTCTTGAAGCCCCTCTTTATGAAGAGGGTGAAGATACTGTTATGGATATGATTAAAACGGATGAAAACATAGAGGATGTAATTGCAGATAAAGAAAGGGGCGAAATACTCTCAGGAAAGGTCATGGAATTCAAAAAGACACTTAACGAGAAAGAGGTATATATATTTGAGAAACGTATAATGGCTGAAGAACCTATGACCCTTCAGGAGATAGGAGCTAAATTTAAAATTTCACGAGAAAGGGTCAGACAGATTGAGAACAAAGTTTTGAACAAATTCAGGGTAAGATTTAAAGGAGAGCTTAAAGAGCTCGATTTGTAGTGGTACAGCCTTTAGCTATTAGCTATCAGCCACCAGCTCTCAGTTTATCGCCTACTGCATACTACCTGCTTTATCTCTCTGATAATGTCTCTGACATCAAAATGCTATCAGTTGTCCGAGCCTGAGACTTAATGTGCTATAGTATGAGCTGAATAACAGCACGCCGATAATTATTAATAGTATTCCCATAACCTTCATGGAATAACGCACAATGTGACTAAATCTTTTTAAAAGAGTAAACAATCTATCAAAGATAAGAGCAGATATAATAAATGGTATGGCGAGACCCAGGGAGTAAAGGCTTAAAAGGTAAATGCCTTCCAGTATGTTTTGTGTGGTTGAGGCTATGATAAGTATTGAGGAAAGGGCAGGCCCAACACATGGTGTCCAGCCGACAGAGAATGTTATTCCTACAATGAAAGATCCCAGGAGACCTACAGGTTTTTCCTTTAAGTGGATGATTTTTTCATGATTTAGCATGGGTATTCTTATGATGTTCAGGTAATATAACCCCATTAGTATCAGAATAAGCCCCCCGAATCTCATAATATATGTCTGATATGTGGATAAAAATTTTCCGATCAGCGAGGATGATATGCCCAGCGATACAAATACAACAGAAAATCCAAAAATGAAGGATATGGAATGTATTAACACGATTTTTCTGTATTTTTTAAATTCAAGTTCATTATAATTATCAAAGGTTATGCCGCTTATGAAGATAAGGTATGAAGGGACAAGTGGTAAAATGCATGGGCTGAAAAAGGACAGCATACCTGTTGAAAAGGCTACAATGCTGGTGAAGTCAATAAAGGAGATGAGACCGGTAAAAATCATTGAAGCTATAATATTTGTTTTTCTGTAGGGTTGTCAAATGAAATATGCCTCTATTGATATTGGGACTAATACTGTTTTGCTTTTGATAGTTGATGCAGGTAAAGATGTGCGGGATGTCCTTGACATATCTGCTATTACAAGGTTGGGAGAGGGTTTGAAGAAAAGGGGCAACCTTTCAAAAGGAGCAATGGGACGGACATTTTACGCCTTAAAAAACTATAAAGAACTTGCGGAAAGACATGGGGTTAGGGATATCTATTGTGTGGGCACGAGTGCCCTAAGGGAAGCAAAAAACAGTGCTGATTTTTTAAAATCAATGAAAGAGAAGTTGGGTATTTCTATCAGAGTAATAAGTGAATACGAAGAGGCTTATTATACGTATCTTTCAATAAAGTATGATGAGCGGATGAAGGGGAAAAATTTTATCATCATTGATATTGGTGGCGGGAGTACTGAGGTTATAAAGGGCAGTAGAAAGGAGTTTAAAAACTTTGTTTCTTTACCAATAGGTTCTGTGAAACTAACGGAGATGTTTATCAGGCATGACCCCTTAGAGGAGGATGAAATTAAATCTTTAACAGGTTTTATCAAAGAAACAATTTCATTTCCTTTTGATGGAAGGGATTGTAGGGTCATAGGAACTGCCGGTACAATAACAAACCTTGCAAGTATTATCCTTGGCATTGAAGGCTATGACAAAAGCAGAATCCATGGTCTTAATATATCGTATAAATATATTAGTGGTGTGATAAAGAAATTGAAGGCCATGACCATATCTGAAAGAAGGACAATCAGGGGTATGGAGAAGGGCAGGGAGGATATTATCCTCCAGGGTATTATTCTTTTGAAAGAAATTATGTCATACTTCAAAGCGGATGAGATAACCGTAAGTGCAAATGGTATGCGGTATGGGGTTATTTATGAAGCACTTGGAATGTAGCTAAATATAGTATACAGTATGCAGGAGGCAGTAAAAGGATATGTTTCAGTTTTAGTGAGCAAAAATGTTTTTTCCTGTAATTGAGCATCTCCCTTCAAGTGTCCTCATACGAGGTTTCAACCGCAAACATGCACATCTCGATTGATTCATCTGCTGCACCAAAAGCTATTGCGGATATTCAGATTGTGATTTATAATTGACTGAAATAGAAAATACATTCATATCAGTGAGGAAGATTATGACCGATTCTAAGTTTATGGTGCCAGTCGAGGAGCGGTAC